>Ga0316204_10006431_pt1 | contig 18086 bp, 15 predicted proteins | sample 6monrhotite_MG_2_FD_205661 | JGI IMG/M metagenome (GOLD analysis project Ga0316204, IMG submission 205661) | Microbial mat bacterial communities from mineral coupon in-situ incubated in ocean water Damariscotta River, Maine, United States -... | ecosystem: Environmental > Aquatic > Marine >... | reverse complement strand
GCATCACCATCGTGACCACAGGAACACCTTCGGTGATTGAACAAATCAAGGCTCAGCTTGGTCGGATCGTGCCCGTGCACGAGGTTCACGATCTCACCGTCGAAGGTGACTCGGTGGAACGTGAACTTGCTCTGATGCGGGTACACGGCACCGGCGATAAAAGGGTCGAGGCGTTGCGCTTGGCAGATATCTTCCGCGCACAGGTTGTTGACTCGACACTGGAAAGCTTTGTCTTTGAACTGACAGGCGCCCCTTCCAAGATTGACGCCTTTGCCGACCTGATGCGACCGCTGGGTCTGGGCCGGATCGCCCGTACCGGAGTCGCTGCACTTTCGCGCGGCGTCTGAACGTTCAAACAGAAAAACGGCCCGCATCTGCGGGCCGCTTCCAGGCTCAGGGCATCCCGGTCCTGAGGTGGGGATGGAGCTGAGACTCTCAGAACCGGGTGCTGGATGTCAGGCCCTGTCCTTAGCCATCCGTCGCCGGTAGCATCCCTGCTTCTTGCGCAGCGCTCAGCTCATCCGTGTCGACCATCCCGTCAGCGTTAGCATCCAGGGCAAGATAGCTTTCTTCGCTTAGGGTTGGGAAAAAGGCGGTCAGCTCAGGATATGACAGCATTCCGTCACCATCAGCATCCACCTCCGTTGCGGCCATGCTTGCAGTTGTTGTCAGAGTGGCAAGAACAATTGATCCAAGCATCATTTTGGTCGGTCTCATTTTCGGTGTCTCCTTAAAACATTTGTTTCAAAGGCGCATTTTTGCGACCTTCACCTAACAAGACGCTGAAACCGCGGGTTTATTCCCTCCGCTTTTCTTGCTTTCTGACGATTTACACTTCGCCGCCGACAGAACCCTGTGGTTTTCGCGGGAAGTTGCCGAAAAAGGCCCCAAACACCTGTTAGGCGAAATTCCCCCAGCTTGCTCCCTGCCCCGTTGTGGTGACTTTTGGATCAAACGGAGATCGAACAGTCATCATGCCAACGCAAAAAAATCCTACCGGAAAGGAACTTACAGCGCTGATGCCAGCTCTGCACCGCCTTGCCCGGAAGATAGCGCCCAGCAAAGCAATTGCGGATGATCTGATGCAGGAAGCGCTGCTTCGCGTATGGACACGGCTTGACGCGGGTGAGCCAATTGACGAATTGCGCCCGTACTTGATGACAACCCTGCGCAACCTTTCGCGTCGCCCCGCCCGCGCACTTAGTGAACTCACGGATGAAAACATGCCCTGTACGATGGCAGAAGCACCGCGCCGGATGGCCACCCGCGATGTTCTGCTTGCTTTGGCACGCTTGCCTGAAAAAGACGCGTCATTGCTTGTTAAAGTCGCTTTCAACGGCGAAGGATATGCCGAGGTGGCCGATGTGATGGGCATCCCTGTTGGTACCATTATGTCCCGCGTCGCCCGGGCGCGTGCGCGTCTGCGTGCAGATCTCGATTTGCCTGCCAGCCACGCGGTTGAAAGCCTTTTAGAGGACGAACCTGCGTGACATATACCAAAATGAAGGAAAATGTCGCGCTTAAGCAATCATGGTCGCTCTGAGATAGGAATCAAAGCAAAATTGACGCTAGTGTCGAGTTTAAACTTACACCCACCCGAGAGTCTGCCATGACAACGAATCTGCAATCCGTTCGCACCTCAATCGAAAATGCTCAGGGCCTGCCGAACGCGCATTACATTGATCCCGAGGTTTTTGCTGAAGAGCGTAACGCCGTGCTTTTTGCCACTTGGTCAGGTCTTGCTGTCGCTGCGGATGTCCCTGAAACCGGCGATGCAAAACCAGTCGAATTCCTTGGAAACCCATTGCTTCTGATCCGCGGCAAAGACGACGTCGTTCGCGTATTCCAGAACACCTGCCGTCATCGGGGCATGATTCTTGTGGAAGAACCCAAAAAGATAGAAGGTGCGATCCGCTGCCCCTACCACAGCTGGTGCTACAACCATAAAGGCGCGCTGGTCTCCACGCCTCATGTTGGCGGACCTGGCAACAACGTGCATGACGCGATCGACAAATCCACGCTTGGCCTTACGGAAATCCGCAGCCATATCTGGCGTGACGTTGTTTTCATCAATGTTTCAGGCAACGCCGACCCTTTTGAAGTTGTTCACGCAGACCTTCTGAACCGCTGGGCCGAATTTGAGCACCCCCTGTACCATGGTGGCGTGGACAGCAGGTTTGAACTTGCGGTCAAGACCAACTGGAAACTTGCGGTCGAAAACTTCTGTGAAAGCTACCACCTGCCTTGGGTTCACCCGGGCTTAAACAGCTATTCGCGGCTGGAAGACCACTACAACATTGCAGAGTACAATCAGTATTCCGGCCAAGGCACACTGGTTTACCGCCAGCTTAAAGGTGACACTGGCGAAGTCTTTCCTGATTTCCCGGGTCTTTCGGATAAATGGGATGAGGGCGCAGAATACATCACGGTCTATCCAAACGTTTTGCTTGGTGCACAACGGGACCACGCCTTTGCAATTATTTTGGAACCCCAAAGCACCGAAGCGACGGTAGAGCACATTCATCTTTACTATGCCCAAGCCGAAACAAGCGACGCCATGCGCGCCAAGAACACCGCGCAATGGAAAGAGGTTTTCTACGAAGACGTTTTTGTTGTCGAAGGGATGCAAAAGGGTCGTCACGCGCCAAAATTTGATGGTGGGCGGTTTTCACCCGCAATGGATGGTCCAACCCATTGTTTTCACGATTGGGTCGCCGGTCGCCTGCTGGCGCATCGTGCAAAGGCACAGGCCGCAGAGTGACAAAACCACTTGACGAAAAACTGCTTGCCGCACATGCGCGCGACGACAAAACCGCGTTGGTCTTACTATATCGAGAAGCAGCAGACCTGGCAGAAGAAACAGGCGACATTGATGCCGCCTGTTTTTATCTTGTGCATGCCTATATCTTTGGCCTTGAAACGGCACACCCGGAAACACCTGAACTGCATGCGCGCCTGAAAGCGCGTGGTCGGGAAAGTTAAGGCTTAGTTCCGACAGCCTTTGAACTGGTACCTTCCAACCTCGCAAAGAATGGGGATTTAAGGGGTGGCAGCGGATGCCCATAAATCTGACACGAGGTTTTCAGCGTAATACGTTGATAAAAAAGAAAAAGGGGAAGCCTAAGCTTCCCCAGTTTCGCTAATCAGGCTCATTATATGTACCGCCCGGTATTCTGCCTGCGGCCTGATCCGCGTCAGGGACGAGCGCACCCGTCCCGTGTTCTTTTAACTACACCCGCTTGTTCCTCCGCAGGTATTGCACTTCATGCAGGTGCCGTTGCGCACCAATGTGTAGTTTCCACAGTCTCCACAGGGGTCACCCTCGTAGCCCTGCATTTTCGCTTTCGTTCGCGCATCCATTGTCTGTGTCGTGCTCGTCGATGCAGACAGCGTCGCCGTTGCCGTGGTTTGAATAGAGGTATTCGCGACTTCTGGAACCAGTGTTTGCAGCGCTGATATCGGATCTTTTGCACTGTAGAACGCGGTTCCCCCAGCGCCACCGCCTTGCAGAACCACCAACTCTTGCGGAACACGCTTGCGAAGATACCCGGTAGAAGAAATCTGCTTTAGGACTTCCAGCGATTTATTCGCCGCTGTTTCGCTGACGGATGAGATATTGGGCTCTCCCCCATGAGAACCGCTTCCGATGTCATCAAACGAATGCCCCTCTGGTTTCACATGCGCAAGATCAGTCCGGTCAAGATAGCTGACCGCCAGTTCGCGGAAGATATAATCCAGAATGGAGGTCGCGTTCTTGATGCTGTCATTGCCCTGCACCATGCCCGCTGGTTCAAACTTGGTGAAAGTGAAGGCATCAACGAATTCTTCCAGCGGCACACCATATTGCAGGCCAACGGACACCGCGATCGCGAAGTTGTTCATCATTGCGCGAAAGCCAGCGCCCTCTTTGTGCATATCAATAAAGATTTCGCCAAGATTACCATCTTCATATTCACCCGTACGCAGATAGACCTTATGGCCGCCAACCATGGCTTTCTGGGTGTAGCCTTTGCGTCGCTGAGGCATCTTTTCACGGTGAGATTTCATCACCTCTTTGACGATGATCTTTTCAACAATCTTTTCGGCCAACACAGTCGCCTTTTCGTGCGATGACCCGCTTGCAAGGATTTCCTCTGCTTCTTCGTCGTCTTCGACCAACGCTGCTGCCAGAGGCTGGGAGAGTTTCGAGCCATCACGGTAGAGCGCATTAGCCTTTACACCCAGGCTCCAGGAAAGCTCGTATGCCTCCTGACAGTCCTCGATAGTAGCGTCATTGGGCATATTAATGGTTTTACTGATTGCCCCAGAGATAAACGACTGTGCCGCTGCCATCATGTAGATATGACTATCCACCGACAGGAACCTTTTACCTTTTTTGCCGCAAGGATTTGCGCAGTCGAAGACGTGGTAGTGTTGCGAATCCAGATGAGGTGCTCCTTCGAGCGTCATGGTGCCGCAGACATGGTCATTGGCCGCATCAATATCCGCCCGGGAGAACCCGAGGTGACGCAGCAGATCAAAAGTCGGATCACTCAGTTTTTCGAGTGGAATACCCAACGGGCCCGTGCAGAATTCTTGTCCCAAAGTCCATTGGTTAAAGACAAACCGAATATCAAAGGCGCTCGCAAGCGCGGCTTCGATTTTTTCAAGCTCAGCAGAACCAAACCCGTGGCCGATCAGTGATGTATGGTTGATTCCCGGTGCGTTGCCGAGCGAAGCATGACCAACAGCATAGCTGATGATCTCTTCGATCTGTGCTGAACCGTAGCCCATCATCTCCAGTGCTGCAGGAACTGACTGGTTGATAATCTTAAAGTAACCACCACCTGCGAGTTTCTTGAATTTCACCAGAGCAAAATCAGGTTCGATCCCGGTTGTATCACAGTCCATCACCAGACCGATTGTCCCTGTCGGTGCAACGACCGAGGTCTGCGCATTGCGATAGCCGTGTTTTTCACCAAGGCTCAGCGCTTCATCCCAGGCCGATTTTGCAAGGGAAACAAGGCGTTCGTCAGGGCAGCTCGTGTGATCAAGAGGGACAGGTTTAACTGCAAGTTCCTCGTAACCGTCGCTGTTGCCATAGGCCGCGTTGCGGTGATTCCGGATAACCCGCAGCATATGGTCTGCGTTGCGTTTATAACCTGGGAACGGACCAAGCTCACTCGCAATTTCTGCCGAGGTGGCATAGGCAGCGCCCGTCATGATCGCGGTCAGGGCGCCACACAAAGCGCGGCCTTCGTCACTATCGTAACCATAGCCCATATTCATCAGCAATCCGCCAATATTGGCGTAGCCCAGCCCCAAAGTGCGGAAGTCATAGCTTCTCTGAGCGATCTCTTTTGACGGGAATTGCGCCATTGTGACGGAAATTTCCAGCGTCAGCGTCCAAAGCCGCGAGGCGTGCATGTAATCTTCTGCCTGAAATGCACCGTCTGAATAGAAGGTCAGCAGATTCATTGAGGCCAGGTTGCATGCGGTGTCATCAAGGAACATGTATTCAGAACAAGGGTTTGAGCCGCGAATCTCACCATCTGCGGGACACGTGTGCCAAGAGTTGACTGTATCGTGGTATTGAATACCCGGATCAGCACAGGCCCAGGCGGCATGGCCAACCTGTTCCCAGAGATCACGCGCCTTGATAGTTTTGGATATCTTCCCGTCCGTGCGGCGGATCAAATCCCAATTTGCATCATCCTTGACGGCTTGCAAAAACGCATCTGTTACACGGATAGAGTTGTTCGAATTCTGACCCGACACAGAGCTATAGGCCTCTGAGTCCCAATCTGTATCATATGTCGGGAATTCGATCTTGTCGTAACCCTGACGCGCGTAATCCAGAACCCGTTTCACATAAGTTTCTGGTATCGCGACCTTTTTTGCCGCCTTGATCGCAGATTTGAGGCTTTCGTTTATTTTTGGGTCATAAGCGTCTTCGACTTTTCCATCCCACGCTTTTATGGCCTCAAAAAGCAGGTTCAGCTTTTCTTCATGCATTTTTGAACCAGCGACGATAGAGGCAACTTTCTGCTCTTCGATCACCTTCCAATTGATGAAGTCTTCAATATCCGGATGGTCTGCATCAATGATGACCATCTTTGCAGCGCGCCGCGTTGTGCCACCAGATTTAATCGCCCCGGCAGCGCGATCACCGATTTTCAGGAACCCCATGAGGCCAGACGACTTACCACCGCCTGACAACGACTCACCATCTGCACGCAACGAGGAAAAGTTTGTTCCGGTACCGGAACCGTACTTAAAGAGCCGCGCCTCACGAACCCACAAATCCATGATACCGCCATCAGAGACAAGATCGTCTTTCACGGACTGAATGAAACAGGCATGTGGTTGTGGGTGCTCGTAGGAAGATTTGGAACGGGTCAGCTTGCCTGTTTTAAAATCAACATAGTAGTGCCCCTGTCCCGGTCCATCGATTCCGTAGGCCCAGTGCAAACCCGTGTTAAACCATTGAGGGCTGTTAGGTGCGGCGCGCTGTGTCGCCAGCATATAACGCATCTCGTCAAAATAGGCGCGTGCGTCTTGTTCACTGGTAAAATAACCACCCTTCCAGCCCCAATAAGCCCAGGCACCTGCCAGACGATCAAACACCTGCTTCGCGCTCGTTTCGCCACCGGAACGGTCTTCCAGCGAGAGGTCCTTTAGCGCTGCTTCATCTGCAACCGAACGCCAGAGAAACTCAGGAACGCCCTTTTCTTTCACTTTTTTCAGACGCGCTGGAACACCCGCTTTACGGAAATATTTTTGCGCAATTACATCTGACGCCACTTGGCTCCAGCTTGCTGGAATTTCAACATCATCCAGACGGAATACTATGGTTCCATCGGGATTACGGATTTCAGATGTGGTCGTCACGAACTCCAGATCGGAATAGGCATCCGTGGTGTTCGCTGTAAACTTGCGTTCGATTTTCATTTTTGTTCTGCCTCGTCGTTCTTCAAATATTCAACGCAACGTTTGGTTCGTTGACCAATCAATGCATCGCACCCTTCACCAATCGCAGAGTCGAACGGACAGACTTCGCAGCTCGGAAAAATGGATATTTTTCCGAAAACAGCTGTTATTATTCAGATCAGCCTAAGTTGTGCTTTTGTCCCTGTTCGATCGTCCCAGCCACTATATGTTGTGGCGTTTTGATCGGTCTGCACAAGGTGACGTAGAAACACACAACTGGTCAATGCCTAAAATTGATTTATCCACTGGTAATTTTCATTGACCTGAACCGGTCTTTCTGAACCGAACTTCTGCCAACTGATTCACCAAAATATTAACGGCTGTGAATTTTTCTTTATGTCAGCGGGTTTAGCCAGCGACCTTTAAGAATCACTCGAAGAACACACAGAAAAATTGGATCAAACGGTCAAAAACATTACTGTGTGAACATGATCACAGCATGTCTGACGAAATAATATTTTTTATAAGTGGTCGGGACGGCAAGATTCGAACTTGCGACCTACGGTACCCAAAACCGTCGCGCTACCAGGCTGCGCTACGCCCCGAACGAGGGTCTCTCTACAATCACTCGAAGATAAAGAAAAGCCCTAAGGTGCATCACAAGGCCAACTAATTTCTTCGCCGGCAAAAAATGGGTGCCTAAGCTCAGATCCAACTGTGATTCCAAACGCCTGCGCCAAACCGGCATTAATTTCCAGAACCGCGACAACGCCTTCGCCACCGTCAATTTGTGTCAAATCCTGCGGAATGGCGTCCTCATGAATATAGCTCACGCGTCCTGTCGCATCGAGAAACAGCATATCTAACGGAATCAGTGTGTTTTTCATCCAAAAGGTTGCCCGGTGCGGAGAGTCGTACAAAAACAACATTCCCGCGCCCGATGCCATCTGCGAGCGATGCATCAGCCCTTGCGCCCGCTCGGCCGGATCATCCGCGACTTCCACTGTGAATCGCGCTTTTCCCCAGTCGCCTCGCAAATCGACCTGAGTGTCAGAACAGTCAGCGATTGCTGCGGTAGCGTAAACCGAAGACGCAAGGAAGCACAAGAAAGCGCGCCTCATTCGTTTTCACGCAAAGCATTCTCCCAAGAGACAACATGAGTCGCCATCCGGCCACGACTGCCGTCTGTCACCCGCAGCCCGACAGCCTCGCCCGGCATTAAATCTGCAAGGCCGGAGCGTCGCAGAATCTCAATGTGGATAAAAACATCTTCCGGTCGGCCAAAAACATTGGCAAATCCGAAACCCTTGGTCTTATCGAACCATTTGACGCGCGCCGGTTCGAGCGGCGCTGACATATTGTCAGCCTGCAACAGCGCATCTTGCTCTGAAAACGCAGTCTCATAACCAATTTCAGGCGGTAGAATATCTGTAATCTCAACGGCCTGAATGCCCCGCTCCGTTTCTTGTACAACAACAATAATGCTTGCCATGTCTGCAACAGAGCTTTGTCCAAAATTGCGCAGAACATTTGCATGGAGCAAAATATCAGGGCCACCTTCATCGGAGACAACAAACCCGAACCCTTTTGTCGGATCAAACCACTTTATCATACCCTGAACGGTGCGTCCTTCTGGATTTTCTTCAGTCATACCCGTTACGCTCTTCGTATTCTAAAAACACCCACCGCGAACCAACTTGTGGCCACACAAATCCGTAGTTGCAAGGTGAAAAACGTAGATTCTGCACCTTTGTGATTCACGAAGCGCGAAATTCAGGGGTTTAGACGGGCTATTTTCCATTCAGAATTCCCGTCTGGGCGGGTCCATTTGAAACGATCATGCAACCTGAACGGTCCATCGGCCCAGAATTCTATTTCAACCGGCAAAATTCTGAAACCGCCCCAAAATGGCGGGCGCTCTGGGTTTATGCCGTGCTTCGCGGTCATTTTCGCAACTTCCCCAACCAGTTCTGTTCGGGAGCTCAGTGGCCGTGATTGTTTAGATGCCCAAGCCCCTAGTCGGCTTTTGAGTGAGCGGGAGGCGTAGTATTCATCCGCCTTGGGGCCTTCTTCCTTTTCAACCAACCCGCGCACCCGAATTTGGCGTCGCAGTGATTTCCAGTGTATCACAAAGGCCGCTTTGCCCGAATGTTTGATTTCGAAACTCTTCTGGCTTTCATAATTTGTATAAAAAACAAAGGCATCTGTTTCGATGTCCTTGAGCAACACCATACGCGCGTTTGGCAACCCATTCTGGTCCGAGGTCGCCAGTGCAATTGCGTTTGCATCATTTAGCTCTTGCTTTTCAGCCTCCGCGAGCCAGCTTCGTGCTATTTCAAAAGGGTCGTCCCCAGCAAAAATTCCCGTTCTATCGGTCATAAGCGGCCTCTTTAATCTAGTTTCGGTTTCTCACCTCACCTTGTCAGAACCTCTCTTCGGAGTCGGACTGAGGCTTGAAGCGCCAAACGCAATCGCCTACACGTCTTCCCTTATAGTTTACTGCGTGGCAAGGGACCGGACATGGCAAAAAAAATAATGGAAGGCAAACGTGGCCTAATTATGGGCGTGGCGAATGATAAATCAATCGCCTGGGGTATTGCCAAGGCCTGTGCGGAACATGGTGCCGAACTTGGTTTGACTTACATGGGCGATGCCTTCAAGAAACGGGTCGAACCTTTGGGTGCCGAACTGGGTGTGACACAGCTCATCGACTGTGACGTTTCGAACCCCGACTCAATCGATGCGGCCTTCGCGCAAATTGAACGCGAGTGGGGCAAGCTGGACTTCCTTGTGCACGCAATTGGTTTTTCTGACAAAAACGAATTGCGTGGTCGCTATGTTGATACAAGCCCGGAAAACTTTAGAATGACGATGGATGTTTCCGTCTATTCCTTCACGGCAGTTGCCCAACGCGCCGAAAAACTGATGACCGACGGGGGCTCCATGCTAACGCTAACCTACTACGGCGCAGAGCAGGTCATGCCACATTACAATGTCATGGGTGTTGCAAAAGCTGCGCTGGAAGCCTCGGTCAAATATCTGGCTGAAGATCTGGGTAAGGACAATATCCGCGTCAACGCAATTTCTGCGGGCCCGATCAAAACCCTGGCCGCAAGCGGTATCGGAGATTTCCGTTACATCATGAAATGGAACGAACTGAACTCTCCTCTGCGCCGGAATGTGACACAGGACGAAGTTGGCAAGTCAGCCGTATACCTACTGTCTGATCTTGGGTCGGGGGTGACTGGCGAAAACCTGCACGTCGACGCCGGGTATCACATTGTTGGCATGAAAGCTGTCGACGCGCCCGATATTGATGCTGTTTCCGGCCGTAAATAAGGAAGACAGAGATGACCGAACGTCTGCCCCACGAAAAAGGCTTTCATATCAGCTGGGATCAAATTCACCGGGATGCGCGCGCGCTTGCCTGGCGGCTTGATGGGCAAGGCCCTTTTGACGGAGCCTGGAAAGCGATTGTCGCAATCACCCGCGGTGGTATGGCCCCCGCAATGATCATTGCACGCGAACTCGATGTTCGGACGGTCGATACGATTTCGGTCAAATCCTATGACCACCAGACACAGGCTGACGCGAAGGTTTTGAAATCTCCTGATCTGGAACTGGTGGGGGATGGCGAAGGTATTCTGATCATCGACGATTTGGTTGATACCGGTAAAACACTGAAAGTTGTGCGCGACCTGCTGCCAAAAGCGCATTTCGCAACGGTCTACGCAAAACCCAAAGGCCGACCAATGGTGGATTCATTCATCACCGAGGTTAGCCAGGACACATGGATTTTCTTCCCGTGGGATATGGCTTTGCAATATGTAGAACCTTACCGCGGAGCATAGTAGCTCTAAGACTTTATGCAGTTGCCTTCTAGCCGAACTGGCCTGCGTAATACGGTGGACTCTTTAAGGAGTATTAATTGATGTCGCTCCCCCTCAATCCACGTTTTGCCGCAACTTTCCCCCCGCCCGTGATGGAAGCACGCCGTTGGCTAGAGGCGGCAACCTTCAGCAAAGATCGTCCCCTCATCAATGTGAGCCAGGCCGCCCCCGTCGATGCGCCACCACCCGCGTTGTGTCAGGTGATTGCGGAAGCCGCACTCACTCAACCCGAAAGCCATCTCTATGGCCCGGTTCTTGGTTTGCCGGAACTGAGAGCAGAGGTTGCCAACCAATGGTCGATTGCCTATGGCGGAGACATTCGTGCCAACGAAGTTGCAATCACATCGGGGTGCAATCAGGCCTTTGCCGCAACAATTGCCACTCTGGCCGGCGAAGGAGACGAGGTGATTCTTCCGACCCCTTGGTATTTTAATCACAAAATGTGGCTCGATATGCAGGGGGTAAAAACGGTGCCGCTGCCCACAGGTGAAACCCTGTTGCCTGAGCCGGATCAGGCGGCCAAACTTATTACGCCGCGGACCCGCGCAATTGTGCTTGTCACACCGAACAATCCGGGCGGCGTTGAATACCCCGCGGCATTAGTGCGTGCCTTTGCGGACCTTTGCCGAAAAAACAACATCGCGCTGATTGTCGATGAAACCTACCGCGATTTTGATTCCCGGACCGGCGCGCCGCATGATCTGTTCACTGACCCGGACTGGCAGGATACGCTGATTCAACTTTATTCATTCTCTAAGGCTTATCGACTCACCGGCCACAGGGTTGGCGCGATGGTCGCTGCGCCTTCACGCCTGGCCGAGGCGGAAAAATTTCTCGATACCGTTACCATATGCCCAAACCAGCTTGGCCAGATCGCGGCTCTTTGGGGGATACGCAATCTTGGGGACTGGCTCGCGGGTGAGCGGCTCGAGATTCTTGACAGGCGCGCGGCGATCACGGAGGGGTTTTCTGCTTTAACGGGCTGGCGTTTGTTGGGTTGCGGGGCTTATTTTGCCTATGTTGAGCATCCTTTTGAATTGGATTCAGATGTTGTTGCTCGAAAACTAGTAGAAGACGCCGCTGTTTTGCTGCTACCCGGCACGATGTTTACGCCCGAAAACGATCAAGCAGGAAAGCGCCAGTTACGCATCGCATTTGCCAATATAGACCGTGCCGGAATCGGTGCGCTTTTCGACAGGTTGAAATCGGTCGCACTCTGAGCCTTGCCCCCCTGCGTTGAACCGCCTAAACAACCTCAATCGATTTTGTAGGAGTGACTTATGGCGGGCGGTAAAACAGGCAGTGTTTCCAAACTATTTGTCTGGATCATCCTTCTTCTTTTGATTGTTGGGCTAGGTGGCTTTGGGGTCAGTAACTTTGGCGGCTCTGTGCGCAGTATCGGTGCTGTTGGAGACAAAGAAATCAGCGTTGATGACTATGCGCGGGCACTCCAGCAGGAATTGCGCGCCTTTCAAGCACAAACAGGCCAGACCCTGCCGCTTCAGCAAGCCCGGGTTTTTGGCCTTGATCAGAACGTCATTCAGCGGCTTGTTGCAACTGCGGCCCTTGATAACGAAACAGCACGGATAGGTTTATCAGTCGGAGATGAACAAGTACGCCGCCAGTTACTTGATATCGCCGCGTTTCAGGGGATCGACGGGCAGTTCGACCGCGACGCGTATAGATTTGCCTTGCAACAGTCGAATCTGAACGAGCGGGAATATGAAACCAGAATAAGAGAAGAAACCGCGCGCACCTTATTGCAAGGCGCCGTGATTGGCGGGGTTGAGCCGTCAGAGACCTTTGCGAACAGCATTTTGAATTATGTTGCTGAAAGACGGACCTTTACGTGGATCAGACTGGACGAGTCGTCTTTGGTTTCGCCTTTACAAGAACCGTCAGAAGAAGATCTTACCACCTACTATCAGGCGAATACTGCCGATTTTACCGAGCCCGGGAAGAAACGCATCAGTTACGTCTGGATTGCGCCTGATATGATTCTGGACACAATCGAAATTGATGATGAAGCATTACGTGCGCTCTATGACTCGCGAATCGAAGAATTTGTCACTCCAGAACGCCGCCTGGTAGAACGCCTTGTTTTTGCAGACCAATCTGACGCGGATGCAGCAGACCAACGCTTGAATTCCGGCGAAATCAGTTTCGATGACTTGGTTGCTGAACGCGGCTTATCGCTGACGGATATTGACCTTGGGGACGTTACAAAAAACGAACTCGGCGCAGCAGGAGAAACCCTTTTTGAACTGACAGAACCCGGCGTTACGAGCCCTCTGTCATCATCGTTGGGACCCGCAATTTTCCGCATGAACGGAATTCTTCCGGCGCAAGAAACGACCTTTGAAGAAGCCCGCAGATCATTGGTCGACGAATTTGCGCTTGATCGCGCCAGACGGATCATTGCTGACAGCGCCAGCAACATCGATGATCTATTGGCTGGCGGTGCCTCGCTCGAAGAAATTGCGGACGAGACCGAAATGCGGCTTGAAGAAATCGACTGGTGGGATGGTCTGGGTGAACGGATTGCCGCTTACAACAGCTTTCGAGATGCAGCCAGAGACGTGAACGACGGGGATTTCCCAGAACTCCTCGAACTGGAAGATGGCGGATATTTCGCATTGCGTCTGGATGACCTTATCGACCCAACGCTAAGCCCTATTGATGACGTGCGTGACAAGGTTGTTAGCGGTTGGGAAAACCAACAGACAGAAACGCGATTGCTCGAGCTTGCAGAGCAGTTGAGCGGCCAGATTGCAGAAGGTGTTCTTCCTGAAAGCCTTGGCCTGAGCGGAACCCTTGCCAGCGACCTCACGCGAGATGGTTTCATTGAAGGTGCGCCCGACAGCTTTGTGACCGATGTCTTCGGTATGGCAAATGGTGATGTAACGGTTATCGAGGGTTTTGGCGCGGTTTACATCGTGCGGCTTGATTCGATCGACCCGCCAGATCAGACATCACCCGATACCGAGGCGTTGCAGGCAAACCTTGATCAGCAAATTGTGCAATCCGTATCACAGGACATCTTCGAGGCTTACGCGCGCGCCTTGCAAAACTCTGCGGGTCTAAGCCTAAACCAAACGGCGATCACCGCCGTGAACGCACAGTTTCCGTAGAGGACTGATCGTGGCGCTGACACCCTCTTTTTCGGACTTCGAAACCGGATATAGCGAAGGCCACAATCAGGTGGTCTACACACGGCTTGCGGCAGATCTCGATACTCCTGTGTCTTTGATGCTGAAACTCGCTGGTGCGCGCAAAGACAGCTTTATGCTTGAAAGCGTGACAGGTGGCGAAATTCGCGGGCGTTACTCTATCGTTGGCTTGAAACCGGACCTGATCTGGGAATGTCGCGGAACATCTGCACGCATAAACCGCGAAGCGCGCTTTGAGACAGATAATTTTCAGGAAATACCCGAAGAACCGCTTGCAAGCCTTCGGTCGCTGATTGCGGAAAGCCGCATTGATATGCCTGATGATCTGCCCTCTTCGGCGGCGGGGCTGTTTGGCTACCTTGGCTACGACATGATACGGCTTGTCGAACATCTGCCCAACGTAAATCCTGATCCGCTTGGCCTACCCGATGCTGTGATGCTGCGCCCCTCTGTTGTGGCGGTGCTGGATGGTGTTAAGGGCGAGGTCACCGTGGTGTCACCCGCCTGGGTCGCGTCTGGCATGAGCGCGCGCGCAGCCTATGCACAAGCCGCTGAACGCGTGATGGACGCCGTGCGCGACCTTGAACGCGCGGCATCTGGTGAAACACGCAATCTGGGGGGCGAAGCAGAACTTGGCCCCCTCAACTCGAATTTCACCCACGATGGATATTTGGCAGCTGTTGAGAAAGCTAAGGAATACATCCGTGCGGGGGATATTTTTCAGGTTGTGCCAGCACAGCGCTGGACCCAGGACTTCCCACTGCCGCCCTTCGCGCTTTACCGAAGTCTGCGCCGCACCAACCCGTCGCCCTTTATGTTCTATTTCAATTTTGGCGGCTTTCAGGTCGTCGGAGCCAGCCCCGAAATTCTCGTCCGGGTTTTTGGGCGTGAGGTTACGATCCGCCCCATAGCAGGAACACGCCCGCGCGGAGCCACGCCAGCGGAAGACAAAGCGCTCGAGGCCGACTTGCTTTCAGATCAGAAAGAGTTGGCAGAACATCTGATGCTGCTGGATCTCGGGCGTAATGACGTGGGCCGTGTGGCCAAGGTTGGCACGGTACGCCCCACCGAAGAATTCATCGTAGAACATTACAGCCATGTCATGCACATCGTTTCCAACGTTGTGGGTGAACTGGCCGATGATCAGGATGCGCTTTCCGCGTTTTTCGCCGGGATGCCAGCAGGCACAGTTTCAGGCGCCCCTAAAGTGCGCGCAATGGAAATTATTGACGAACTGGAACCTGAAAAGCGTGGCGTTTATGGTGGCGGCTGCGGTTATTTTGCAGCGAACGGTGACATGGATATGTGTATCGCATTGCGAACAGCGGTGGTGAAAGACGAAAAGCTTTATATTCAGGCAGGTGGCGGCGTTGTCTACGACAGCGACCCGGAGGCCGAGTATCAGGAAACCGTCAACAAATCCAAAGCCATACGTAAGGCCGCTGAAGACGCAGGCCGCTTTACCCGCACCACAAACAACTGATTAGCGCATTGTTCTGGCGCAATTAATTGTCCAAGCAACACCTCTTAGCCGCATCATTCACGCCATTCCCCGCGAGTCTAAGATTGTGACTTCAGAATGGCCGAGATAGGTGCGATTGCCATGTTGGCAGCCTTGTCTTCCAAGCCCCAGGACAGCAACCCGGAAATACTGTCACTGTAAAGGTGCCCAACCATAATAACCGAACCTTCCTGCTGAGCGCGGAATGCGGCCCTGTCCATGTAGCGCCGGATGACCGGGCCGCTTTCGCGGTTGCTGTCAAATTCCCGAAAGGCAAGTGCCACAGGAACTTCGTTTCGCGCAGCGACCTGCTCGATCGCATTTAACCCTTTGCTGAGTGCAACAAGACCATGGCCGCTTTCAGCCAGTATCTGCGCCACCTGTTGCGCCCGGTTTCGGTCAGAACCGATCTGTCCTGCGTCAAACACCGCAACCGCATCAGGAAGGGCCGAGAGCGCACTTTGAAGAACAATTTCCACATCGCTGTTGGTCGCACCCTCGGGCAACCGAAGATACAACATCACCTCGAAACCAGCCTCTCTGTAGCGTGCTGAGCGTGCGCCCGCATCGGGCAGTGCGCCATCCACAGCGAAACTAATGGGAAACGGCAAACGCGCGGCCAGATCCGCGTCGATGCCTTCGTTCCCGTCGTCTATCAATATGATAGAGAACAGTGGTTTGTTGTCCGGGTTCTCAAAAGGAATTGAGTTTGCCTCCAAAGCGCTCTTCGGTAACTCTTCCGTTGCTTCGCTGGCGGTTTCATCTGTGTTGTCCGCATCTTCTCCGATACGCGGCAACCTGTTTGTTGTCACGTTTGGCGCCAGATCACTGATCTCGGGGACTGGCATGCGGATAACGGGAGGATCGACAACAGTTGGTGCCTCGCTCACCTCTGGGGTTTGAGGCTCAGCAATTTCAGGTGCCGGCTCTTCACTAATCTCAGGCTGCACGACGGCGATGTCTTCGCCTTCCTGCAAATCCGTAGGCTGGCTTGCAGCATCTTCCGAAACGGAAGGTTCCTCGATCTGTGGAATCGCAGCCTCTTGAACTTCAGGGGCTGGTACGGTTGCCTGATCTATTTCCTCTTCGACTTGCGTCACAGATGGCGGCTCAGAAGATTCGTTCGAAACATTCGGAACCGCAGTTTCTGCCGGCGTCACCGGAACCGCAGAAACCGTCGGCTGATTTGCAACATTATCCGGTTCAACACTTACACCGGTTTCTGACGCTCCTTCTTCAGGCACCGTCAGGCTGGCCTGAGGACTGCTTACTTCACTCGGAGCGGCGACAGACTCCTGCTCCAGGCTTGGCGCGCTTCGATCTTCTTCTACCAATGGAGGCGACAGGCTTGGCCCGGTAGCAATATCTTCCACATTTTCCGTTTGCGGAACCACTGGTTCCGTCTCGGGTTTTGCCTGATCAAATTCGGACCCTGCGGGCACTTCCACCTCGCGCGCCTGCGGCGCGCCGGCCACGCCGGGTGGCAAATCAGCCAACTGAGAAACGATCACCGTCAAAAAGCAACCGATTGCGGTTCCCCACAAAATACCTGAAATAAATCCGCGTCCCACAGCATTCTCCGTCTGTTTCTGCTCAATTCACATACCGCTCAGGTCTTGACCCTATTGCAGCACTCTGAACATGTATACCTCGACTGAAGCGGGTGTTCACCCCTAATTGATGAAAGCCGGACAATGCTGCTCCTAATCGACAACTATGACAGTTTTACTTACAACCTTGTTCACTATCTGGGCGAACTTGGTGCCGAAGTTGTTGTACGCCGAAATGATGCTCTTGATGTTCAAGAGGCGATGGCCATGCGCGCTGATGCGATTCTCTTGTCACCCGGGCCTTGCGATCCCGCGCAGGCAGGCATTTGCCTTGCCCTGACCGAGGCGGCAGCAGAAACCAAAATCCCGTTACTTGGTGTTTGTCTTGGCCATCAGACGATTGGCGAAGCCTTCGGTGGTAAAGTTGTGCGCTGCCACGAAATCGTGCATGGAAAGATGGGCACGATGCACCACGCTGGAACAGGCGTATTTGCAGGGCTTCCCTCGCCGTTTGAAGCGACGCGATACCATTCCCTTGTCGTCGAACGCGAAAGCCTGCCAGAGTGCCTCGAGGTGAACGCATGGCTTGAAGATGGGACGATCATGGGACTCAGACACAAGACGCTACCAATCCACGGTGTCCAGTTTCACCCGGAATCAATTGCTTCAGAACATGGCCATAAGTTGCTGCAAAACTTTCTAAACACGGTAAAGGTGGCCGCATGAGCGACGCATTAAAACCTCTTATCGGCGCTGCCGCTGACCGGGCTTTGACGCGCGCCGAAGCAGAGACCGCCTTTCAGATATTATTTGAAGGTGAAGCAACGCCCAGCCAGATTGGCGGTTTGCTAATGGCGATGCGTACGCGCGGAGAAACGGTTGAGGAATTTGCTGCCGCCGCCGCCGTAATGCGCTCTAAATGCCTTGCTGTGAATGCACCCGAAGGTGCGATGGACATTGTCGGCACCGGCGGGGATGGCAAAGGCACACTGAATATTTCCACTGCGACAGCGTTTGTTGTGGCAGGTGCTGGTGTCTGTGTTGCAAAACACGGCAACCGCAATCT
>Ga0316204_10006430_pt1 | contig 18087 bp, 23 predicted proteins | sample 6monrhotite_MG_2_FD_205661 | JGI IMG/M metagenome (GOLD analysis project Ga0316204, IMG submission 205661) | Microbial mat bacterial communities from mineral coupon in-situ incubated in ocean water Damariscotta River, Maine, United States -... | ecosystem: Environmental > Aquatic > Marine >... | reverse complement strand
CGCCCGGAATGATCTTTTCGCACAAAATCAAATGGAAACCCGCTTCGCTTTCCAGCGGCCCGGCAACCGCGCCCTGTTGCATTTGAAACAGGACTTCATCCAGTTCGGGATAAAGCTTACCCGGCGTCACATCGCCCAACAGGCCACCTTCCAGGGCGGTGGGGCATTCAGAATGACTGGCGGCTTGGTTTTGGAAATCGTCCGGGTGCAACTCAAGATGCGCGGCGATTTCATCGATGCGCTTTTCTGCCGCCAGGGCGGTGTTGTCGGCGAAGTCATCATTGATGGTGATCAAGATATGACGCGCGGCACGCTGTTCGGGACGATGAAAGTGTTTGGGGTTTTCCATGTAATAGGCTTCGATGTCTTCATCCATGACCGGCGCGGCCTCATCGCCGATCAAGCTGAGCACGGCGTCAAACGCCAATTCCCGCCACAGCGCGCGGCGCAAGTCGGTTTGTACGACACCACTTTCCAGCAACGCCTGGTCGAACGCAATATCGTCGTCGAAGCGTTCGCGAATGCGTTTCATCGCATCATCGACGGCGACATCGGGGATCGATACGCGTCGGCCGTTTTCGGTGTTGAGCACCAGGTTTTCCAAATCTAGCGCTTGCTCGGCGCGCTTCGTGGCGGTGCTCAGTTCGGCCGCTTCCAGCTCGCTGGGTTGGCGTCCAAAAATTTCTACCGCCGCACGCAAAATCTGATAGGCGTGAAGACCACGGTCATCCAGCGGCGGCAAGGTCGTCGTTGCAGTCTGGCTCATCACGCTTGCTCCTGCTGAGCGAGCTCTGGATCGGCCCACTCCAACCGGCTTTCCAAGATTTGTAGCGTGTGGCCGGGAAAACGCACGTGATAGGCCATCTCGTCATCGCTTTCGCGCAAGACTTTGAGGATCTCTCCCTGATCACCCGCTTTTGCGATGACCTCGCCGCCCACCGCAAAGGTTTTCAGCGCCACCACCTTGTCGCGGAATTCGAACTTGGATGGATTCCACGGCTCGTCGATGCCGATCAGTTCTTCTTCGCGGCACCCGACCACCCGGTCGTCGCCCAAAAAGTGGATGGTGTACACAATCTGGTCTTGCAAGAACGTACCGCGATCGACCACCGTGCCGGTGCTGCCGCGACGCATGATCAGGTTACCGGTGTCCAGTCCGGGAAAGGTGCCGTCGTTGCGCACATTGCGGATCACGCGGACTTCGTCGCCGATTTCAAATTCTGCAATCACCGGACCTCTCCTTATTTGATCAGGTCGCTCATGGGCACGAACGCGGGTTCCGCCTGTTGGTCGAGCGATTTGTAAATCTGCAAAACCTTTTCGGTCTTGGGATCGGACTCAACGAAGTCCTGATAGGCTTTGCTGAGCAATGCGGCGTACAGCGCCTTGCGTTCCGCTTCGTCAGCGGGCGGGGATTCGACCTTGACGATGTAATCGTGATAGCGCTGCAAGATGTGCAAGCGGTAGGCGTGCACCACCGTCGGCTCGAACGGAATATCGAAGTAGTTGAGGAAATCTTCCGCCCCTTCCAGTTCGGACAGGTCGTCTTCCAAATCTGCATCAAATTCGAACATTGCCGTTTCTCCTTTACAGTTATGCCGCGTCGTTGCTCAGCGCTTGGCGAGCGACTTCCGCCAACGCAGCCGCGCCGATACGGTCCTTGGGGTCAAGCTCCGCCACCTTGTCGAGCCGCGCCAACCCCTGTGTGGCCTGACCCAGGCGCAGCAGCAGATAGCCAGAACCCTTTAAGGCATGAAGGTAAAAGCGCACCAATTCCGTCGCCTGCGCCGCTGCGTTGTGCAGGTCGTTCAGTGTGACCTCACGCCAATCGTTGGCGATGTTAAGGCGGCGCGCGACGATGCCCAGAACGTCCGCCGCAACGCTCAATGCGGCATCGTGTTGGTGGCGATAAAAATGATAGCGATACAACGCCACCATCACGGTGAGATGTTCTGGTGCGATCCGTTCGGCTTGGCGCAGGAACGCTTCTGCTTGGGGTTCGCCGTAGGTTTCACTGGCTTTTTGGATCAAGGCTTCGGCCTTGGCGTCCAGGGGCTCCGTGAAGTACATTTCGCCGGCTTCGTATGCGAGCAGATCCATTTCTCAACGCCCCACAATTCGGCGCGCGGGCCTGTACTGGCGGCCTCGCTTGCGCGCTTGGGGCGAAACGCTGTCGCACACCGCGTCGCCATCGCAATCGATACAGTTGCCGTCCGATAAACCCAGCTGAGTTTCCACGGCGGCCAAGCGTTCCAGCACACACGCCATGGCATCGGCCACCGGATCGGGAATGAGGTGATGATTGAGGTCCACACCGGACGGGTTGAGGTGGCCGAAGTCGTCGGTTTGCACCACCCGACCGGGAATACCGACCACGGTGCGCTCTGGCGGAACATCTGCGATCACCACAGAATTGGCGCCGACCTTCGCGCCTTGGCCGACAATCACGGGCCCCAAAATCATCGCGCCGCCACCGACCACCACACCGTCTTCCAGCGATGGATGGCGTTTGCCGCGGCTCCACGACGTGCCGCCAAGGGTCACACCGTGATAGATGGTCACGTCGTTGCCGATGTCCGCCGTCTCGCCGATCACCACGCCGGTACCATGGTCGATGAAAAACCGCTGCCCGATCACGGCACCCGGATGAATTTCGATGCCGGTGAACATACGCCCGAAAAAAGACAGCAACCGCGCGCCATAGCGCCAGCCGGATTTCCACAGTTTATGCGCGATGCGGTGATTGATCAGCGCATGCACGCCGGGATACGTGGTCAACACTTCAAACGTGGTGCGCGCGGCGGGATCGCGCGCAAACACGCATGTCACGTCCTCACGGATCAAAGCGAACAGTCCCGGCATTTTGGCAATCGTTTTTTCGGGTTCTAACGGATTTTGGGTTTCGACCGACATCGGCGCTTGATCAAGCATGGCCCCGCCCTTCGCCCAAATCTGTCGCTTGATAAAAGCGCAACAAGTCGATGTCTTCGGGCGCGCGTTTCACCGCTATGGAAAAAGACCGCACCTGTTCAAGAATTTGTGCCGCGCGCAGACGGTCCACGTTCAAGCCTAAATTTTCATAAGCCATGCACACCGCACGGGTGCCGGAATGCTTGCCCAAAACGATTTGGTGCTGGCGTCCGACTTCCGCCGGATCGACGCCTTGATAATTGAGCGGGTTCTTCAGCAAGCCATCGACGTGAATGCCCGCTTCGTGGGTGAACACCCCGTCGCCGAGCAAACTCTTTTGCCACGGCACCGGACGGCCGGAAGCTTCGGCGACCAACGTCGACAACGCGCCGATGCGACGCAGATCGATACCCGTGTCGATGTCATGCAAATGTTTGAGGCCCATCACCACCTCTTCGAACGCGGCGTTGCCGGCGCGTTCACCCAGACCGTGCACCGTGGTGTTGGCGTGGGTTGCCCCGCCCAAGATCGCGCCCAAGGTGTTGGCCGTGGCCAAGCCCAAATCATCATGGGCATGAATTTCCAGTTCAAGATCGCTGTGCGCGCGCATGCGCTCAAACGCCGCCCGCGTGGCAAATGGGTCCAGCACGCCAACGGTGTCGGCAAAGCGAAACCGCCGCGCCCCGACTTGGGCCGCCGTGTCGAGAACTTGGTCGAGAAAATCCGCGTCTGCGCGTGAAGCGTCTTCGCCACCAACGCAAACCTCCAACCCCATATCCAGCGCCATCGGCACCACCCGCGCAATTTCGCTGAGCGCCCAATCGCGATCACGACACAGCTTGTGCGCCAAGTGTTGATCGGACACCGGCATCGATAAATCCACGATATCGACGCCGAGGTTCTTGCACTGCGCCAAATCGTCGTCACGCATGCGGCACCACACCACCAGATTTGCGTTGAGCTTTAGATCGGCAATGGCGCGAATGGCTTCGCGTTCGACATCGCCCATGGCGGGGATGCCGATTTCCAATTCCGGCACACCCAGCGCGTCGAACTGGCGCGCGATGGCGATTTTTTCTGATAGGGAAAAGGCCACACCCGCCGACTGCTCGCCGTCGCGCAAGGTGGTGTCGTCGATGATGACGGTCTTTGCGGGCTTAAGGTCGGTGGGGCTCATAATTATCATCTTTTGTCAGACACAGGTTCAGTGCCTGTGTATTAGCAACCGCCGTGCCAGTTATTTTTATACGCAATAACAATCCATTAGAAAAACTCCCCCACCCTATTGTCGCAAAGCCCACAAAAAAGTGGTGGTGAGGGAGCCCCCTCACCGCCAAGTGCCAGGAGGCAACAGCAAAGTTGCGCTTAAGAATAAGCCGGGGCGAACGCCGCGTCGGGGTTGGCGACCGGCCCATCTTCTCCCCAATAGGGCGACAGCTTGCGGAGCTTGGTCATGATGCCCGGAATGACCTCAATGACCTTATCGATCTCTGCAGGGGTGTTGTAGCGCGACAACGAAAAGCGAATGGTGCCGTGCGCGGCAGTGAACGGAATGTCCATGGCGCGCATCACGTGGGACGGTTCCAACGAACCGGACGTGCAGGCTGAACCGGATGAACATGCGATGCCGTCTTTGTTGAGCAACATCAAGATGGCTTCGCCCTCGACGTATTCGAACGCAATGTTCAAAGTGTTGGGCAAGCGGTTGTCGGGATCACCGGTGACGAAGCAGCTGGGCACCACATCCAAGATGCCCTCTTGCAAGCGGTCGCGCAGCGCTTTGACTTCGGTGTTTTCGCAAGCCATGTGCTCCATCGCCAGTTCGCACGCCATGCCCAAACCGACGATGGACGCCGCATTTTCGGTGCCCGCGCGCCGACCGCGTTCTTGGTGGCCGCCGCGCAGCAGCGGGCGAAAACGGGTGCCGCGTTTGAGATACAACACGCCGATACCCTTGGGCGCGTGCAGCTTGTGACCGGACAGAGACAGCATGTCGATCTTGGAATTTTTCAGATCGATGGGAACTTTGCCCACCGCCTGCACCGCGTCGGTGTGAAACAGCACGCCTGCTTCGCGCGCCAATGCGGCCATCTGTTCGACCGGGAACAAGGTGCCGGTTTCATTGTTGGCCCACATCACCGACACAACCGCGACTTGGTTGCTGAGCAAGCTTTGATAAGCGTCCAGATCTAAGCGGCCCTTACCGTCCACTTCCAAAAAGTGAACCGTGTAACCCTCTTTTTCCAGGTGCTTGCACAGTTCCAGCACCGCTGGGTGTTCGATGGTGGTGGTGATGATTTCTTTGCGTTTGGGATAAGCCTTCAACGCCGACAAGATGGCGGTGGAATCCGATTCCGTACCGCAAGACGTGAACATGATTTCACTGTCGTATTCAGCACCCAACAAATCTTGGATCTGACCGCGCGCTTTTTTGATGGCGTGGCCGACTTTGTTACCGAATTGGTGCATAGACGACGGATTGCCGTATTGTTCGGTGAAATACGGCAGCATCTCCGCAACGATTTCGGGGTCCACTTGGGTGGTGGCGTTGTTATCAAGATAAATACCGTCAGTCATGATTACACCCCCGCGACCGCATGAACGGCCTTTTTCTGCACCGGGACCAGGTGGATGAACTCACCCAGCTCTTCCATCAATTGCTGTTGAATGCCGCCCAGCGTCATACCCGCCATCTGACAGCCCGCACACGCGCCGACCAGATGGACCATGACCTTGTTGCCATCGACGTCGATCAGCTCAATATCGCCGCGATCCGCTTGCAGCGTGGGGCGTACCTTTTCGATCACTTCTTCAATTTTTTTGATGCGCTGAAAGCTGGTCAAACCGCTGGCTGCAACAGGTGGCGTTTCGGGTGTCGGCTCTTCCAGCGGTGCGATTTGCGGTTTGGGTGCGGCTTCGGGATCGAACTCGATACCTTGCTCGGCGAGCACTTTGGTGAGGATTTCTTCGATGCCTTCATGACACGATGAGCACCCGCCGCCCGCCTTGGTGTAATTGGTGACGTCTTCGACAGAGGTCAGTTCATTGGCGCGTATGGTGTCTTCGATCATCACCGCGTCGATGGCAAAGCACTTGCAAATCAGCTCGCCCTCTTCGTGATCGTCTTTCCATTCTTCGCCGCGGTAATCCGCAATCGCGGCCTGCAACGCTTCACGTCCCATGACGGAGCAATGCATTTTTTCCGGCGGCAAGCCTTCCAAATAATCGGCGATGTCTTGGTTGGTGACCTCCAACGCGTCATCCAAGGTTTTGCCTTTGATGATTTCGGTGAGCGCCGAGCTGGACGCGATGGCTGAGCCACAGCCAAAGGTTTGAAAGCCTGCGTCTTCGATCACTTCGGTTTCGGCGTTGACCTTCAATTGCAGCCGCAGCGCATCGCCGCACGAAATGGAGCCGACATCGCCGGTGGCGTTGGCGGCCGTAACTTCACCGGCGTTGCGTGGATTGAAGAAGTGTTCTTTGACGGTCTCGGAATAATCCCACATCGGATGTGACCTCGCTTTTTGGCGCGATTTAAGCGCAGAAGGATTTGCCGCAGCCGCAAGACGACTTGGCATTGGGGTTTTCGAAAACGAAGCCGGAGCCTTCAATGCTTTCGGTGAAATCGACGGTGACGCCTTCAAGGTAAGGAACGCTTTCGGGATTGACGAACACCGACAACGCGCCCGCTTCGATGATCGTGTCACCGCTGGGCACGGCTTCTTCAAGGCTCAGAGAATATTGAAAGCCGGAGCACCCGCCGCTGCTCACCTCGATGCGCAGGCCTGCGATATCCTTGTCCAATCCGGCGATCACTTGGGCCAAAGCGTTTTGGGCGTTTTCGGTCAGCTCTAACATGATATCTCCTGTCCATTCGGGGCGGTGGGTCTTACCCCTTCACAAAAAGCAATTTGCGTGCCAGACAATAAACGTTTTGTTTTCAATGTCGTGGCGGGGTGTCACTGTGTCGGTTCTGCGACAATTCAACGGCTTTACCCGACAACGGGCGGCTTTGCACGATGGTCAGTTTTTTGTCGGTTTCGAATGTGATGCGCGCCAACATTTCGGGGCTGACGTAGACCGTGCCTTGCTTGTCCACCAACATGGCGTATTCAATGCCCATGGCCTCGGCGACTTCAGCCCAGTGTTCTGGTCCAGCGACGATCAAGGCCGTCGCCGCCGCATCGGCCAGCGCGCCGTTTTCATGAATGACACTGGCCGACACCGTGTGCTCAACCGGCATGCCGGTACGCGGATCGATGATGTGGGCATAACGAATACCATCGGCTTCGCGAAAGCGTTCGTAGTTGCCCGACGTGTACAAATTTTCACCACCAAGCAATTGGGCGGAGGCGATCACCCCCCAGTCGCGCGGATCGCGGATGCCGACGTTCCACAATCGCTTGCCCGCCCGGCCCAGAGTATTCAGATCCCCGCCCGCGTTGACGATGGCGTGCTCTATGCCGAGGCTTTTGAGCTTGGACACCGCCATATCCAACGCAACACCTTTGGCGAAACCGCCGAAATCGAACTGCACCGCCGCATTGCGGCTGGTGACGGTGTCGCCATCGATGATCACATCCGCCATGCTGGGCTGCTGGGCGGCCAAAGCATGCACGTCGTCGAAATTCGGCAGTGCGCCGGTGGGCAGCTCATCGCTGTGAAAGCCCCACGCGTCAATCACCGCGCCGATGGCGGGGTTGAACAGGCCGCCGCTTTTGGCTTCGAACACTTTGCCTTGCTTGAGCAAGGGCAGCACAAAGGGTGAAACTTGCATGCCCTCGCCTTTAGCCAACGCTTGGTTCAAGGCCACCAATTCGCCGCCCGGCTTCCACGCGTGCCAATCGCGATGCATGCGCTGGAAATCGCGGTCCACGGCAGCGACCGCGCGCTTGGCTTTTCCTTCGTCTGCGCCGCGCACGATGAATTCCACCAAGGTGCCGAAGATGTAGCGGGTTTCGCGGTACTCCGCTTCGGGCTTGGCGCAGGCCGCCAAAACCACAACCATCATCAAGGCAAAAATGGGTTTCATGCCAAAGCCTCCTTTTGTGTGCTGCACGGCGCAACCATTTGATCCGCCAAAAAGGCTGAGCTTCCTTCGACCAAAAGGCGCACGTGTTCAGCGGGTAATACCACGCCAACGCGGGTGCCGGGTGCTGGCACCGGCGCATCCCAAGCCTTGTGCACGATCAGGCGCGCACCGTTGCCCAACACGCATTCGATTTCACGGATCGGTCCGAATTCACGCACCGCCTTGACCGTTGAGGGTAGCCCTGCACCGGGCTCAGCCTCGATGCGGATGCGCTCGGGGCGAATGCCGATCCACGCCGCGTCCAAAGATGCTGGGCGGTCCAAATCCAGTGCCCCCCAAGCGCCGCCCAAGCGATTGCCCGACGCCCAAACCACCGGCAACAAATTCTGCCAACCGATCATCAATGCGGCCTCATAAGCGCGCGGATCATCGAAGACCTCATCCGCGCGGCCTAAGCGCACCAACCGCCCGCCTGCCATCACGCCGATGTTGTCGGCGATGGCGCGGGTTTCGCTGACATTGTGGGTGACCATCAATACGGTGCGCTGTTGGTCGCGCACCACGGCGCTTAAATCATCAAGCAACGTCGATTTGAGATGTCCATCGATGGCGGAAAACGGCTCATCCATCAGCAATACGGACGGATCGGTGGCCAGCGCGCGGGCCAGGGCTACGCGTTGGCGCTGACCGCCGGACAACGTTTCCGGCGAACGCGTGCCCAGCTGTTCCAACTGCATGCGCGCAAGCCAACGCTCCACCGCATGCTCGCGATCTTTGCGCGGGCCTTTCAGGCCGTAAGCGATGTTAGCGGCGACGCTCATATGATCGAACAGGGCATAATCTTGAAACATAAAACCGACGGAGCGGCGCTGCGGCGGCACGAACAGCTTTTGCGCGGTGTCGAGCCACAGCTCACCGTTGACCGCGACCTGCCCGCGTTTAGCTTTTTCCAATCCCGCGATCAAGCGCAGCAGCGTGCTTTTGCCCGCCCCGGAACCACCCAAGATCGCCGTAACACCACCCGCCGCAAAACCGGCCTGAACGTCGAGCTTGAAAGCACCTTGTTGCAACGTCGCTTGAACGCACACACCCTTCATGCCGCCACCTCACCCAGTAAGCGCCGCCGTTTGCGGCTTTTGGTGTACAGCGGCAGCAGGCATAAAAACGACAACACCACCAACATCATCGACATCGATCCGGCGGCGGCGTAATCCAGCGCTTCGACATGTTCGTATATGGCGATGGACAGCACCTGGGTTTCACCGGGAATGTTACCGCCGACCATCAACACCACGCCAAACTCGCCGACGGTGTGAGCAAAACCCAACACACACGCGGTGAGCAAGCCGTGACGCGCTTGGGGCAACACCACGCGCCAAAAGGTGCGCGGCCACGATGCGCCCAGCGTCAACGACGCCTCCACCATGCGCCGGTCCAATCGTTCAAACGCGCCTTGCAGCGGCTGGATCACGAACGGCAACGAATAGATGCACGACGCCACCACCAAGCCGGTGAAGGTGAAGGTCAACGGTTGACCGAACAAGGCTGTCCAAGTTTGCCCGGCCCAGCCTTGAGGGCCTAAGAAGACCAACAAATAAAAGCCCAACACCGTCGGCGGCAACACCAACGGTAGCGCATTGATGGCTTCGATGATCGGCTTGTACGGGCTTTTGGTCATCGCCAGCCACCACGCCAGCGGCAGACCGATCACCAGCAACACCACCAGGGTCATCGCCGCCAACTGAACCGACAGCACAAACGGGGCCATATCAGCGTTCACATCATTGCGCCTTTGCTTGTTGAGGAAGCGGCACGTCGTAACCAAAATTTTCGATCACGGCGCGAGCTGCATCGCTTTGCAGGTAACGCAGAAAATTCTGGGCGGCGGCATTGTCAGCGGCGCGGCGCAGCAGCACCGCCTGTTGATCGATGGGATCGTGCAGATTAGCGGGCACCAGCCAATACGCGCCCTGGGTGTCGGACCGGCTTTTCAGTTGGCTCAACGCCACAAAACCCACCGCAACATTGCCAGACCACACCAATTGGAAAGCTTGAGAAATGTTTTCACCGGTGACGATTGGGGTGGAAGGACGCAGTGCCGCCAAGACGCTTTGCGCCGCTTGACCGTAAGGAGCCAAGCGCGGGTTGGCGATCGCCAGACGGGAAACGGAGCCATTCAGACAGCCGCGCGCGGCATCGGATGTCGGCGCGTCCCGACACCACAACGCCAAGCGTCCGCGTGCATAGGTAAAACGCGTGTGCGCCACGCCCAACGATTGCTTGATCAATCGACCCGGTTCGCGGGCGTTGGCGGCGAGGAATACGTCAAACGGTGCGCCGTTGCTGATTTGCGCATACAATTTGCCGGTGGACCCGGCACTCACCAACACCCGAACGGAGGTCTCAGCTTCGAAGGCTTTCGCAAGGACTTGCATGGGCGCGATAAAGTTGCTGGCCACCGCGACACGAATTTGCGTTTGATCGGCCGCATCGGCGGAATCACCCCACGACAGCAAAAAAGCCAGGGCGATCCAGACGAAAAACATACGTTTAGCGCTCAACACGTGCTTTGTCATGGCTATGGCTTTGCATAGGGCGTGCCACCTGCCAAACACAGAAAAATCCGAGATATCCAGGCTTTTTCGTCACACCATCATTGTCGCAAACCCGACAAATCGTGTCCGTGTCATTCCATCACGCATTCATAGGCACGCCGCAGCAGCTCCAGTTCCGCCGGCGGAAGGTCTCGCGCTTCGGTGATGGCGATGAAGCGCGCACCTGAGCGTTCGGCGGCATCATACGGCGGATCGATGGCCGTCAAGCTGCCCAGATAAACCGGGGCCGCGCCTTCGGGCGTATCCACATGAGCGCGAAAGCCGCTTTCCAACACGATGTCGTAGGCAGACAAACCCAGCATATCGGCGACGTTTTTGACCAACAGGGCCGGATGCGTCATCACCGCCCCCCTTCGATCTGCTCATCCTCACCCATCAATTCAGCAAGGTTGGGCAACGGATCCGGGGCGACGATGCCGTGGGAAAAACGCAAAAATCGGATCATCGCGCTGGTGCGTTGCTTGTGCACCAAGATCAAGCGCGCCGGGACCGACATAGCTCACCAGACGTCCGCTGGCGCCTGCAGGCGTTCGACCACTTCACCGCCTTTGATGTGCTTTTCGATAATTTCGCTAACGTCTTCGGGCTTGACCTTGATGTACATCACGCCTTCGGGGTAGACCAGCACGCTGGGCCCGGTGAAACATGGACCGATGCAGCTGGACGACGACAGCTTGTGCACACCCCACAGGTCGTGCTCTTGAAAGGCATTCAAGAACGTATCCATCACTTGGCTCGAATTGAACTGCGCGCATGAACCGCGCGGATGCCCTTCGGGGCGGGCTTGGGTACAGACAAAAATGTGTTTATCGGGACGGGGCATGCCGTCTCTCCTTTACGTATATAGAAATAAGGTTAGCGTGCTTACGCCGGGGGCTGGGGCTCGTGGGTCATGCATGCTTTGGGGCAGACTTTGATGCACGCCTTGCAGCCGATACAGTCCATGGGGTCTTTGAGGCTCATGACCATCGCGGCGTCATCGGAAAAGCCATCGTCGTCGTCCCAATCATCTTCATCGTCGTCGGCGAGGTCGAGGTCTTCACGATCAACCAAATCAAACACATCGCGCGGACAGGTTTTAAAACAACGGCCACAGCCGATGCATTTGCCCTGATCCAAGGTCATGATGAATTCGGGCGTGTATTCGCTTCCGCCCCGGGTGATACCGGTGATGTTGCTCATCTTTCTTTCCTCATGCTTCTTCGGCGGCCTTCAACGCGGCGCTGGCCTCGGCCCAAGCGGCGCAGGCGTCATAGGCATCCTGGGCAATTTTTGGCAGGTCTTCATAAGCTGCAGGCAAGCGGTCTTCGACCAAGTCGTGCAACTCCATAGCCATCTCAGAAGCGATCCGTTTGGCTTTGCGTTCGGCCTTTTTTACGGCCTTGAACTCTTCGTCGGTCATTTCACACGCCCTTTCTTACAAACCCGCGACTTCCGGGTACTTGCCGACGATGCCCACCGCGACGGACAACAGTTTGTCGGCTTCATCCTTCATCTTCGACAGGCTGGGAAAGCCAAAGCGGTGCACATCGCGCAACGATTTATCCAACACCACCAGTTTGCCCACCGTGATCAGCACGCGACCGAATCCTTCATGAGTGATGTTGATGATCGGCACCGCCATCTTGCCGCACTCGCCTTCGGTCTGAACGGCGATGGCGTTGTAAAACGCCTTGACGCGCGCCAATGTTTCTTCGTCCGGATCGCCAACCACGGGGATTTCGCGCTTGCGTTCCTTGGTCAGGACCAACGGATCCAAAACATCGATGTCGGTGGCGGTGTCGTACACGCCGTACGAATCGATGGCGCGGATTTGACGGGTCATTTCCTTGACGAAATCAGATTTTAAAACCGGATCGTCCGCGGCAATTACGGTGGCTTCTCTCATGTCTCTACTCCTTTAAGATATTCATTTGCGGCAATGCACTACGGCTCGCCAACATTCGGGTAATCATCAATCCCAGGCCAAGGCCGATCAGCGCGCCAAGCACCTGTGCCCCATCGCCAAAACCGTTCAACGCAATCGCCACCGCGCCGATGATCACGCCCAGCGCCGGGGGCGCATATGCCATCAAGGCGGCCTTGAGCAATCCGTCTTGCGGACAGCTGAGACGCACGCTCTGCCCCGCGACCACGGAAATATTTTGCAGTTCCAAGCGCAGGCTTTGCGATGCACTCAAACCACCCAAAACCGACATCCCGCAGCCGCTTTCTTTGCCACAGCTTTGACACGCAGAGCGGCGCGGAACGTCGACGAACAAGCGTCCGTCATCGCCCGCCACCACCCGCCCACTGACGGTGGTCTCTTCAGATGGGGCGCTCAAAGGCATGGCCTTATTCATTCCAGCCCTCGTCTTCCATAGCGTCGAAACGACTGGCGTCTTTTTCGTTTTGCAGCGCGCGCGCGATCCACGCACTTGGGCCTGCGCGTAATTCCTTTTGCACGTCGTCCACCAGCGTCGAGATCAAGGTTCCAGGCTGCACCTTCATCGGCTGGACACCAATGCGCGCCAGTTTGGTGATGGCCGAGCCGCCAATGGCTTGCACATACACCGCCGCGCATGGGGCCAAAGCTTCGATCTTGGCTTCCAACTTGTCTTCGTTGCGGTCTTGGGCCAGCTGGCCGAATTCGATTGCATCGGTCATCGTTGCACCGTCGATATCGACCTCATAGATCACGAACGACTTCGCGGAACCGAAGTGCTGATCGACGTGACGCATATCGGTCGAGGCAAAGGCAATTTTTAAACCGTTGGGCATGGCGTCCTCCCTACTCTCGGGGTCAGTGGCGCAGTCCAGAACCCGGAGATGCCGCGCTATGGGCATGGGTACGTCCCCCTTCGTCTGGTCGTTGCGCGTAGATGGAGGCATAGGGTTCCACCTCGCCTTTATCGGTCGACAGCATCAAATTGGCGAGATCGAACAGCGCATCGCGACTGCCCGCATAGCCCATCCAGGTCCTGCGAAATCCGCCCAAGATGTCGAATTGGGGAAAGCCCGCACGCAGCAGCGGAACGCCCAAACGTCCCGCCGACTGCACACAGTGGGAATTGCCGATCAACAACTCCGCATCGGCTTCTTGAGCCAGCTGTTCCAAATCTTCCAAATCGCCGATTTTCACGCTTTCAGCGGGTACGCTTTTCAGCGATTTTGCACCGGCGGGTGAAACGGCGGTAACGACGTCAGCGCCCAAGCCGGTGACCAGATCGGCGAAGGTTTTCAGCAAATCCGGATCGGCGGCGATGGCGATGCGCGCCTGACCGATCATAAAATGTGCATCCAGCATGGCGTCTTGCAGCTGCGCGCGCTGACGCACCAACTTGGTCGGAACCGGCTGAGCACTGAGGCTGGAAAGGGTCGCAACAAAAGCGTCCACAGCATCCAAGCCCAGCACATGATCGAAGCGATAATCTTCAACCCCTGTCAGGTCGTGCAAACGATCAGCTGCGGGCTTCAAGGCTTGGCCGATGACGATGGTGGCTTTAGCCGTGCCCGCCGTACGGATATCTTCCGCGCGGTTTCCGCCGGTGGTCAGAGGGTTGAAATTCCCCGCGCCCAGATGCCCGTCGAGGCTGGCGGAAATGTCCGGGATTACGACAGGCGTGAGTCCAAACAGCTCAACCATATTCTTTATTGCTTCAATGTCGCCGGGGGTCAGGTGGGAGCCCGCAAGAATGTTGATGCGGGTTTCGTCTTTGTCGGTTGACGGTTCCACCAGCGCTTCGATCAGCGCATCGACGGCCTTGGCGTAACCGCTTCCCAAGCAGCCGGTGAAATCGGGGGTATCGACCGGTACGATCACCGTGTCTTTGAACTCAGGATGTTGGGTGCGAAATTCGGAGATCGCCATACGCACATCGGAACCCTGGGTTTCCGACAGACCGGTGGTCGGTACGCCGATGATGGCGGGTTTGGATTTCGTACAAATCGCAGCCAAGCCTTCGACCACGTTGGCTTCCGATCCCATCACCGTGGAAACCTGATCCATCGCGGTGGTTTGCAGCGGGATCGGTTCGCGAAAATGGCGTACAAAAAAGACTTTGCCGAACGCGGTGCAGCCTTGCGATCCGTGCAGCATCGGGATGGCGTCTTTAAGGCCGAGGAACGCCAATGCCGCACCGATGGTTTGGCTGGATTTGAGCGGTTGAACCGACAGGGCTTTTTTGCGTTTGATGAGTTCCGCCATGACTTAGTCCTCCCCTTCGATCAAGTCCCAGGGGGCGGGCTTGCGCACCGCATCCCACACCGGGTTTTCCAACGAAAGCGCCAGTTGGCGCGCCAGCTCGACCATGCCTTCGTATCCAGCGTAGGCGAATTCGCGTTCTTGGTTGATGTCGAGGAACGGGATGCGGGCTTTGAGCGCCGTGTACATGTTGCGTCCGCCTGCGATCAAGATGTCGGCTTTCAGCTCAGTCACCATGTCGATCAGTGCGCGCGGATTGCCGTCTTCGATCATCACCGCGTCTTGGCCCATTAAATCGCGAATCCGGGCTTTGTCTTCTTCGGTGGATTTTTTGGTGCCGGTGGCGACCACATCCAGACCGAGATCTTGCAATGCCGCGACCACCGACCACGATTTGACGCCGCCGGTGTACAGCAGCACGCGCTTGCCGTGCAGGCGGTCGCGCCACGGTTCCAAGCGTTCGTCGAGGCGTTTTTCTTCGCGCGCGATCAGTGCTTCGGTGCGTTCGCTCAAGCTGGCGTCGTCGATGATTTCAGCGAACTTGCGCAGCGCGATGTTCATGTCCGACGTGCCGTAGAAACTGCCTTCGAACCATGGCGTTTGGTATTTTTCCTGCAGCTTGCGCGCGACGTTGATCATCGCTTTGGAACAGACCATCATGTTGACCTCGGCGCGGTGAATGGTTTGCACCTCGGCAAAGCGGGTGTCGCCCGACAGGCTGCCCAATATGCGCAGGCCCAGCTCATCCAACAACGGCGTGACGTGCCACAACTCACCGGCGATGTTGTATTCGCCGATCAGCGAAATGTCGTGCACGGTGATGCCGTCGCGTTGAAGGTGCTCAGCAACCGGGTCCGGTTCGCGGGTGCCGATCACATGTTTGACCATGGCTTCACCGGCGATGCGGTTGCCCAGATTCTTAGTGCCGTAAAAACCGGCGCCGTCCACCGGCACCACCGGAACGCCCCAGCGCTGCTCGGCTTCTTTGCACACTGCGTCCACATCATCACCGATCAAGGCGGGAACACAGGTGTTATAGACGAACACCGCCGCCGGGCTGTAATCTCTGACCGCTTGCTTGATCGAATGGAACAGGCGTTTTTCGCTGCGCCCCATGATCACGTCTTGTTCAGTTAGATCTGTGGTCATGCCGATGCGCCACAGCGTCGGCCCGCTGGAACGCGTACCGCGATTGTCCCAACTGGACCCCGCACAGGCGATCGGGCCGTGCACGATGTGCGCGACGTCGGCGATGGGCAACAGCGCGATTTGCGCACCGTCGAACGAACACCCGCCCGCCGCCGCCCCTGGCTTGGGCCGTGCGCAGCCGGATTTTTCTTTGTGATTGTGCCCGCAGGCAGGCTCGTCCAGAAGTTCTGCGATGTCTTGTGGCTTCATAATGTCCACGCTTCCTTGGCTGTTGCATGACCAGCTTCGCAACACCCGTGCCAACACCTAATGAATTGATTTACTGTGATATTTGACAATTTATATTTGTCGCAAACCTGACAAATCCGACATTTAAAAGGTGTAGCGATCCTCCATCCAGCGTTGCAACACCGCCACGTCGCCTTGCGGCAAATAGTCGTAAGCACCACTGATGTCTTCGAACACCGCATGAGCGACACCTTGCAAGGCTTCATCAAGGCCGCACATCATGCAGAAGTACCACGCCATCGGATATCCGGCGGCGCGGTCGAACGCGCTGATGAACCGCGACAGCTCCAGCCCACGCTCACCTGGGTTAGGCAGTGGCGGCATGATTTCGACGTAGGTGCTCAGCGGGGTCGCCTGCAACCGCATTTCACCGAAGCGGTCTTTGTAATTGCTCATACGCAACACGAAATGGCGGTGAAGCTCTTGCCCCGCTGCGCTGCTGGACGACCAGTCTTCAAAAAAGCGCAACGCCAACAGGCTGTCGGCGTAACTGCCCGATGCCATGCGCCCTTGGGCGTCAGAAATATCCCAGGCTTTGCGTAACGCGTAATAACCCGGCCCCAAGGGCGTGGGGTCAACCCGCAGGGGGTTATCTGGACTCAACAGATCTTCCGCCGCGTCGGGTGCGTTGTTGGGATCGAACAGCAAGCGGTCGGTGACTTCGCGCATCTCGTCGATTTCGACCTGCACATAGTCCCACGGCTTGTCGCCGGTCTTGGCGGTCAGGTAATGGGTGATGCCGCACAGCTTGGTGGCCAGCAAACCGTCGTTTTCATGGCGCACGAACAAATCCAAAAGATCGTCACCGCCCTGCTCTTCTATCCACAGCACCAAGTTATCGGACACTCGGTTACCATGCTCATCGATGATGCCGCCGACCCGATGCCAGCCTTTGCGCGACAACACCAACTGCCATTGCAGGTCGGGAAACACGTCCTGGAGCGACTGGATCAGCACGCCATGTCCTGGTTTTGGCGGCGCCTTGGCCACCGCACCATCAAGCTTGGATAATTTGTCGGGGGGTAGAACTGCGTTCATTCACTGACCTCTGCAATCAACAGGCCGGTGGCAGACGGTTCGTGATCGGTGATGACGGCGCAGTGGTTATGGCCGTTGACCAAATAAATGTTCGCCGCAACGCCTTCGCGGATCGGCTTTTCCAAGCACAGCTCGTCTTCGAAGCAGTGGGTGAAGTGGATGTCGGTCCAGCGTTCGCGCAATTGGGGCACAATTTCGGCGTCGCCACCGCCTGCTTCGACCAGCGACAGAACCTCGTCGATGATAGCGGGATCGATCATGACGTTTGCCGAAAGCGGATACGCTCTTCGGCCTCCTGACCCATGACCTTCGCCAGCCATGGCGGCGGGTTGTGAGCGATCACGGAACTGAGTTCTTGCATCAGTTCGCGTGCTTTTCCGCCTTGGGGTTTTTTGATCGGGTGAACGTCGGCGCGCACCACCTTGGCCGCCGCCGGACCACCGATGGACACGATGTACAAGACTTGCGCGTCGCGGATCAGATCGGCTCGGAACTTGTTTTTGTCTTCGGCCTCGACATCGTCTTCGGTCAAGCGCACATCGACCAAGCGCACTTCGCTGGCGGACACTTGATAAATCAAAAACCGTGAGCATGACCCAAAGTGGCCGTCCAAATCTTCGGCGCCGTTGGACGCCACCGCGACGCGGATCGAACTTGGCATGTCGCCGCCTTGATAGGCATCGGTCGCGGGCAATTCTACATTGGCGGTCCCGGATTTTCCTTTGAGGATCAGCAGGGCTTCTTTAAGTGCGTCTTTGGGCGCGCCGAACAGCTTGCCGCCATCGGCGCTGCGCAGCTTGTCCATGCTGAGGCCGGAAATCTTCTTTTCGCTGGGCGGCAAACCGACGGCGTCACCGACAATGCCGAGCATG
>Ga0316204_10006428_pt1 | contig 18093 bp, 14 predicted proteins | sample 6monrhotite_MG_2_FD_205661 | JGI IMG/M metagenome (GOLD analysis project Ga0316204, IMG submission 205661) | Microbial mat bacterial communities from mineral coupon in-situ incubated in ocean water Damariscotta River, Maine, United States -... | ecosystem: Environmental > Aquatic > Marine >... | reverse complement strand
TATTCAAACTTACTCGGGTAGGAGCTTTCACTAATTTGGTAGTTTCTGAGGTAGAGAGCACTACTGTTTTATGGAAATTACTTCCCCCGACTAAATCTATGCTATTCACAAACTCCCCCTTCACAACATCCATATTCTTATTAATAGGATGGTCGTTTTTACTTAACAACATAGGGAAATACAACCATGGAAAGAGCTTTGTTTGCACCTGTGTTCCAAACTGCCCACTAACGATTGGAAGTGGAGCAGCAATTAAATCTTGAACCAAATCCTTATTTATTCTAACACCATAATTAAAAAACTGATCATCTAAGTTCAGTTCTTTAGGGATTGCCAACAATGTACTTCTTCCATCACGTAAGCTATCCATACTAGCTTCTACCTGATCTATCAGCCAAATTACTTTACCTCCATACATAATGTACTGGTCGATAACAAACTTATCTTTCTCACTAAAAGCAGAATCTGGATCGGCTATGATAATTGCATCATAGATATTTGTAATTCTAGCTTCTGTGCTATCCTTATCCACATACCTTCTAACTGCTAAGCTGTTAATGCCTCCATCAATTTTTATTCTTTCTACCTCGTAAAATTCTCTTAAAGTTCCAACAATATCTGCCGTCTCAAATTTATCTAACTCTCCATGTCCTTCAATAAATGCTAGTTTCTGGATATAGGGAGTTGTTGCCTTTTTTATCCCAAAGGCCAATTCATATTCCAAACTCTCTATCGATTGATTCAATACTACTTCAGGTGGAGCGCCAAACTGACTTTTAAGCAACTGAACCGCCATCTCAGACTCTTGATAGCTGATGATCGCTCCAGGCCATACTACCTTCTTCGATACCCCATCATCGTCTTTTATGTTCAAATCCGTTGGGCGTAAGCCTTTATCGTATAAATTTCGATATGCTCGATCTCTGTCCTTTATATCTGGATAAGATGATGGGTTGATGAATTCAAACTCAATTTTTCCATTGGAGTATGCTTTAAATTCGTCCAACATCTCTCTCGTCTCATTTCTCAAGCGTTTAAAAGCTGCAGGAAAATTCCCCTCTAAATAAACAGTAATCAATAAATCTTCTTCAAGACTAGCAATTAACTCTCTGGTAGGTTCAGAAATGGAGTAGCGTTTCTCTGAAGTCAAATCCCATCTGTAGAAGCTTTTTGACCCAATAAAATTCAACAATATTAGTATTGCCAAACTAATGAAGAAACCCAATATATCTTTTCGCTTAATAGAATTCATTACCAATTTCTAGAGCTTAATTTTAGCTTCGTGAGCATAAAAAACAAAGCGATTAATGATATAAAATACAAGGCATCCCTACTATCGATTACCCCCCTACTCATTGAGCCATAATGTTCATTAATTCCCAATTTTTGAATGAATAAATCAAAGCTACCGAACAAAGAAAGTGAACTAATAAAGTCAAATCCGATGTAGGCAAAGAAGCTAAGAAATACCGCTATAATAAAGGAAATCACTTGATTGTCTGAAAGTGAGGAAGCAAACAAACCTATCGCAACAAAACCTGATGCTAGAAACAATAGACCTAGATAAGAACCCCATGCTCCTCCCTGGTCTAGGTTCCCTACTTGTGCCCCCAATTGGTATATGGTAACATAATAGATTAATGTTGGCAACAAAGAGAACAAAACCAAAATAAAGCCCGCTAAATATTTAGCTCCTATTATTTGAATGTCTGTTAAGGGTTTAGTCAGTAGCAATTCTATGGTTCCTGCTCTATTTTCATCGGCAAACAATTTCATAGTAACTGCAGGTATCAAGAACATAAATACCCATGGAGCTATGTTAAATAACGACCCTAAGGTGGCGTATTCATTGTCCAATACATTGTAATCGCTTGGAAAAACCCACATAATCAAACCAATGATTACGAGGAATACAACAATAACGATGTAACCAATCAGCGAACCTAAAAATGCTTGAATTTCTTTCTTTAAGAGACTGAACATACGTTCTGAAATTTGAAGAGCAAACTTAATAAAAACGTATAGTATGTAGAAGAAGTAATTTTAAGCGACTTCGTTAAGATTGCTTAAATACTTTGTAGAAGGAAAAATTTGGAGATTCATCTCCCTTTTAATTCCATTTTCTAAGCTGCCAAAATCTGGGCAATCGCATTTCTTCTTTCTCTTAGCCTTCCTTTTCCCCACAGGATACTGAGTTGAAGCACAAGCAGCAAACAATAGAATTAATCCCAAAAAACAATAGTGCTTTACTTTTTGCATTTGACAAATTTAATCACAAAAAACGCCCTAGCAATAATGCTAGGGCGTACGCATTAATTCAAAAAATAAAAACTATCCGCATTTGCTATACCCGCAATCAGAACAGGTCAAGCATCCTTCTTTAAACATTAATCCTTCCGCTGAACTACATTCTGGACAAGCTTCCCCGCCCATTTTAGTTCCATCTGGTATGTATTTCTTCAATGCTCTTTGCACTCCATTTTTCCATGTATTTAAGCTCTCATCACTTAAGTGAAGGTTTGCTACCATCTCTACCACAAAGGCAATTGGCATTCCATGTCTTAATACTCCAGAAATTAATTTCGCATAATTCCAATACTCTTTATTGAATGTTCTTGATAAACCTTCAATTGTAGTTTTGTAACCATCCTTATCTTCATATTGGAAATCATATCTAGCCCTACCATCATCTGTCTTGCTTCTGATCACCCAACCTTTATCTACATGACCCAAAATTGAAAAAGAGTCTTCTGCTCTACCCGTAAAAATCTCATACGGTCTGTCGTTAATTGTTCCAACAATAGCCACCCATTTCTCATGGTTGTTATTGAATTTCACAATATCAGCTTCTAATACCTTTGGTCTTGCAGGAGCTTGAGTCTCCATGAAAGCAGCAGCATCTTCTTTTTTCCCTTTATCGTCGTTACTTACTAAAACGCCTGATCGAGAACCATCTCTGTATACTGTTATTCCTTTACATCCGCTCTCCCAGCCAGTAACATATATTTTACCAACCATCTCTTCAGAGATTTCTTCAGGAACATTTACCGTTACACTAATAGAATGGTCAACCCATTTCTGAATTGCTCCTTGCATTTTCACCTTGTTCACCCAGTCAACATCATTCGCTGTTGCTCCATAATAAGGTGTTTTCTTGATGATTTTATTCAACTCTTCTTCACCATAGGTCGCTACTGCCTCAGCATCGTAACCATTGGCAGTTAACCAAGTTTTAAAGTGGTGATGAAAAACATTGTACTCTTCCCAAGAATCTCCTACCTCATCAACAAAGTCAACTCTAGAGTTTTGATCATTTGGATTTACTTTCTTTCTTCTTTTGTAAGAAACCATAAATACTGGCTCAATTCCCGAAGATGTTTGAGTCATAATACTTGTGGTTCCTGTTGGTGCGATGGTTAAAAGCGCAATGTTTCTTCTGCCATACTTTACCATATCTTCATACAAAGCTGGATCAGCTTCTTTGATTCTATTCACCATTGGGTTTTTCTCTTCACGAATGGAATCGTAAATAGGAAAAGAACCTCTATCTCTTGCCATTTCAACAGAAGAACGATACGCTTCAAGCGCCAAGGACTTGTGAACTTTCACAGAAAAATCTAAGGCCTCATCAGTTCCATAAGTTTTCCCTAAAGCTGCTAACATATCACCTTCAGCTGTAATTCCTACTCCTGTTCTTCTTCCTTCAATACATTTCTGCTTGATTTTTTTCCAAAGCGTAAGTTCTGTTCTTTTTACATCTAGGCCTTCTGGATCGTCTTCTATCTTTTTAATGATTGCATCAATCTTTTCCATTTCAAGATCAACAATATCATCCATTATTCTTTGAGCATAAGCTGCATGCTTCTTAAATTTTGGCATGTTGAAAGTTGCTTCATCTGTAAATGGATTTTCAACGTAGCTGTATAAATTAATCGCCAATAATCTGCAGCTATCATATGGACAAAGTGGAATCTCTCCACATGGATTAGTCGATACTGTTTTAAAACCTAAATCAGCATAGCAATCAGGAATTGACTCATTCGTTACTGTATCCCAGAAAAGAATTCCTGGCTCAGCAGATTTCCATGCATTGTGAACGATTTTACCCCAAAGGTTTTTTGCACTTGTTTCTGTTTCATAGGTAGGAGTAGCACTTTCTATAGGATATTGCTGCTTAAAAGGCTTATCGTCAATAACAGCCTTCATAAAGTCATCTGTTATTTTCACTGAAACATTTGCTCCAGTAACCTTTGTTCCATCCATTTTAGCATCAACAAAACTTTCAGCATCTGGATGTTTTACAGAAACACTTAACATCAATGCTCCTCTTCTTCCATCTTGAGCAACCTCTCTAGTAGAGTTTGAATAACGCTCCATAAAAGGAACAATACCTGTAGATGTTAATGCACTATTCATTACCGGACTTCCTTTTGGACGGATGTGAGATAAATCATGTCCAACTCCTCCTCTTCTCTTCATTAATTGAACTTGCTCTTCATCAATTTTCATTACTCCTCCATAAGAATCAGCCACGCCCTTATTTCCGATAACAAAACAATTTGATAATGAAGCAATCTGATATTGATTTCCAATACCAGTCATTGGACCTCCTTGAGGAACAATGTATTTAAAGTCTTTTAATAAATCATATACCTCTTCTTCCGACAAAGCATTTGAATAACGTTTTTCAACTCTAGCGATCTCAGAAGCAAGTCTTCTGTGCATATCATCTGGAGTTCTTTCGTAAATATTCCCAGCAGAATCTTTCAACGCATATTTGTTTATCCAAACATTTGCTGCTAGATCATCTCCTTTAAAATATTCGGTTGCACTTTCTACAACACTCTCATAGGAGTATGATTGCTTCTGGGAGTTTTCCAGGTTTTGATCTTCTGAATTGACCATTACGTCGTTTTGTGCTTTTGTGGCTGTTTCCTTCATTTTCAATAAATTGCTCTGTATCTCGGAAGAGAAAATTAATAGTGATTTAACAGAGACCAAGGTAGTGATGCATCTACCTTAACTCAATATTACCCCCTTCGTTTTTATTAACATTTTGCATAAAATTTTGGCCTTAGACTTTATGGGTCGTTCAGGCATTTTTAACTTATTTTTATCAACAATTCACTTTTTGGCAAGACTTTTTTGCATATTAAAAAATTGTAATTAGAAAGTTAAGCCTTAATCTTTAAAAGTCGTTTTCAGTCGACTTATAAAAGTTCTTTTAAAAGCAGTAATGTGTAATTTTGCTGACCTTAGAGAAACATTGAATGAATAGAATTGTAGGGATTGAATTGAGCCACCGTTTCGCACCTATTGAGATACGAGAACAACTAGCGTTTAACAAAGATCAGACTCAAGATGCTCTAAATGAGCTAGGGGAACATTATGAGGAGGTGTTCATTGTTGCCACCTGCAATCGTTTATCCATTTATGCTTTTGGCGACAGTTATTTACAACTTGAGAAGTACCTGGAAAAATTTGGCAATTACAGCCAATACCTTTCGGTTCTTCCAGATACAAGAATTGCAGCAAAAAACCTTTTTTCTACAGCAGCTGGTTTGGAATCTCAAGCAATTGGAGAGCATCAAATTGTAGGACAAATCAGAGATGCATTAGACCTTGCTAGAGAAAATAAAACCATGGGCCCAATCTTAGATGAGCTCATTCGGTCTGCTATTAATGTAGGAAAGAGAGCTCGTTTAGAAACAAACATAGGCAAGCACTCAGCCTCTCTTGCTACGGTTGGTTTTGAATTAATCAACCAACATAACTATGAATTAGAAGATTGTAATTTATTGGTTGTAGGCACAGGGAATATGGCCAATTTGGTAACAACTGTTCTCGACCGATCAAAGATTAAAGGGCTATTTGTAGCAAGTCATGACTTGGACAGAGCTGAACAAATGGCAAAGGAGTGGAATGGAAAAGCAATACATGTAAAGAAGTTGCCTAGTATTTTGCATGAAGTTGATATCATTATTGGAGGAACGCAAGGGGAAGTAAACCTGTTGAGTGAGAAAGAAGTTGAAAACAGCAAATGCACCCGAGCCCAATTTGCCGTTTCTCTAAAAAGACCCAAGCTCTTAATTGATTTTGGATTGCCTAGAAACTTCAACCCCGTATTAAAGACTTTCGACAATGTTCACCTTTATGATTTAGATGACATTAAAAAGATGACCTTCGAAAGTTTGATGAAGCGTCATGATGAAATCCCAAGGGTAAAAGAAATTTTAAATGAAGAAGTAGACAAGTTCACCAAGACATTCTACCATAGAAAAGCTGCTCCTGTTCTGGAAGCATTTTGGAACAACTTAAACGACACCAAAGAAGAAGAGCTTAAATGGTTGTTCCCTAAAATGGGTAAACTAAGTGGAGAGCAGGAGAAACTTATAGAACGTTTTGCCCATCGAATGATTCGCAAGATTTCTAAGAAACCCATGGAGCAAATGAATGAGATTGCTCAAAATTTGCACGAAAAAGAAAACCCTATTCATACGGTAAAGAAAGTATTTGATTTGGACGAAGTAGAATTATTTGTACCCAAGAAAAGAGTTATTGTAGGAACAAGGGGAAGTAAATTGGCCTTAACTCAAACCACCCACATGGTTGAGCAACTAAAAGCCAAGGACCCACACAATGAATATGTAACCAAGGTTATCCGTACCAGCGGAGATGATGGCAATATAGATGTAATGGGTGCTTTTACTACAGCCATCCAAAAAGCTTTGCTCAACAGAACCGTTGATATTGCGGTACACAGTTACAAAGACCTTCCCATTGAGCAAGTTCCCGGTCTTCAATTAGCAGCCATTTCTAAACGGGAAGATGTAAGGGATGCCTTACTCTCCAAATCAGGCAAAAAATTAAGAGACTTGCCAGAAGGAGCAGTAGTAGGAACTGGTAGCTTAAGGCGCCAAATTCAATTGCAACAGATTCGACCTGACTTAAAAGTAGAATTCATACAAGGAAATTTGGATGGAAGAATCAAGAAAATGCACGATGGGCAATACGATGCTATCATCTTAGCAGTAGCAGGCTTAAAACGCTTGGGCATGTTGGATCAAATCACCGAAATACTCAGTGAAGACGAAATGATTCCGGCAGTTTGCCAAGGAGCATTGGCCTTAGAAATAAGGGAAGGTGATGAAGCTACTGCCAAATTAGTAGCACATGTAAACGATGAAGATGTAGCCTTAGCCACAGAAGCTGAAAGAGGTTTTCTAACCGCTTTAGGAGGGGGTTGTAATTTCCCTATTGCAGCATATGCTCAGATTAAGGAGAACTCCGTTATTTTAAAAGGCCTATATGCTTCAGCGGATGGTTCGGTAGTGGAAATAGATACCATTGAAGGACACAAAAAAGGAGCTACTCAATTGGCAAATCAATTGGCCAAGCAGCTAAATGAAAGGGTAAGAGCAGCTCACAAATAGATCGCTACTTCACTAATTTCTTTACACTTCTTTTTTCTCCCTGACTTAATTCTATAAAATAAACTCCTTTATTTAATTGTTCTGTTGAGATAACAATCTTGCTATTTTGCAAAGAAGTAATTGCAAGAGGAACTTCTCTACCTATGGCGTCCAAGAATCGAAATTGAAAACCAGTATCTCCATTTGATTCAATGTATAACTTCTCCCTTATTGGGTTAGGATAAACCTTAACTCCTTCAAATAGGTCGTTTTCTTCAACTGAAACAATAATGCTCTGACCTTTTATGGGAATGGTCAAACTACTCAAACCACCGGGAATGCTGGTATCAAAAGTTAAGTCTTCATTGATTGCTTTGCTACCAGAAGTACGAATCTCCACTTTTATTTCAATGGCATCTCCAGGCAAAATTGAACGATCTCTGCCCGAAGAATCCACAAATGATAGACTCGTATCGGATAATGCAAAATTGCTAAAATCAATTGTTTGGTTTCCTCTATTTATTAAGACATAGTCTAAAGAATCGTAGTCTACAATTGCCCCAAAGTCAATAGAACTCTGCAAAATATCCAAGCCATATTGAACAGGAGCATTTGAGGTAGCTACAAATTTGGTGATTCGTTCTTCTAATTGTGGGTAATCGACAAAAGGGTTTCGGTTTTTCTGAAAATCGAAAATATCTTCATTCCTTCTTTCTTCAACACTATCAACAGGAAAATCTGAATGCCAATCTCTCAAAACAGTTTCTTGGGTAGAAAAGTGATTCGAAAAATCTTCATAACGCAATACAAAATACATCATGGCTCTAGCAGTGGTTCCCTTCTGATCATCTCTAGGCTCAAAAGTATTGCCATCACTTTTTGATCCTCCTACATTATAGGTCGCAGAAGCGGTAGACACTGTTCCAAAAGGATCATTTCCTCTTTGTGAATTCGAAGAATTAGTAGTTGGAAATAAATGATGAAGGTCACTCCTTTCAGGCAAAGAAGAACTGAAGAAGCCCTGAGGAAAAGTATGTTCTGTATTAAAGTTAGGGCTAGTAGTTTGAGCATTACTCCTACTGGTATATCCTGTTTTCACAGTTCCAGTATACACACACTCCAAAGTATTGGTAGTTGCAGCCTGACCGTTGTTTTTTTCATTGTCAATCTCCATAAACATCTCATCTCGAGCAGCGCTATATGAGGCTTGCAAATACCCTTGAGCTAACTTCCAATGCAATGCTTTTTTCAAGTCCTCTTCTACCATATTCTCAGTAGTATCATAATAGGTTAAAGGAAATTTTCCCTGGCCAAGAAGGTCGACAGCTTCAAACCCACTTTTGGCATTGTGTTGAACCACCATTTCTGAGTTGTGCAATATGTTTTGTACAGGCTCAAAATAAACCTCTATGGTATGAGAGCCATTTACAGGAATGGAAAATATTTCTTCGGAAGCTGAAAAAGGGGTTTCGTTGTAAATGGTATAAAATTTTATGCCCGTTACCTTTAGTGTATCCCAATGTAAATTGTGCAGGGTTAATGATAGGGTATCTCTTTCTCCAACAAAAACATTCCCAAAATTTAGTTGATTGGTATCCGGTTGAATAACCTGAGCAAGTAGAAACAAGGGAAGGAATGCTACAAACAGAAATATCTTCTTCATTACTTTTATTTAAGCTTCAAAGGTAAATATTAATAGTTTTGCCACTTAAATTCTATGGAATGAGTAAGGCTAAGTTATTGTTATTTTCAACCTTCAGTGGGTTACTTTTTGCCTTAGCATGGCCATCCATAGGAGATTCAACTTTAACAATATGCATGGCTTTCTTCCCCTTGTTGTGGGTTGAAGAGCAAATCTCTAAAAGTGGCAAGGCAAGAAGTTTGCAAGTATTCTTCAATGCTTATGTAGCATTTTTTGTGTTTAACCTGCTAACCACTTGGTGGATTTATTATGCCTCTGCTTGGGGAGCCGCCATGGCCATTATTTGCAATTCTCTTTTTATGGCCATTGTCTTTCTGCTGTTCCACATTACCAAAATGAAGGTAGGACGAAAAGAAGGTTATATCGGTTTAATCATCTATTGGATTGCCTTTGAATACCTGCACATCAATTGGGAGTTGTCTTGGACATGGCTTACACTTGGCAATGTTTTTGCCAATGACGTTGGCAGAGTACAGTGGTATGAATACACAGGCGTATTGGGCGGAAGTTTATACATTTTAGTCATCAACCTTCTCTTCTTTTTTGCCTTAAAAGATTTAAAAGGAAGAAGTAATATCCACTTTCGCTATCTCGGCATTATATTATTCCTGTTGTTTGGTTCAGGTATTGTTTCAAGAATTATTCTTCCTGAAGAAAAAGAGAGCGAAAAGCTTGAAGTGGTAATCGTGCAGCCCAATATCGATCCCTACAAAGAGAAGTTTGGCGGTTTATCTCCTTCAGAGCAAATAGATAGAATGATAGGGCTTGCGAAGGAAGAATTGACCACCTCTACTGACTATTTAATTTTTCCTGAAACGGCGATTCCAGAGGCACATTGGGAACATGAAATTGAATATTTAATTATTACTGAAGAGATCAGAAAACTAAGAACAATCAGCCCAAAGCTTAAAACCTTGATCGGCTCCTCCTCTTCAGTTCTATATGTTCCTGGACAAGAGCTTTCAGCTACTGCCAATGCATTTAGAGATGGTTCAGGCTATTACGACAATTACAATTCTGCCATTTATATTGATAGTTCTAAGGAAGTACAGATTCACCATAAATCGAAATTGGTTTTGGGAGTAGAAAAGCTTCCTTTTATTCGCTCCATTCCTTTAATGAAGAAGCTCTCCATTAACTTAGGAGGAACATCTGGCGGCTTGGGATCTCAAGAATCTCCTTCTGTTTTTAAATCAAAAGCTGAAAATACGGTGCTTGCTCCTATCATCTGTTATGAATCTATTTATGGAGAATATGTAACAGAATACAGCAATAAAGGGGCAAACCTATTTGCCATTATTACCAACGATGGCTGGTGGGATGACACTCCAGGTTACAAACAGCACCTGGCTTATGCTAGGCTAAGAGCCATAGAGAATAGAAGGGCAATCGTACGATCAGCCAATACGGGTATTTCTGCCATCATCAATGCCAAGGGAGAGGTGATTGAACAAACCAAATGGTGGGAGCAAGATGTAATAAAAGGAGAAGTAGCTCTGAACAATGAGTCAACCTTTTATGTTCGTTATGGTGATTACATTGGTAGAATAGCCGCTTTTGTGGCTCCTTTGCTGTTGCTGCTCACCCTGGTAAAAAAACTCAACAAAACGGAACAACGTTTAGGAATCAAGAAGGCATAGATTGGTTAAATTTGCCTTCCAATTTTAGAATACAATCATGGAAAAATACGATGTAGCCATTATAGGTTCAGGTCCCGGAGGATATGTATGTGCCATTCGCTGTGCACAATTAGGAATGAAAACTGCTTTAATTGAAAAGTACAATACCTTAGGCGGTACTTGCTTGAACGTTGGTTGTATTCCTTCCAAGGCATTGTTAGACTCTTCGGAGCATTTTCACCAAGCAAAGCACGACTTTACCGAGCATGGTATTGACTTGAAAGACTTGAAAGTTAATTTCAAGCAGATGGTTGACCGAAAGAGAGGTGTGGTAGAACAAACCGTTGGTGGCATAGACTACTTGATGAAGAAAAACAAAGTGGATGTATACCAAGGGATGGGTTCTTTTGAAAGTGCTACCGTAATCAACATTGATGGTGCTAAGAAGGAGAAAATTGAAGCTGCTAAAACGGTAATAGCTACTGGTTCAAAACCAGGTTCATTGCCTTTTATCAAAATCGACAAGGAGCGCATCATTACTTCTACTGAAGCTTTGGAGTTGAATGAACTTCCTAAAAAGATGATTGTAATTGGTGGTGGTGTAATTGGATTGGAATTGGGATCTGTTTATGCTCGTTTAGGTACTGAAGTTTCGGTAATTGAATACATGGACAGCATTATTCCTACGATGGATGGCACCATGGGCAAAGAATTGATCAAGTCTTTGAAAAAATTAGGCATGAAATTTTTCCTTTCTCATAAGGTAAAAGAAGTAAGCCGAAAAGGAAAGAAAGTAACGGTAAAAGCCGATGATAAAAAAGGTGCTGAGGTTACTTTCGATGCGGACTACTGCTTGGTATCTGTTGGTAGAATTCCTTATACCGATAAATTAAGCCTAGACAAGGCAGGTGTAAAAACTGACGACAGAGGTAGAGTTGAAGTAGATAGCCATTTACAAACCAATGTGTCCAACATTTACGCCATTGGCGATGTAGTAAAAGGTGCGATGCTAGCGCATAAAGCTGAAGAGGAAGGAACCTATGTAGCAGAATTTATACATGGTGAAAAACCTCACATCGATTACAACCTAATTCCTGGTGTAGTATACACCTGGCCAGAAGTTGCCAGTGTAGGAAAAACGGAAGAAGAATTGAAAGCTGCCAAAGTAGCCTACAAAGTCGGTTCTTTCCCATTTAAAGCAAGTGGAAGAGCAAGAGCGAGTATGGATACGGATGGCCTGGTTAAGGTATTGGCCGATGCTACTACCGATGAAATTTTAGGCGTACACATGTGTGGCCCTAGAGCTGCTGACATGATTGCTGAGGCTGTTGTTGCCATGGAGTTTAGAGCTACTGCTGAAGACATTTCTAGAATTAGCCACGCTCATCCTACTTTCACGGAATCGTTTAGGGAAGCAACTTTAGCTGCTACTGATAACAGAGCCATTCACATTTAAGACCGATACATTTCCATGTCAAAAACGGGAGTTCTATTAATTAATTTGGGTACGCCCGATGAACCTAAAATTGGTGCGGTACGACGTTACCTATTTGAATTTTTAAACGATCCACGAGTAATTGATTTGCCTTGGTTGTTGCGAAAATTTCTGGTGAACCTCATCATCGTTCCTTTCAGGGCTAAGGGTTCTACCAAAATTTACAAGGAACTGTGGACCGAAAAAGGTTCTCCCCTGCTCTACTATGGAGAAAGTGTAGCAGAAAAACTACAAGCTCAATTGGGCGATAAGTTTGGCGTTCATTTGGCCATGCGTTACCAAAACCCCAGCATGGAAAAGGTAATGGGCGAAATGCGTTTAAAAAACTACAAAAAAATCATCATCATCCCGCTTTTTCCTCATTATGCCTCGGCTAGTTCCGGCTCAGCCATGGAAAAAGCCATGCGTATTTTGAGCAAGTGGTGGGTAATTCCTGAAATTTCTATGGTGAGTCAATTTTGGGACGATGACGGTTTCATCAATGCTTTTGTAGAACGTGCCAAGCAATATGATTTAAAGGAATACGATCATGTATTGTTCAGCTACCACGGTTTGCCCGAGCGACATGTAGACAAGGTATATGAAGATGGAACGCCTTGTAAAGACCACAACTGCGAGCATGAGATTACGGAAGACAGCAAATACTGCTACAAAGCAACTTGCTTTGCTACCACTCGCCTCTTGGCTGAAAAACTCAACATCCCAGAAGAAAACTATACCGTTGCCTTTCAATCTAGATTGGACAACAAATGGCTAGAGCCTTTTTCCGACAAAGTAATTGAAGAAAGAGCCAAAAAAGGCGATAAAAAAATACTGGCTTTTAGTCCTGCTTTTATTGCAGACTGTTTAGAAACCACCGTTGAAATTGGTTCTGAATACCAAGAGATTTTTGAAGAGCATGGGGGCGAAAAAGTACAATTGGTAGAGAGCCTTAACGATCACCCACTCTGGATCGATACCTTGGAGAAGATGGTGAGGGATAGGGCATAATTAGTATCCTATTACTTAAACTACTTAATAATACCCGCTTACAAATAACAACAAACGTTTATCAAACAACTATAAAGGTGTTTACCCGCCTAAGCGGACGGACCTAAATATATCTCTCAGAAGTTAGAAAATTAATTTTTAAAAATCAATCACCATCCTTAAGGGGCTTCTACTGTCCCCTACGCATAGGATAAATCAAATCATCTAAGGAGGTTACTTTTTCTAAGAGCGTTTCGTATAGTATTTCTTATGCTCCTTCTGTTTGAAGGATACCCAAGTTCACGTCTATGGCGAACTATACTTTCTTTATACTAAAAGACTTGTCTTTTGTTTAATATCTAATTGATTATGGCTAAAGTACAGGAATTATTACGTGCTAAAAGCCTAACCCTCTAGTAATGGATATCATTTAATACAATCTTATTAACTTTAAGGAGTTAACTGAATAAACAAAGTAGTATAATTTTTATATATAAGTAAACTATATTTGAATTATGGAAAAATCAATAGATGTCGCTAATTATTTTCTTCAAAACTGGGGTGATATATCACCAATGAAGCTAATTAAGTTAACATATATTGCACATGGATGGCACTTAGGTATTATAGAATCTCCGTTAATTGATGAAAATGCAGAGGCTTGGAAATATGGCCCTGTGATTCCATCTTTATATCATAAATACAAAATTTTTGGTGGAAATTCAATATCATTTGGATATGATCATCCAGTTAAGTTTCAAGATGAAAAAGTTAAGGATTTACTAAACAAGATTTGGGAAGTATACGGTGGATTAACTGGAGTCCAATTAAGTGCTAAAACTCACAAAGAAGGAACTCCTTGGTCTATAACTTGGGATAATGTAAAAAAAACTGGCGCTATGTCATTACAAATTTCTGACGATTTGATTAAATCATACTACCAAAGCCTTATGATTAGTAATCAAACAGAGACGGAAAATGCCTAATATATTCGATAGAATTAATGAAAACATTTCTTCATCTATTGATTCTTTTGATGTAAAGGCCAATTTTGAAAACCAAGTCTTCACGAAGTCACAAGATTATCAAAAAAAGACTTTTTCAGACCTTTATAATAAAAGATATAATCTTAACACAAAACTTAGAAGTTTTCTTTCATTATGGGCTGTAGCCGCAGTATCTTTTTGGTTATACTCGGTAGTTCAGATACTACACAATAATGATCAAGACTATTGCTTAAGTGACTCGGTTCTGATTACTTTGTTAACAACAACAACAGTTAATGTGATTGGAATTCTATTGATTGTAATGCATGATATTTTTAATGGAAAATCTGAGGATAAAAAAGAAACTGAAAAGCTTTCGAAAATGAAAAAGCTTCTTCAAATCTAAGCTGCTACTTCTACTAATCTATTATAACTTAAATAACTCTCACTATCTCTTAAAAAGAGTTCCATTCTATCTTGGTTTCCTAATTGTCTAGCATTAAATCTAGAAGAGAATTCGTCTAAATAGCGTTCTAAATGCTTATCACTTACTTGGTGATAGATTCCCATTAAACCACGTTTGAATACACCCCAAAAGCTTTCTATGCTATTAGTATTTACATTCCCATGAGCATAAATTTCTACTCTATGTTTAATTGACTTATGAGAATAATTAAATTTCAATTTAGAATAACCACCATATTCATCTGTATAAATAGTAAATCCTTTTGGAACATGGGTCTTAATGAAATCAGTAATAACTGGTTCACTTTTATCCTTAACATGTTTTAAAACAACTTTACCGTCTCTTTGAATTAAACCTAGAACTACACTCTTCTCTTTATATAAAGAACCATCATTTGTAAGTGTTGGGTTGTTCTCACTTCTTCTTTTAGTAAAATGTTTCTTTTGGTCTTTACCCCCAACATAAGTTTCATCTGCTTCAATAATACCACTACCATCAAATTCATTGATCTTTTTATTTTTCATCATTTCTCGAATTCTATGTAACATAAACCAAGCAGTATGTTGTTTTACACCCAAATCTGAAGCTAATTGAACACTGCTTATACCTTTCTTGTGAGAAGTGGCTAGAAAGATTGCTGCAAACCATATTCTAAGAGGTAATCTGCTCTTTTGAAAGATTGTACCAACTTTCACAGTAAACTTTTTATGACACTTTACATCAGAGCATTTAAATCCAACTTTGGTTCTATAAGGCTTCTCTGCTCTACAATGAGGACAAGTAGGTTTTCCGTTCCATCTTAGTTTCTCATAATATTCAATACTTGTAGCTTCATCTTGGAAGTAGTCAAGTAACTGTGGAAGTGATTTAAATTTCATAGTTCTATTATTTACTATGCAAATATACGCACGTTTTTTATCATTTGCAAGTATGCGTACGTATATTATCATTATGCTATTAATTTTTCATATGATAAATAACAATCACACCTTCTAATAAAGTATTCTAAACGCTCTACGGATGTCATCCCTCTAGTATTAAAACGTGCTGCATATTCATTTAAATACCTATTCATGTGCTTTTCTGTAACTCTATTATAAGTTGCTCCCATGGCTGGCTTTATATTACTCCAAACATTTTCAATAGAATTAGTATGAATATCTCCATTAACGAAATTCATTCGGCTATGAACTACAGAATCATGATTGTAAAATTTACCTAGTCCTTTATATGCTCTATGTTCATCAGTGTATATTGTTCCACCGTGCTTTAAATTCTTCTTGATGAAACTTTCACAATTCTGTTTTGAAACACTATCGATCATTTCCATTTTAACTTTCGAACCACGTTCAATCATTCCTATTACTTTGGTTTTCTTTTTATAAACCTCTCCAGTAATTGTCAGGTCTGTATTTCTTTTTCGTTTTTTGGGATAATGTTTGTATTTATCTAATCCCCCAACATGCATTTCATCAACTTCTACAACATTGTCAACTCCCAATTCAAAATCTTCTACATTACCTAGCATTTCTCGTAAACGTTGAAGCATGAACCAAGCTGCTTCTTGACCGATATAAAATTGATCTGAAATTTGCTCACTACTTACTCCCCTTTTATCACTAACAAACAAGTACATCACTTGCAACCAAATTCTAAGAGGGATTCTACTTCTATAAAAAATAGTCCCATAACGGATAGTAAACTTTTTATAACACGAAAGATTTGAGCACTTCCACCCTTCGTTTGTTTGATATGGATTTAAACTATAGCATCTTGGACATTTGGGTACACCCTCCCAAATAACAGATTCTAAATACTTGATACAGGATTCTTCACTTCGGATATTATCTAAAAATTCAAAATATGGATTAACTTTCATTGAACTTCTATTGAGAAGTTTAGAAAAGTTTTAAAAGAAGTTTAAATTTGAAAATAAACGTGCGTATTTTAGCATATATGGATCGAGATTATAAACGTGAAAGAGAGAATAGAAAACATTATGTGCTTCTAAAAAAGGGAGAATTAGTCGGTGTATTTGGAAATCTAAAGAAGCTGGCTGACTATGGTATTGACAAATTCAATGATTTTCCAAGTTATTCAACTCTAAGTAAGAAGAAAGAGAATAAAATCATTATTGGTAAATATGTTATAGAATCAACTAAGATTATTTAACCTATTTGCTTCTTGTTAATTCCTTGTGCTTCCACTTCAATTGACTCCGAATCTTGTTCATTTTCTTCTTCCTTTTCATCATCTCTTGAACTACTACCATTCAATTTGAACGCATCATAGTCCATTAGTATAGTGCTTGCAGCAGTCCCACTTACTTCCATACCGAATTCTTCTTTAATATATTTTAAATACCTCATAGGGTATATATAATAAATTCTTTCTCTAATATGCGACCCTTTTTAAGCTAACTTCTTAGTGCCAAAAAGTCATTAACATTCAAAATCATCACTTTAGCATACTTATTGATAATGAAAATAAAAAACAATGGATATAATACTTGAGAAAATACCAGAAGTTGTCAAATTAATTGAATTCACTTCCTATATAGATAATAGAGAGTTTGAAAATGAAACTAATGATATCCTCCACTCTATCTACCGAGATGAATTGAAATTAAGATTTCTTACAGACCTTTTAAATGAAGTTTTGACAAAAAAAGAAGAACATCTCGAAGGTTGTAATAATCTTAAGGGTTGTCACCATAATAAGAGGTACAGAGAATCTGAATTTTTCTTGCAGCAAGAATTTGATAAACTGGGTGCTGATATAAACGCCAATAGTGCTTTCGAGAATTTCAATTCTAATAACGGTGCAGAAAAATTTTCTGTCAATGAGATTATTGATATTAAAAGAAGCCTAGATAAACTTTTACTAGGTCAAGAAGTTATTTATGATGATTTAAAAAAAGAAATTGAAGAACTCAAAGAGCTAGTTCATTCACTGAGTAAAAAGAACTGGTTAGAATTGGTAAAAGGAAAACTTGTAGACATGGTTCTCAATGAGGTGATTTCAAAAGAAACATTTAATCAACTATGCGATGCAGTGGGTTTTATGCAAATGAAAAATTTACTTAATTAGATGAATTGTATCAATATTATTGACATTTCGACTATAAAAGACATTGTCTTAATCATAGGTTCTTTAACTGCCACAGTCTACACTTTATACAGTTATAAGAAGTCGAGGAAAGAATTAAGTATAAAGTTTAGACATGAACTCTCCAGAAATTTATTCAAATCAATTTACGACTTGAAACAAGTGTTTAATTACACAAGAAGTTCATTGATATTGGCTTCGGAATATCCTGCTAACTTTAAGATAGATGAAACAAAACAATCCGAGAAATTACGTTCTGTATTTGAAAACCGATTCAGACATTTAAATGAAAAAGTAAATACCATTTTGAGTTTAATTGGCGAGGCTGAACTTGAA
>Ga0316204_10006427_pt1 | contig 18097 bp, 17 predicted proteins | sample 6monrhotite_MG_2_FD_205661 | JGI IMG/M metagenome (GOLD analysis project Ga0316204, IMG submission 205661) | Microbial mat bacterial communities from mineral coupon in-situ incubated in ocean water Damariscotta River, Maine, United States -... | ecosystem: Environmental > Aquatic > Marine >... | reverse complement strand
CTATCTCATCAAAAAACCTTATCACTGACAGTGGTAAACCAATCTCTTTAAGTGATTGTTGTTTGACTGTATCCAGAAGCTGTACAACACCATTACTATGCCAACCCACATCGCCAGTTTGGTGTTGTAACCAGTTGGTTGTATAAAGATAGGCCGACAAATAAAACCGGGCATCGATACTCATATCAGCGGTTAATCTCGGCATCACAACACCGGCAGGATTTCCTGATGCCTCAGCCGCAACTTGAGAGCGCCGATCGATCAAAGTGACTTTCCAACCACGACGCGCCAATGCAGATGCCGTGGTGATACCAGCGATACCGGCGCCAATAACAATCGCATGCTTGTCTTCAATCTCAGGTGCTTGCGTATGATAAAACCACGGTAAACCAGGAACTTGTATTTTCTGTTCTTGAAAACGACCTGTTAACATTTCCCGTTTTTTACCAAAGCCTGTACGCTTTGTGATATTGAAACCTACCGCTTGCAAACCGCGCCTGACATCTCCAGCAGACGTAAAGGTGGCAAAACTCCCGTTAGATGCTGTCCGAGCCGCAATCATTTGAAATACATCATTCGACCAGAGTGATTGATTCTTTGCCGGGGCAAAGCCATCCAGAAACCAGGCATCAACTGTTGCATTAAGATCCGGTAATAACTCTATTGCATCGCCAAACAACAATGTCAGACTCACTCTTCCCTGCATCAATTGTCGATAATGAAAACCATGTACCAGAGGTGGGTAGACTTCAAGCAGTTCTGTAGTGATATGATTAAATTCTGGCCATGCATCAAGTGCTGTAGACAGATCTTCTCTGCTGAAGGGATGTTTCTCTACAGATATATAGTACAGTCTAGCTTCTGCTGGCGCTGACTGTAGCCAGGCATCAACCGTGGCAATAAAATTCAGGCCGCTACCAAATCCTGTCTCGCCAATCACAAACTGTCTCGACTGTGCAAAACGTGCCGTTAGATCATTGCCTTCAATAAAGACATAGCGCGTTTCGTCGAGGCCACCATTACTTGAAAAAAACACGTCATCATATTCGGCACTATAGGGAGCACCGTCATGCCATTGAAGTTTTGCTGCCTGTATCGTCTTAAATGTTGGCATCTTGTATGCTTTGATGCTTTAGATAGTCCCCTACCATCTGTATAACCGACTGACTCAAACATGACGGACTTTGTCGTGAATGATCTAACGGCTGTCGTTGTTGTTCAACGTCAGACATACTGCCCTGCACACCAGCCCGAAGCCCAGGCCCACTGGAAGTTATATCCACCCAGCCAGCCTGTGACGTCAACGACTTCGCCCGTAAAATACAAGCCTTTTACGAGTTTGCATTCCATCGTCTTGGATGAAAGTTCATTCGTATCCACACCACCGACAGTGACCTCGGCAGTGCGATAACCCTCTGTGCCATTTGGTTGAATACACCAGTCATGTATTGACTGTGCAATTTTTTTGCATTGCTTTGCTGATAGTGTAGCCAGCGTTTGTTCCAAAATTTCCTTAGCCAAAATGGTAGTGACTAATCGCTTAGGCAGGTATTTGCTTAAAACCGCTTTTAATTGCTGCTTTGAAACCTGTTGCTGCAAGCTTACCAATTCATCTTCCAGATCCAGATCTGGTAGTAAATTTATGTGCAAGATAGCTCCTGCTTGCCAGTAAGAGGATATCTGCAGCATAGCAGGACCACTCAGGCCGCGATGCGTAAACAAAACATTTTCACGGAATGATATTTTATTAACACTCGCGATACACTCCACAGCAATACCAGATAATGGGGCAAAACATTCTTTGTCTTTGTCGTGCAGAGTAAACGGCACTAAACCCGCAGTGGGTGGCCAGACTTTAAGGCCAAACTGCTCAGCCACTTTATACCCAAAGGGTGTTGCACCCATTTTAGGAATCGATAAACCACCCGTTGCAATTACCACTGAACTGCATTCAAATTCACCCTTGCTGGTTTCAATATTGAATATGGCAACTTTATCTTTTGTAATGCTTTGCATCGTTGCTTCAAGACGGATGCTGACACCTAGATTTCGACACTCGGCCAATAACATATCACGGATATCTTTGGCGCTGTCATCACAAAACAATTGGCCATGTTCGCGCTCATGGTAGGGGATCTCATAAGCCTGCACCATGGCAATAAAATCCCATTGCGTAAAACGGCTTAAGGCTGATTTACAAAAATGCGGGTTATGAGAAATAAAATTATCAGCACTTACGTCAAGATTCGTGAAGTTGCAGCGGCCTCCACCTGACATTAATATTTTTTTGCAGGGCTTGTTTGCGTGATCCAGAACAAGCACTTTTCGTCCTCGCTTCGCGGCTTCTATGGCACACATCAGACCTGAGGCACTGGCGCCAATAACAATGACATCCGTTTTAGTCATGCTGATGTGTCAAAATCCAGCAATTATGTATTTTAGGATTACGTTCGAAATCTTTGGGTAGTGTTGTTTTACTAATATCTTTAATGTCGAATTTCGACAGTGCCTCTTTTTTCATTTTAAAGCTGCGCAAGTTGTTGGAAAAAATCAATACCCCTTTTGGCGATAATCGTTTCATGGTTATCTTTAACAACATGACATGATCGCGCTGCACATCAAAGGTTGAGTCCATACGTTTTGATGTCGAAAAACTCGGGGGGTCAAGAAAAATTAAATCGTACTCACGTCTTGTGTTCTGTAACCACTCAATACAGTTGGCTTGAACGTATTCGTGTGTTGATTCAGAAAAACCATTCAATTGCATATTTCGTTTTGCCCAGTCTAAATAAGTATTGGACATATCCACTGTTGTGGTTGCCACGGCTCCACCGCGTGCAGCATAAACAGTGCCACTGCCGGTATACGCAAACAGATTTAAAAACCGTCCGCCACTCGCCAACGCCATTAACATATCACGCGTAATTCGATGATCCAGAAACAGGCCCGTATCCAGATAGTCGGAAAAATTTACCCAGAAACGATTACCACCTTCAGACACTTCATGAAATTGCTTTTCCGATGCCTGTTTCTCGTATTGGGCATTGCCCTTTTGCTGACGCCGCACTTTGAGAAACAAATCCGATTCGCTCACCCCCAGTTCCTCGCGAATGACGAGTAGCGCTTCCTGTAACCGTTGCTGGGTCTTTTGTGCATCAATTTTTTTCGGTGCTTCATACTCCTGCACATGTACCCAGTGATGATCCGGTTTATCGGCACTCGTATACACATCTATCGCCAGACTGTATTCAGGCAGATCAGCGTCATATAGCCGATAACAGCTAATCTGTTGTCGCTTACTCCACTTTGCCAGATGTTTCTGGTTTTTATTCAAGCGATTTGCAAACATCTGTGCGCCTTCGCTTCGTGTCGTCGTATTCAAGATAAAATTCACCTCATTCTGGATGCCACTATAGTAATCTGCCATGACAATTTTTCCCAGAAACTCTGCTCCGGGACCGCCTAATCTGGTAAGATCCAAGCTCAATTTCGAGAGTGTCGCAGAAGAATCAGGAATATATGATGAAGTGGTTAATTCGATTATTTTTCAAAGCCGTCCGTGCCGTGATAGGCCCAATATTACTACTTGGCGACTGGGTAACCACCCCTAAGGGCATTCGCCGTCACGATGTTGCCCAACAACAAATCGATTTACAGACCAGAACCCTGGTGCTGTATCAATTTAAAACCTGCCCCTTCTGTATCAAAGTCCGCCGCAGTATCAAACGCCTGTCACTGAATATTGAGATCCGTGACGCACAGCGCAACCCTGTTCACCGTGCCGAGTTACTCGAAGGTGGTGGGCAAATCAAAGTACCGTGTCTGAAGATTGTTGATCCCCAGGGTGAGATTATCTGGTTATATGAATCTGAGGCCATCATCAATTATCTACAAGTCAATTTTGATGACAGTGAAGCGGTTGCCGCTTAAGCACTAGTCCCGGCGTAATTTTTCAGAAACCGCAATGGGCGTTGGATAGCGCAGCACAATAAACCACGACGACACAACAAAGGTTAATAAGGTACTCACTTGAATGAGATACGAGGCCTTGTGGCCAATCACCCCAGACTCAAGTGCCAGTACCGCAATAAATAACGAAAACTCACTCACCTGCCCCAGACGAACACCCACTTCATGCGATCGAGCGGGTTCTTCACCATATCGTTTTAGCAAAAATCCAAATCCGTATGGCTTGAGCAAAACAAAGACTACTGCTATCGCCAGACTTGGCCAAAACACTTCATTGACAATGGCCAAATCAAAACTGGCACCTAACGAAAAGAAAAAGATCACTAAAAAGAAGTCGCGCAAGGGCTTAAGATTTTCAGCAATAAACAGGGAGATTGGATTTGCTGCCAGCATCACACCCGCAATGAAAGCACCAATTTCAGCAGACAAGCCAATATAACGTGCCAGCTCAGCCAGGCTCAAACACCAGCCAATGGCCATGAGAAAAATATATTCATGTATACGGTTAAATCGTCGTATTAATTTTAACAGGACATACTGACTGAATATCCAGGCAAAAAGCACAAGGCCTATCAACGACAGACCTAACTTGGCTACCTCAGTCAACATCGCAGTCGATTCTAACTCGGCTGGCAATAACACCAAAATCACAATCGCGATCAGATCTTGTAATAATAAAATACTGATTATGATCTCGCCGGTATGCTTATGATGCAAAACCGTAGTGGGCAATAATTTGAGACCAATAATTGTACTGGAGAACATCATAGCGGCACCAATGACGATGGATTCTTTAACCGAAAATCCAAACAGTGATGCCAGGAGAAAACCAACAACGGCAAATAACAAACAACTCAGGAAAGTAATAATGGTCGACTGTTTCAAATAGTGAAACAGCTTTTGTGGCTGTAGATTAGTGCCAAGAAGAAAAAGTAAAAAGACAATACCAATATGCGAAGCTTGCCGAATGACCTCAGTCTCTGAGACAAGATTGCTTACCGAAGGACCAAGGATGACGCCGATGACAATATAAACCACTAACAACGACAGCCTTGCGTACAAAGCGAAGGTCGCAAACACCGCTGCTGCTGCAAAAATCAGAAATATCGTAAAGACAACAGGATCGTTATGCACACGACTTACCTGAGCAATCGTTTTTAATTACGTCTTTCCCACCATTTCACTGTGATCGCGGCACCTGTGAACATGCTAACCGTCGCCAGAATAGACTCGAGTGATAGCGTTGACATACCACTTAAGCCCTGGCCGACATTACAGCCATAGGCCAGGATGCCACCGATGCCCATCATCGCACCACCAAGAACGGCAAACTTTGCCATGCCTTTTGGTACTGGTGTAAATTTAAACTCACGTGTGATCAGCGCGGTAACAAAAGCGGTGACGGTCATCGTTAACACAAACGTAATGGCAAACGAAATCGCCGGGACTTTTTGATACAGGATTAAATATCCAAATCTCGCCATCGGTCCAGAGACGGTCATCGCAGAAGGATTACGAGGATCAAATTCATCTTGTGCCAAGTCACCCGTCACAATCCAGCTGAACACTACCAACCCGCCAATAACAGCACCTGCAATAATCCAGCTCCAGTGAATCGCTTGTTTCCGAATGGAATGAACAAGAATGGCCAATAATCCAAGCACAACAATGGCCGCCACTACCGTAGGAGAAATGGATAACATACTGGCAAGACCAGCATCGGTTTTTAAATTAATTGATGTGGCATGCGTCATGTCCAAACGTGCTGTCTCCAGCCAGCCAAACTGGGTGATGGCGGCAAAAAACATAAAACTACAAACGACGATAAGTGAGTGAATACTGCCTTCGGCAAAGCGTACTACCGTTCTTGTAGCACAACCGCCCGCCAGCGTTGCACCTATACCAAATAAAAGCCCACCCAGGATAACGCCCCACCAGTCCAATTGTGCGTTTCGGTAAGCGGCATGAGAAATATCGACCCAGCCTGAAATTTCAAGATACTGTGTGCCCGCAATGGCCACCAATAATACTGCCACAAAGGTACTGACCTGACGCAGGTCTTTAATCAATATCCAGTTTGCTGTTGCTGCTACCATACAAAAGCGAAACCGTTGCATTAGTACACCAAAAATAATGCCGATGATGACACCGCCATAAATCAGCCAGTTATTGGTTTCGCCCATGAATTACCCCTTATGTATTTATCCGTGAGTCTTCAGCGCTAATCTTATTCAAAATGACAGACATAATCGAGCGTCTCCAGCACTTCAATGTCAAAACTACTGTCACCGGGCACATTAAATGACTCACCGGCGACATAATTTTGCCAGTCATTCTCACCCTGCAAGCGTACTCGACACTCGCCGGCATTAATTTCCATAAGCTCGGGCGCCGCTGTATTAAAATTCAATAGCGATGGAAAGATTATACCCAGGGTCTTACGTGTGCCATCAGGTAAAAGCACGGTATGTGACACACATTTTCCATCAAAATAGACATTGGCCTGTTTAACAACACTGACCTGATCAAACTGACTCATGATTTACTCCAGGAATTTATTGTTTATTTAATGAAGCGGGCTGAACTGTACTACCTTTTGATTATGATACTCCTCATCAAAATCCAGCTCGATAGCGATACCTTCACCACTATCATCAATTTTAAGTTGCTTTAAATCCGGCTCACGCACGGCTAAATAGGTACACATGGCAGCGATCACACTTTCATCATCGGTAATAATGGCATGCGCCAAATTACCCGCGACAAACTGCAGGCGTTGATTTGTATCCGGCTGCTTCACCAGTTCTTCACCAATCATAATACCTTCATCCATCTTGGCGTCCATTTTATCCAGATACAATTCCTGATGATCAGGTAATGATTTATTACGGTCGTATTCCAGCTGTGCAATACCATTTAAGAGGACGGCAAGCATATTACTCATATTAAATTGCTCCAACGCGTTTCATTATTCTTAAAGTATACGTAAGGCATGATATCAATTCGACAAGACTGAAGTTTCATGTCTATTTGAACCAGTCTTTAATCACATCATTACCCAGATTCACTTCAGTTTCGTCTAAATCGACATATCCAATGAGGGGCTCAGCAGAGTCAGGTAAGGCCTTGGGTATATCAGCTCGAATGTCTGCAATGGCATCTTCACGGAAGGCCTCAAAGAAGGCCTGAAAGTGTTTTTCAGTCAAACATATCATTATTTTTTCCAGTGCACATTCCTGCCGTGCATCCCAAAAGTGTGTAATGGCACGAAAGAATGCCTGTGCACAAATTTCAATCGGCACACGAAAGATGCCGGCACTAACGGCGGGAAAGGCAATACTTTTCCAGTCATTGGCTTCACATAATAACAGACTGCGGAGAACGGCTTGCTCCAGTTTATGCTGTTCATTGCCTTCGCCCATCATAGGGCCAACCGCATGAATGATCGCTTTATACGGTAGATCGCCAGCCTCCGTGAAGACTGCCATGCCACTTTCCAGTACACCGTACTCACGCACCAGTTTATCGCTATCGATTTGCACTTGTTCGCCAGCCGCCTGGACGATAATCGCTGCCAGACCACCGCCATGATAAAGCCCACCATTGGCTGGATTCACGATGACATCGACAGGCGCCTTCAGCAGATCGCTTACATGAACACGCAGTTCACGATCACCAAATAAAAATTGCATCGACTGTTCGGACATCGGATGAATCCTTTAATCTGACATTTGTCATGCCTGAAGAACAGTATATTCAATTTACCCTGGCATTGCTTTTGAACTCTTCATAAAAAAGGCTGCGGGATGGCAGCCTTTATAGGTCTTTATACGCACCCTGTCGGTTTGGGCAGACCACCATATTTTGTAATGGGTTTCATTGGCCCGGTCATCCAGGCCTTAAACATATCTTTTTTATCTTTATTAAGGTATTTGGCAAATTTACGAATGGGAGGCACCACATTGTATTCATCGTAATATTCGCGAGCAGTCATTACCTGCTGCCATTTATCATCATCCAGTTCAATGCCATCCGCTTCGGCCATTGCCTGACCAATTTCCGGAGTCCACTGACTCATGTCCGCGAGATAACCATCGCCATCACGTTCTGGTAAGTTCATATTAAGAGTCCTCACATAGTAACTATTGTCTAAAATCGTATTTCAGGCGCTCCTGAAATACCTTAGTATTCTAGTAGGTTATTTGGGGTGCTGTCTATCCAATATCAAGTCTATGAGGATATTTTTTACACCAGATCGATTTCATCTGACGCAGGCGTCATTGAGCTTACATTTCATGCGGGTGAGTGATTTCGGACAAGGTGCCCGATGATGAAGTGAGCGGGTGCTGACTTACACACCCACCGATATTAAAACAATCTTAGCCTATGACCTGACTACTCAGATAATCTTCATAAGTACCATTGAAGTTCACCATGCCTTGAGGGGTCATCTCAATAATGCGCGTTGCCAGTGATGAAACAAATTCACGGTCATGACTGACAAAGATGAGCGTACCCTCATAATTCTCCAGAGCCAGATTAAGTGATTCAATGGATTCCATATCAAGGTGATTGGTCGGTTCGTCCATGACCAATATATTAGGTTTCGCCATCATAAGCTTACCGAACAGCAAACGTCCCTGCTCTCCCCCGGAGACAACCTTGACGGATTTTTTGATTTCATCCTGTGAGAACAACATACGTCCCAACGTACCGCGTACTACTTGATCATCATCACCCGCTTGTCGCCATTGGGTCATCCAGTCAAACAGGCTCATATCGTCTTTGAAATCGTCGGCATGGTCCTGAGCAAAGTAACCTACGCTCGAATTTTCCGACCACTTCACCGTACCACTGTCAGGTGTTAAATCCCCTACCAGACTCCGTAATAGTGTTGTCTTACCAATACCATTGGGACCAATGATCGCGATGCGTTCACCCACTTCGACCAGCATGTCCAGACCACTAAAGAGCGGCTTGTCATCATAACCCTTGGCCAGACCTTCGACTTCCAGTGCCAGACGATAGAGCTTTTTGTCCTGTTCAAATCGAATAAAAGGGCTTTGGCGGCTAGACGGTTTAATATCATCAAGCTTGATTTTCTCTATCTGCTTGGCACGGGACGTCGCCTGCTTCGCTTTGGAGGCATTAGCCGAAAAACGACTAACAAAATTTTGCAGCTCGCTAATCTGGGCCTTTTTCTTGGCATTATCGGCTAACTGACGTTCACGTACTTGCGTTGACGCCGTCATGTATTCATCATAATTGCCCGGATAGAGGCGTATTTCACCAAAATCCAGATCGGCCATGTGGGTACAGACACTGTTTAAAAAGTGGCGATCATGCGAAATAATAATCATGGTGCTATTGCGCTGATTTAATACATCTTCAAGCCAGCGAATGGTGTTGATATCAAGGTTATTGGTAGGCTCATCGAGAAGCATGATATCCGGCTCAGCAAACAGGGCCTGTGCCAACAGTACACGCAATTTCCAGCCAGGAGCAACAGCACTCATAAGGCCATTGTGTTGTTCCAGCGGAATTTCCAGCCCCAGTAATAACTCACCGGCACGAGACTCGGCGGTATAGCCATCCAGTTCCGCGAACTCAACTTCCAGCTCGGCGACCTGCATACCTTCTTCTTCACTCATCTCAGGCAGTGAGTAGATACGATCGCGTTCCGCCTTCACTTCCCAGAGACGCTGATGTCCCATAATGACGGTGTCGATAACAGTATATTCTTCAAAAGCAAACTGATCCTGGCGCAGCTTACCAACGCGCTCATTAGGATCGGTCATGACATTGCCTGAGGTTGCCTCCAGGTCACCGCCAAGAATCTTCATAAAGGTCGACTTACCACAGCCATTGGCGCCGATAAGACCATAGCGATTGCCCTCGCCAAATTTGACCGAGACATTTTCAAACAGGGGCTTGGCCCCAAACTGGATAGTAAGATTGGCAGTAGAAATCAAAGCAGGCTTCCGATAAAAAAGTAAAAAGAATGTCGCCGGGGCGAAAGCCGCGCATTATGCCATAAGTGACGGGATTTGTTTGCTGTTTCATCGTTAAAACAGGGTGGAAAGCGTTGCCGGTAGCTGTCTAGTAAGATTCTTCCCAGGTAATATAGTGTTCCAGCTGGGCAATTTTATCACGTTGCTCCTTGATGATTTCCTTAACCACGTCCCCCATGGAGATCATGCCAACAACATCATCATCCTGCATGACCGGCAGGTGGCGAATATGATGTTCTGTCATCACCACTAGACACTCTTCAATCTTTTGATCCGGATAGGTGTAATAAACCTGACGGGTCATTATTTCTTTCACCTGTGTGTCACCGGAAGAACGGCCTTTTAAAATAACTTTTCGTGCGTAATCACGTTCCGACAGAATCCCTGTCAGCACACCCGCGTCCAGGACCAGCAAGGCACCAATACCTTTTTCTTCCATGAGTTTAATCGCATTAAAAACAGTGTCCTGTGGCGAAACCGACCAAAGACCTGATGCCTTATCCTTTAACAGGCTGGAAATATCTGTCATATGCCACTCCTAAGATATAAATAATTCTGCATCAATAATGATTAAAGACCAGAAAAGAAATAATGTCATCCATACAAACAGAATGAGCAGTCAATATAGCCCTACTTATTGCAAGTGATATTTTCCCAGAGTTTACAAAGTTTTACATTTACACAGTGGTTATCGATAACTGAAGCCATATACTCCAATAGACAGTGAGACATACAACATAATAGTTTTTATCTAAGAATGTGGGTAGACATGCCTATAAAAAATCTATCAAACATCATGATTTTCGTCTTTCTTTGCATCTTTGGCATTCTTGGTAATTATTTAAATTTATCTTTATTTTTTGGTGTCTCTTTCATCTTTGGAAGTATTGCAGTTCTCGTCGCCATTCGATTATTAGGTGTAACATCCGGTGTTATTGTCGCGCTAATCGCAGGAGCCTATACCTACATCATTTGGGGGCACCTGTATGCCATGATTATCTTTAGCGTAGAAGCTTTGTTCGTCGGCATTGTGATGCGACACAAGACTTCCAGTCTGATCATCGCAGATATTTTTTACTGGGTATTTATTGGTATGCCCTTGGTGTGGATACTTTATACATATGCCATCGGCATGTCAGAGACCCAGACAACACTCATTTTACTAAAACAACCGGTTAATGGCATTGTAAATGCGATTATTGCTACTTATATATTATTTCTGTTGCCTGAAAAATTTTCCCTGTTCCAATTTCCATCACAGAAAAATCATACCCACCTTAAAGATATCCTCTTTACAACATTTTTGGCGATTTCCTTATCAGTCACCTTAATTATGATTGTTTTTCAAAATCATACTGTCAGATCTGATTACGAAAAGAATATCTATAAAGAAATGCAAATTTATATTGATTTTATTGAACGTCAAATTATTGATAACAATGGAAAAATTGATACTCAACTTCTGCAAGGCAACGACCTTCGCTACAAACATGAAAACCATCTTATTTTAATTTCAAACGATGAGAAAAAAATTCTCACCAGCAGCCTACCTCTTGAAAAGACCAAAGCCTTTATAAGTACAGGAAGTAAAAATATTCTCTCCAATGGCCTGAGTATCTGGATGCCTGAGCGAAATGGAAAACCTTTAATGCTGTGGTGGAATCAGGCGTTTTATTTTATTCAGCGCCCACTTAACCCTTCTGCAAACGCAAATATTTTACTTTTGCAAAGCAGTAAGTCACTCATAAATAAATTGCAGTCTGATGCAATCCGCGCCTTTTCTCTGCTTTTCTCTCTCCTGATTGCTTGCGGTGCCATCGCATATTTGATCAGCAATATGCTTACCAGGACAATTTTAAAACTTACCTCAGCAACAAAAGATATTGCCGACAAATTGCAAACAGGTATACAAATTGAATGGCCCAACAGCGCCATTAGTGAACTTGCACAGCTATCACATCAAACACAATTAATGTCAGAAAGCATTAACGCAACTTTCAGTGATGCGAACAAACGATCAAATGCCATCATCGAAGCTTCTGTCGATGCCATCATTACAATTAACACTAAAGGTATCATTGAAAGCTTTAATGCAGCTGCAGAGATAATGTTTGGATACTCAAGAAAGGATATGATCGGAGAAAATATTAGCCGCCTAATGCCAGAACCCTACCAGTCAATGCATGGGCAATATATCAAAAATTTTGCTGATGAAGATCGCGCGCCCTTCTCTGGAAATCGTCGCGAATTTTCCGGACTGCGTAACGATAATTCTGTCTTTCCTATGGAGCTATCACTCACCAAAATTAATTTACAAAATAATATATTATATACCGGAATAGTTTCTGATATTAGCGAACGCAAAGCTAACGAAAAACTCAAAAAAGAATTCATCTCTACTGTCAGCCACGAGCTGCGTACGCCATTAACTTCGATACAGGGTGCGATAAAAATCATCCATGCACGAAAAAATAAAGCCTCGAGCACTGAAACTCAAAATATGCTCGACCTTGCAGATCGTAATGTCGATCGTCTCGCTGAGCTTATTAATGATCTGCTGGATTTTGAAAAACTCGATTCCGATGGAATCGAGTATAATTTACAATCAATTAATCCTGATGACTTTCTTGTTACAACTATCGAGAATGATAGTCCAATGGCAAAGAATGCCGGCCTTACGCTTGTTCACTCATCCAATTGTAGCGGCACAATCAATGCTGACCCAATGCGTCTGGCTCAGGTACTATCTAATTTTATTTCGAATGCCACAAAATTTTCACCTCCAGGTGGTAATATTCATATTGGTTGTCGAAACGAAAACCAGAAAATTAAAATTTACGTGGAGGATCATGGTCCAGGGATAGCAGATGAATTCAAGTCCCGTATTTTCCAACGCTTTAGTCAAGCCGACAGCTCAGATACCAAACAGATCCAGCGAGGCACTGGTCTCGGTCTTGCAATCTCAAAACGTATGGCAGAAGACATGGGTGGTGAGGTTGGCTTTGACAGCATCGAAGGACAAGGCAGCACTTTCTATATTACTTTCCCACTGCAATAAGGATAATTTTAACTGTGCTGAAACTTTCAGCTATATATGATGTTAAAAAAATTTATATTTTTGCAACTTGATCTTGTGTGTTGAACACCTTAATTCGCCTGAAATTAATAGTAAGTGATAAAATGAAAACACACTGTAAATTCAAAACACCCTCCGGACAGGCATGCACACTACCAGCAGAAAAAGATGATCTGTGTTATTGGCATAATGATGCTCATGCCAAATCAACACAAGACCTTAAAGAAAAACTTGAAGCACATGTTCATCAATTCAAGAAAGTCTCCTATTTAAAGTTGCACAACACTGATCTTGTTCATATCAATCTCGTTAATCATGGATGCCCGTATGGCTACGAACTAACACATACAGATTTTTATCGTGCCAATTTACAACATGCACATTTTTTTAATATTAATCTTTCCTTTAGTTCCCTCATGAAAGCAGATCTACGAAATGCGAATCTCCACAATGCTAATCTCGAACATACAAATTTACTTGGCGTAAAACTGGATAATGCAAAGCTTGAGGGCGTTAAATGGGGCGAGATGTTACGTCAGGAATAGCAAGCATTACACGCAATAGACATGTCAAATCAAAAGCAATTGTATGCAGAGGCTGAAGAAATCTATCGTAGCATTGGTCGAGTCATGCGCAACCAGGGAATGACAGCAGAATTAGGCTGGTTCCTCTATCGCGAAATGGTCACACACCGTAAACAATTACCAAAATTATCCTTGCCTCGATTCCTCTCCAAAATTATTGATCTCTTTTGCGGTTATGGCGAAAAACCTATGCGTCTCATTAGTACTGCCATTATTGCCATCATCAGTTTTGCCATGTTGTATGCCGTTGTAGGTTTGCAATACAACGGTGAAATTAACAATCTTGCAAAAACAAGCAGTCCTACTGAAATCATTGAAGTTTTTTCAAATGCAATTTATTTCAGTACCGTCACATTCACCACCTTAGGGTATGGTGATTTTACTCCTGTGGGCTTTTCTCGACTCATCGCTTCAATACAGGCCATCACGGGCTCCTTCACCGTTGCACTTTTTGTCGTAGTTTTTGTACGCCGGATGACACGTTAAGTCTAAATACTTATAAAAAATATAGACTAAATATTCACTTACTATCGCTAACAAATTTAACAATTGTTTACAGTGACCTTTGATTTTTTAATCCATACTAGTTGATAACAACATCACCAGATGGAGGTGCCGTTATGGATCAAGCTATCGAAAAGAATCTCACTGCCAATCAGTTAGATATTTCACTGGAGCGAGATGGCTTCTGTCGAATCATTATCAGGGAATTATCGGGGTTATTAGAAGAAATGGTTGGTCTGGACGAGACCGCCGGTTTTATTAGTGTCGTAGGACAAAACATTGGTGATGCGATTAATGCTGAATACAAACAAAAATTCGGCACGGATAAACTTAGCCCCGATCAAATTGCACAGGTTCTGGTAGATCTAAAAGCACGTATCCAGGGTGGCTTTTATATTGAGGAACAAGATAATAATAAGATAGTCTTTGGAAACACAAAATGTCCCTTTGAAGAAAAGGTCATTGGCAGACCGTCTCTCTGCATGATGACCTCCAATGTGTTTGGTACTATTACTGCTGACAACAATAACTATGCCAAAGTCGTTCTCGATGAAACCATTGCCCAGGGATGCGATAAGTGCAAAGTTACCGTCTATCTTAATAATACCAATGAATGTCAGGCCAGCGAAGGACGCGAGTACTTCAAGGAACAGTAAATCATGGCCTTACTTGATATCACCAACAACTTTAAGACGGCGTATTTGATTATTGACACTGCTGGCACTATTGTTGATATCAACAAGGCATGTCTAACACTTTTTTCCGACAGTACAGATAATGCGATTGGCAGATTGTTTTCAAGTTATTTCTCCGACAATGACAATAAGATAGCCTCATTACTCTCTCGCTGGTCAAAGTCCTCCATACCACTCCCCGGGGCGCTGGAACTGTTCAACAACACTGAGGCCAACCGAAGTCTGCAGCTTCGTGGTTGTCGCCACATGACTGATGACAAAAACACTCTCCTCATTGTGGTCGAATGTATTGACAGGTCAGAGACAAACAGCAGCTTTCGTACCCTCAACGAAAAAATTGAAAAACTACAGTCACAGATTTTACTCACCAGGCAGGCCTCTACTGAGCTGGAAAAGATCAATCAGGAACTTGATCATCGAGTCAAGGAACGCACCGAAGAACTCAATAAAGCTTTGCGCAGAGCCAAAGAAGCCACCCATGCCAAGTCTGAGTTTCTTGCCAATATGAGCCATGAAATTCGCACTCCCATGAATGGAGTGCTCGGCATGCTAAACCTGTTACTCGATTCTGAACTTGATACACAACAGCGTGACTTTACTGAAACTGCCTACTCCTCCGGCGAAACCTTATTAGCCTTATTAAACGATATTCTTGATTTGTCGAAGATTGAAGCTGGCAAACTGGAACTGGAATCAATTGACTTTGATTTATTACAGGTCATTGAAGAATCAGTATCCCTGTATGGGAGTTCTGCTCACAGCAAAGGATTGGAAATTGCCTGCCAAGTACATAACAATGTCCCGCACCACGTCTGCGGCGATCCTACTCGCATCAAACAAATACTCTGCAATTTAATTGGTAATGCAATTAAATTTACTGAACAAGGTGAAGTGTTTATATCTGCCAGTCTGCAACATCAGGACGCCAACAACATTAATATTAAGTTCGAAGTTCATGATACTGGTATAGGACTAACCGCCTCAGCACAGCAAAAGATTTTTGACAGCTTCAGTCAGGCAGATGGTAGTACGTCGCGCAAATATGGCGGTACTGGTCTGGGTTTAAGTATATCCAAAAGGCTTGCTGAAATAATGGGTGGTAACATCGGGGTTAAATCTGATGAAAATATTGGCAGTACCTTCTGGTTCAATACCTGTCTGCAACAATCACAACACCATGTTGAATCAATACCATTGCCAATAGATGTTTCTCGCATCAAAACGTTGATTGTTGATGACAACAATACCAATCGCACCGTGCTGACACATCACTTGCTTAATTGGGGAATCGCCTCAGACAGTGTCGATGATGGCTTCGCGGCTTTAGAGACGATTTCCGATCAAACAAGCCAGAGTCATCATTATGACGTTATCCTGCTCGATATGATGATGCCTGGTATGGACGGTCTACAAGTACTCCGTGAATTAAAATTAAGGCACTTGCTTGATAACACTAATGTCATCATCCTGACGTCGACTGCACAGCCAGGGCTGGCAAAAGAAGCCCTAAGTCTTGGTGCAAAAGCTACACTCAACAAACCAGTACGACAGTCCTCACTCTATGATGCTATTATCAACAGTGTTAATAGTAGCAAAGAAGCACACAATGAAACGAATATTATCGAAAGTAACTCAGCACCTCCTGAGGAGTTACCTTTTAAAATTCTGGTTGCAGACGATAATGCGATAAACCAGAAAGTTGCGCTGGGTTTGCTTAAAAAATACGGACTTAACGCCACTGCTGTTAATAATGGTCAGCAGGCTCTTGATGAACTACATAAGCATCACTATGATCTTGTCTTTATGGACTGCCAAATGCCAGTAATGGATGGTTATGAAGCCACTCAGAAAATTCGCGAGTATGAAAATAAAATACAAAGACATACCAATGTCATTGCAATGACTGCCAATGTTATGAAAGGTGATAAAGAGAAATGCCTGGCTTCTGGCATGGATGATTATCTCGGCAAACCGATACAGCCCAAAGTCCTGTACAACAAGCTTGAAAAGTGGCTCGACATTAAAGCTAATCCAGCAGCCTCTGCTCTCTAAAGAACACTTCGTTTCATATATCCTGTAGTAACTAATGCCCGTGAGTCACATCACGTGTAGAGGTTTTTATCGCATTCATCCCTTTAATAACAGGACAGTTTTGTTTTTCTGTTTCATCGATCCCTTCCGGTGGCCGGGAAGGTTTGCTGAGAACATACCACGCGCCGGTGAGCATGAATAATCCAATCAGGACATCCATCTGCCAGGACACTGGACTATAGATCAGCATGTATACAAAACTAAGACTCATCATCGATATCGAGGCCAGTTTGGCCTTTGTGGGAATGACGCGGTGTTGCTGCCACTTTTGCAGCGAGGGGCCAAAGATCCTGTGGTGATATAGCCAGCGGTGAAAACGCTCTGAGCTTTTCGAAAACATCCATAACGCCAGGATCATAAAGGGTGTCGTCGGCAGAACCGGTAGAAAAGCCCCTATTAATCCTGTTAAAAAAAATAGCCAACCCAGGCTGCAATATAATGCGCGTACAGTGTATGTCATACAGACTATAACGGCATTTTTTCGTATAACTTCAATCTCACCAAAAGGAACTTTACACTGAAGAACTCTCTACTTCTGGCTTGTTACTCGATATCCTTCGATTTTGAACGCAGCATTTTAGTTGCAGTGACAAGCATGGAGAGTAGCACTAACAACAATAATGCCCAGCCAATACGCTGCCATTCAGCCGAGGCCATTTCACTGCCGATGTGTGCTAAAAAGAAACTCGCCGGGGCAATTCCAATTAACGTTGCCAGAGCGAAGCGCCAAAATACCAGAGGCGTCAAACCAGCAGCATAACTTAGAACATCAAATGACAAAAAAGGTAATAACCGCGATATCAATACGATCCCCATCAGACTCTTTTGGGAATGATAATAATGACGGGGAAGGTATTGCTCTGCGTAAGTCTTAATTGCCTCATACCCAAGATAGCGCGAAATAGCAAAGGCTCCACATGCTCCAGACAGTGAACCCAGCAAAACATATAGCGCGCCCCAACTATGTCCATATGCGGCACCAGCAGCAATAGCAATGGGGGCACTGGGTAAAGGACTCACCATAATGGCCACACTCATCATAACGATGATCATTACTGGTCCAAGGTATCCGAGCGAAAGCACATATTGCTGTATAGACTTACCATCCTGGATACTGACAAGGAACTCCTCTGTATCCAATACAACATAAATCAACAATCCAAAGAT
>Ga0316204_10006426_pt1 | contig 18099 bp, 22 predicted proteins | sample 6monrhotite_MG_2_FD_205661 | JGI IMG/M metagenome (GOLD analysis project Ga0316204, IMG submission 205661) | Microbial mat bacterial communities from mineral coupon in-situ incubated in ocean water Damariscotta River, Maine, United States -... | ecosystem: Environmental > Aquatic > Marine >... | reverse complement strand
AAGTAGGAGTTTGTTCCGTTTGGGCATCCAGGTTACGGCCGCCGCCTAATAAAACTCGGCCATGAATATTCCGAAAATAATAATAGCCTTGCTCATAATGATAACAGCCGCTTAAGGACAAGCCAGGAATAGGTTTAGTAACTAAAACCTGATTTCTTGCCGGTAAAATTGCTAAATCTGGTAGAAGGGTTTGACTGAATCCATTAGTGGCGGCCAAAACTTGTGATACCGATACTTCCCAACCATTTTCCAGAATCAAATCTACACTATTACCATTTGGAGTAAGAGATGCCACCGAGATACCGTTATAAATTCGCACTCCCAAATCTAGGGCCTTGTCTAATAAGCTTTTCATCATCTTTCCGGTATCGATACTCCCCTCTGCTTTGCTGAAAATTATATTTTTTACGCCGGGAAAAGCATTAGAAGTTTTCGAGGATAGGACAAAGTTTTGGGGATCCTTGGTTATACTTGCTAGTACCGCGTTAAACTCCCCCATTTTATCATGACATTGCTCAAAAATAGCCTCATCTTTCGCTTGAAAGAGTTCATAGCCACCACATGCTTCGTATCCCAGGTGCTCATCGCCTAAAAGAGATCGCAGGTATTGAAGTCCATTAAAGCGTTTTTCGACCAAGCCCCAAACCTCATCGGGGCTGCGTTGGCTTAAATCATCAATCAATTCCGTCATACTTCCAAAGCAGGCAAAACCAGCATTGCGGGTACTCGCGCCGATTGGGAGGCTACCTCGTTCAAAGATAACGACCTCCTGATCGGGTAACAATTGTTTAAGGTTAATCGCAGCAGAAAGGCCAACAATACCACTGCCAATCACGGCAAGATCGATTTGCTTAAAAAAAGAATCGTATTCCCAGTAGCTTAATTTATAAGATGGCGGCATTTAAATAACGTTTTTATTAAATTTGTTACTCATAAAAATAGTAGATAAACGGATGATCCAGAGAATACAAACCATTTTTTTAGCCCTTGCTGCCGGTTTATTAGGTAGTCTTTATAGTTTACCTTTATTAACAACCACTCCAGATGTGGGATATGCGGAGGCTTCCGTATTAGGCGACCAGGTATTTAATTTACAAGATCATTTAGGTATAATGCTCCCTTTACTTATAGCAGCAGTCTTATCCTTAGCCGCCATTTTTTTATTTAAAAAACGGCCAATTCAAATCCGTATTTCCACGATTGCCATCGTCCTTACGGTTTTGGGTATTGGGTTTGGTGCTTATCTCTTATTTCAAAGTAAAGCTTTTGAGTTAGGCGGTTTACAGGCCAGTGTTTTCGTATCGTTTCCTCTACTAGCGATTATTGTTTTGCTTTTAGCAAATCGATTTATACGCAAAGATGAAAACACCGTGCGCTCTGCTTATTCTCGTTTACGATAAGCTGTAAGTATTTTTCAATATGGGTTTGGGCTTTGTTGTCCTTGGTTCTGCCAAGTGGGGCTGGATAGGCTTGTATTATCTCTTCTTAGCCCTTTCTTCAATCCTTTTTAGGACTGCAAGGTATCTTCGAAAGGTCAGAAGCATTAGTCTTGTTAATAGAAAGGAGGTTTTGATGAAAGCTTATAAAAACAAGCATCCCGAATTCTGGATGATCCAAAATTCGGGATGGCTTATAGAAAAGAATATCTAAAGGTCGTCCAGTAAATTACTTTGAACTTTTCTTAGCAGAATAATTCACTTTCAGTTGATTAGATTTTCTCAATGCTGTCTTTACATCCTGCACGATTCCCATGGTCACTTCACCATCCACACGGAGGGAAGAAGTAATTTTAGGTCTCTTAGCTTCTGGTACTTTAACTTTATGTCTTTCCAGAAACAAAGGGATTTCTCTTAAGTCCGCAAACTTATCTCCCAATTGCATTCTAGGTTTAGTACCATACACTTTCTGATATTTTTGGAGGGGCTTACCTATATAAAGGTAGTTCACCAAAGACTTTTCTTCAAGCTTCGTAAGCTCCGAAGCGAAAGGTGTTGACACTTTCACCATCAGCTCAGAATCCCTCAATACAGTAACTACCATAAAGAAAAATAAAAGCATGAAGACAATATCAGGTAAAGAAGCGGTAGAAATCGCTGGGGACGTCTTACCTCTCTTTTTTTGAAATTTAGACATAGTCTACGGTTTTGATGCGTATTGACTTGACGTTTCTACGCAAATGAAAAAATACGTGGTAGTTTAAAATAATTAATTCTCTTCTCCAAAAGAAGTAGGTTCAGCTTCAGAAATCACAAAAGGAATTTCTTCTCGAATTGCTTTTTTCCAGGCTACCGGTAAATCATCACTGTAATCTACACCATACTTTTTCTGAGCCAAATCTGTCCAAAGATCGTTGTAAGCGCCTTTTAATTCATTGTAGACTCCGAGGTAAGTACCGTATTCGGTTCCTCGATCGTTTTTCAATGAAATAATCGCTCTGGTGGGCTTTTCAGCTAAGTCTTCGCGGCCATAAGGGTTGGAAATAAACTCTTTAGCATTATTTCTCAAATCCTCTACTCGCATTAACTCTCCACGCACCAACAATTGATTTTGAGCATTTACCAAAACTGCATAAACGTTACGTTTTTTCAATTTGGTAATATCCGGCTCTTCCTCAGACCAAACGGGTAACTTAACAGTAATCCCTTTGTCTTCGGCGATTGTGGTTGTTACGAGAAAGAAAATAAGCAGGAGGAAAGCAATGTCCGCCATAGAGCCGGCATTGATTTCATTGCTCATTCTGTCTCTTGTACTCGTTTTACCCATAATAAATTATTTGAAGAAGTTAATAATCTCAGAGATTACAAAAGCTCCAACTGCCACGACCACAAGGATCAAAAGGGTAGTAATGGATCCTCCGATAAACTTCAAGTTCGTTCCGGTAACCTTTGCATCAATTGCAGAATTCTGAATTGCCATTACTTCTGAGGACAGTTCGCTATTAGCGGTAGTCCAAGAAATAAAGAATACAGCTACTAAGATGGCAAATCCAAGGATACCCTTCCAAGACGTTCTAAACGTGGAAGCGACCTGGAATAATCCGAAGCCAACCATAGCGACTGCTGCAACAATAATCAGAGCAATAGTAGCGTAGATACCGAAGTTAAAAATGTTTACGTTTTGCGGATTCTCTTCGTCAATGAGGCCAATATTGGGCATAGCCATAGCTAGGAAGATTACTGTCACCAGCAAGCCCAAGCCAAACGCCATAACCTGGCCATTTTTTGCTAAAAACTTATACATAATAGTTGGTATCTTTTATTATTTACCGAATACGTTATTCTCCGCCATGATGTCTACCAATGCGATAGAAGCATCTTCCATTTTATTCACAATACCGTCAATTTTATTCACGATATAGTTGTAGAAAATCTGTAGGATAATCGCGGAGATTAAACCGAATACCGTAGTCAATAGGGCTACTTTAATACCACCTGCCACAACAGAAGGAGAAAGATCCCCAACAGCTTGGATACGGTCAAATGCCTGAATCATACCAATTACGGTACCCATGAAACCAAGCATCGGAGCAATTGCAATGAACAGAGAGATCCAAACTAATCCTCTTTCCAGAAGACCCATTTGCACACCACCATAAGAAACGATTGCTTTTTCAACAGCTTCAGGACCTTGGCCAGCATTTTTCAATCCTTCGAAAAGGATACTAGCAGTAGGACCAGCAGTTGATTTACAAACTTCTTTGGCACCCTCTACATTACCAGACTTCAACTCGTCGTCGATACGAGCCAACAATTTGTCGGTATTAGTAGTAGCGATGTTCAGTGTAATAATACGTTCGATACAGAAGGCAAGCCCCAGAATCAAACAAATTAGTACGAAACTCATGAAACGCCAGTCTCCATCGATGAAGTACTTCTTAAGGATTTGGAATCCAGTAAGTTGTTCTCCTTCTTCAGCAGCAGCAGCAACGGCATCCGTTGCGGCATCCATAGTTTCTTCTGCCGGAGCAGCTTCTTCTGCCGGAGCAGCTTCTTCAGTAGCGGTTGTATCTTCTTGCGCGTAAGCAATGTTCGCAGTGGTTACTGCCAGACCGAAAACAAGCAAAAGTGCTAACAATTTTCGCATAGTCAATAAGGTTTTTACGATTGTTTGTAAAGTTAGTTAACGATTTCAAAATTGCGGAGAGGAAGGGATTCGAACCCCCGATACCCTTCCGGGTATACACGCTTTCCAGGCGTGCCTCTTAAACCACTCGAGCACCTCTCCTTCCGCCTGAGAAACTTTCTCCTCAGGTCTTTCTAGGTCATTAAAGACCATCTTTTCTTTCCTATCAAATTATCCTTAAATCTGCTTGATACAGACCTTTTACCACCAGGCGCTCCCGATTGGCTTGAGCAAAAATAACTATTAACGCATTTTTAACAAGTTTTAAATGAAATAAAATTAAAAAAAACCCACTTCCTACTCCAACTTTTAACGCTTTCCTATCCTTTGAGGGCTATTTTTTATGGGAAAACACGGTTAACAAAGAAATTTATTTGGCAATCAGGCTAACTTGAAAAACCGTTTCCGCATTTCTCGTCGTCTGTTCGGCCACTTCTTCCAAGGACTTTCCTGTGATGTTTGCGACCTTTTGCGCAATATCAAAAATGTAAGCACTTTCATTGCGTTTTCCTCGATTTGGAACTGGAGCTAAATAAGGAGCATCCGTTTCTAATACGACATGATCAATTCCAATGATGGACAAAGTTTGATCTAAACCTGATTTTTTGAACGTCACGACTCCTCCTATTCCCAAATAAAACCCCAGGTCAATAATCTCTTTAGCCTGTTCGACACTCCCTCCAAAACAATGGAATATTCCCTTTAGACGCCCATCTTGCAATTCCTTAACCATTTGAATAAGCATATCTGTAGATTCCCTTGCATGGATTACAATAGGGATATCCAGGTCTTTTGCCCATTCAGCCTGCTGAATAAAAGCCTTTTGCTGTTGTTCTATAAAACTTTTGTCCCAATAGAGATCTATTCCGATTTCTCCAACTGCACAAAATGAACGCTTATCCAGCCAGTCTCTTACAATACCAAGTTCTTCCTCATAATCTTCTTTAACCGAACAGGGATGAAGCCCCATCATTGGGAAACATTCTCCAGGGAAGGCTTTTTCTAAAGCTAACATTGACTCAATGCTAGTCTGATCGATATTCGGTAAATAAAACTTCTGAATTCCTTTCTCTCGGGCACGTTCTAACATCGCTAAACGGTCTTCGGCAAACTGGTCCAGATATAAATGTGCGTGGGTATCTATCAACTTCATATTCCTTTGTTTCCCTAAAAGTATTGATTCTTTTTTATTTACTTTTGGTGTATCAAGTAGGAATTAACATGGCTAAAAAAAAGTATTACGTTGTTTGGAAGGGACAAAACCCGGGAATCTATGATTCCTGGACCGCTTGCCAATTACAAATCAAAGGATATCCAGGGGCTGCTTATAAAGGTTATCCTGATCTAGCCTCTGCCAAATTGGCTTTCGAGCACGGCCCTGAAACTGTTTCTAGAAAGACTAAAGCGACAAGTGCCTCTCCAAGGGTTGCTCAGGCCAACATTATTTGGGAAAGTCTTTCTGTAGATGCCGCATGCAGTGGCAATCCTGGTCCAATGGAATACCAAGGAGTAGATACTCAAGATAAAACTCAAATTTTTCATCAGAAATTCGAACTGGGAACCAATAATATTGGGGAGTTTTTAGCCATTGTCCATGCCTTAGCCCTCCTCAAAAATGAAAAGTCCACTAAACCCATCTATACGGATTCGAAAATCGCCCAAGGATGGGTCAAAAAGAAACATTGCAAAACGACTTTGCCTAGAAGTGCCCGGACGAAAAAACTTTACGAACTTATTGATCGCGCTGAAGCTTGGTTAAAAGCAAATACCTATCAAACAGATATCTTAAAATGGGAAACTAAAAGTTGGGGTGAAATTCCTGCTGATTTTGGCAGAAAATAAGCCCCCCATCTTAATAAAGATCCACAGGTTTTTATTTCTGCAAAAACTTCATGTGGTATTTAGCTTTAGCCTTACCCTTTCTTATTGCTTCCAATTTTCTCCGAATCAATTGCTTTTTTACAGGCTTTAGGTACTCGACAAAGAGCACCCCATCAATATGATCGTACTCATGTTGAATGACTCTTGCATTCATTCCTGTAAAGGTTTTGGTGTGTTCCTGAAATTGCTCGTCCATGTACTTCAGCGTAATCGTTTCAGGTCGGTCTACCTCACCAGTGATATCCGGAATACTAAGACAGCCTTCTTCATAAGACCATTCTTCTCCAGTTTCCTCAATTTTTTGGGCATTAATGAAGGCTTGTTTTATCCTGGGTTCCTTTTCAGCTGTTGCTTCTTCTTCATTTTCGGTTTCATCATCATCATCATCATTATTCAGCTGAAGGGTATCCACCATAAACAAACGAATAGGTCGTCCAACTTGTGGTGCGGCCAAGCCAACACCGTTTGCATGGTACATGGTCTCCCACATGTCTTCAATTAACTTATCTAGTCCCCGAAAGTCTGAAGTAATCTCTTTAGCTTTCTGTCTAAGTACGGGTTGACCGTAAGCATATATCGGTAAGATCATAGTTTATCTAATTAACTAGTAGCACTCGCTTTCCATATAATCCTGCAAAATTAATACAGCGCTCACTTTATCTACAAGGTTTTTGTCTTGTCTTTTTTTCTTTTTTGCCCCGCTATTGCGAATAATTATCTTGGCTTCTTGAGAAGTGTAGCGTTCGTCCTGAAAAATAACGGGGATATTTGGATAAAGTTTTTCGAGTTTCCTCTTTAAACCGACTACCAAGTGATGAATTTGAGCTGGGTTCCCATCAGGATACAAGGGCTCCCCTAATACAATCGTTTCTACTACTTCATTTTGCAGATAGTGCTGTATGAAGTCAATTAACCCAGGTGTTGGAATCGTATCTAAGCCGGTAGCAATAATTTGTAAGGGATCACTTACGGCTAATCCTGTTTTTTTCGTTCCAAAGTCGATAGCTAAAATTCTGGCCAAAATATCTTTTAGGATAGGTATAAAAAAAAAGTTGCCGAATAGATACAGAAAACTGTACCTACTGACAACCGTTTCCCCTTATTTAAAATACTAGAACGCTGTTCTACTACAAATAAAGGGAATAATGGTAACTTTTGCAAACCTACCTCCTACAATTCCAGACATCTGTGGCTGAAATAGAGTAAAACAATATAATTGCGCACCATAATCGTAAAAAGAAAAAAAGGTTGCCATTGCAGCAACCTTATAAATAGAGAAAAACCACTTAAATAGAAGGAAAGTTATATTCTTATTTTGCCGACTATGACCTTCAAAATAGTATTAGCGATCAAGTCGGTATAATTGATAATCTTTAATAATTTGCAATAATTCAGCCAGGTAATCCGGACGAGCTCCAAACCCGAGTGCATCTAGAGACTTTACCCATTCAAGGTAATTACCGCTCAATTCTTTTAGTGCTGGATAGTTTTCAGTTAGGTATAAGCTGTGTGCTCGCCAATTGGTTTCGTCCGAGCTGAAATTGACTCCTTTTAAATGTTTGCCAAAGTGATTATTGAATTCTATCGTAGCATCCCCTGTGCCTGCTTTACTCTCGAGGATAGCGATCGCCATTTTCAAGCTAGCTGGAATCCCAAAATATCGCATTTCCTGTTTGGCCAATTCTGAATGATTCTGAATGTAGCGATCAATCTGCCGATGATTAAGATCCGCATAAGAACTAGACTTATTATCTACTACACGCACTACTCTTGCTTTTTCCGTTGCTGCGCTCATGGACATGGCAGTCACCATTCCTAATTTATCTTGATTGGGACTAACTTTACTAGCAGGAGCATTGTTTTGTCCCCCTAAATTAATAGATACCTGAAAATCGCTCCGAAAAACAAACAAGGCAATGGCTCCAGCAGCTCCAAGCTTAAGTAGGAAGACATTTCTTCGGGTAAACCAGGTCGTCTGTACCCGATGTTTTTGATACCCCAGGGCTACAAAATAACGCCAAACGCCCATAAACATATAACCTACTCCGCGAATCGCTTTACTAATTCCACCGCTTACAGGCTGGCCAAAACGGACTTGACGGCCACTAGACCCAAAAGTAGACTTGGCATAGTCTACTTCGATTTGGTACTGATGTGTTTGACTCCTTTTCATATCCTTTAGTAAACTTTTTGTATCTTTATTGATACTCATTTTAAAATAATACGTTTTTTTTACCCTCTCGACCTAACAAATTTAAAACAATAAGTTTTTAAAAACAAATATTTTTAAAACATTTTAAAACAAAAAATGGGAAATTTTTCTGATCACATTGTCAATCAAAGGTTTAAGGATGTATTCTCAGCATTAGAAAATCAAAACCTGATCAAAGGAAAATCGGACATAGCCAAACATTTGGGCACTTACAATCACGTCATCAATAGTATTTTAAAGGGGCAACGGAATATTACCGTTGACCAACTTTCCAAATTGTTTGACATTTATCAGATTGATGCCAATTATATGTTTGGCCTGAGTGATGAAATGTTTTCACCTGGTGCTAACCTGGATGGAAGTTTTCCAACCCGGTCTTTACAGGAGAAGACGAAAATACCTTTAAACAATATTACACTTTACCCGCTGCGTGCTTTAGCAGGTGATGCCATTGAAAGCCAGGAAGCTTTCGAAAAGGAATTTCCAAAGTTTTCGGTGCCTGGTCTAAGTGGCGATCTCTCTGCTATTGAGATTAGCGGTGACAGTATGTACCCCACTCTGACAAATGGGGATATTGTAGTTTGTGAACCTTTAGATAGAGGTGTGAATCTCCGCGATAACCATGTCTATGTCATTGTCACAGATGTGGTGGTTGCAAAACGTATACAATTGCTCCGCAATGTGGATGGGTCCGAACAACTCCGGCTAATTTCTGATAATAGTTCGGTCTATCAACCTTACGAAATCAATCTGGAAGAAGTTCGTCAAATCCTCAAAGTCAAAGCCCGGCTGACAGACCACGCTATTGGATAAGCTAAAGAATGGGAACTCATTGACTCTATTAAACTTCCCTTTTGGATAAATTGCGATTCGGTTTGTGATTTGAGTCACTTCCCATCTTTGAGAATTGCTTTAGATTTGCAAAAAATATACCTATGAGTTGGTTAAAAAATTTGTTTAGCAAACCTGATATTAAAGGCTACTTAGATCAAGATGCCTTAATCCTGGACGTTCGTTCGCGGGCTGAATTTTCTAATGGCCATTGTAAAGACGCGAAAAATATCCCCCTCGATCAAATCCAGAAAGAAATCCCTAAGATTTTGAAATCTAAACGCCCAATTATTACTTGTTGCCGTTCTGGTGCCAGAAGTGGTAATGCGGCTCGAATGCTAAAAAGCGCTGGCGTAGATGTTATCAATGGGGGGCCTTGGCAAAATGTAAAACGCTACCAGGATTAAGTTTTTGATTACGGTATTCTAAATACGCCCACACAAAAACGATTCCATACTCCAAAGCTACCACCCACATTCTTTCCTGGTAGATGGCTTGGTCGTAATTCCAGTAAGTCAACCAAATTAGGGCTGACCAAATGACGGGAAAACGCCAATGCGTGAAAAGGCAAAGCACCAGAGGTAAACTCGCATACCAGGGATGTACGGTGGTGGCAAATGCCAAATAAAGGCAAATAGCCCCAAGCATCCGGACCGGGAGGCGGCGGAACTCCTTGGATTTATCCAATAATCCTGCTACCCCAATCACGAGGACAACCAAAAGACCCAGAATAGGTCCTACGGATTGGATGATATTGTAACCCACCAATTGAAAACCCACCCATCTAATGAGGTAATACAGACTGGCATTAAATTCAAATTTCTTAAAATACAAAGACACGCTACTCCCAAAACCATCCAAAAACCCATTGCTTAACAAAGGAGCAAATAAAAGGAGGGTGCCTATAATCACCAAAACGTAATATAGCAACACCCGTTTCCGAGGGCTTCTTGACCAATAAAACGGTAGAAACAAAACCGTCAAAAGCTTGGTAGCTATAGAAAATGAAAATGCTAACGCAGACCAAAAGTCTTTTTGCTTGAAAAACAAATACATGGAAAGAAGCAAGAAGAAGATCATCGCCCCTTCATAATGCAGGTTCCCAACCACCTCCACCATAATCAGTGGATTCAAGGCATAGATAACAACATTGGAGGTTGGAAGTTGAAGTTGCTTTAAAATTTTAGGAATCAACCATAGATTTCCCAACTCACAAAGCAATAAGATGAGCTTTAACAATAAGGTTGCCCCCAAAATACTCTTTGGAAAAACCCAAACCGCAGCCACAAAAGTCGCTTGGGCAAAAGGCGGGTATATCGTAAAATAGTCCGGCGAATTTAAAGCTAAAAATAGATCTCGACTAAGTCCGGGGATCTGTTGGCCTTGCTCTAAATAATAGCCTGGTAATTCTGAAAAAGGATTGATCCCACTGCGCAATAGATGACCATCCCATAGAAAGCGGAATACATCATCAGAAAGCGTCGGCATCCCAAAAAGCAGTAAAACGCGAAGCCCTATCCCCAGGCCTACCCAAAGGCGCCAGTGTTTTAATAGATCTGGAAAAGAAAGAATCATCAGGTAGCCCAAAAAACCCATACTAAAAAACAGGGCAATCCGACCAAAGGTATCCTGCGCTATTTCATACCCCAATCCAAATACCGATACACTGAGCAATAAGGCGCAAGCTAAAACCGCAATGAGTTTACTAAGCTTTAGTTTCTCCGTAGGTATTTGAGACATGGATTAAAGGTTTCCAGAAGACTTATTTTAAACTAACGTGTTTGATGGTAAATACAAAAATCAACCCAAACCCGATGGCTAACATAATGTGGTAAATGATAAAGGTAAATTCTCCGGCAAAAGCAGCCCAAATCACTGCAAAAGCAAAATAAAGTGCCATAATCCCTTCAAAAACAGTAGTCCAAGACAGTTTCCGGTTGATATAGATGTTTTGTGAAAAACTATCCTTAATCGACTTAATATTAAACTTCGGCGTTCTTATAAAAGGCGATCGCTTTCCAAGGTAACCTTGAATAACGGCGACGGAGTTATGCAAAGACAAGCCCATGGACAAGGCCAAAAACAAAGGGAATAACACCAAAAATTTCAATATGCGTTTCCACCATGGTCCTTTATTATAAGAAGCGGTGACATTGGCAACAAAGTAAATACTGATGATTGAAAACAATCCGACTAAAAATATTGCAAAGAAATCTCCATTAATTCCTAGGACATTGGCTTCCCCAATAAAAAACAATAATGGCACACTAAAAAGTCCCATTAAAAAGACGAATAAGAACACCGTACTAGATAACAGATGAAAGGTGGCATGGAATTTCTTTCGCATACTAAGCGGAGCTCTCCAAACCGTTGGCAGCATTTTTTTTGCAGTTTCCGCTCCGCCTTTCATCCAGCGGAATTGCTGAGACTTTAGGCTATTCATTTCCGCAGGAAGTTCTGCTGGTGAACCAATAGCTTCCAGGAATTCAATTTTCCAGCCTTTAATTTGTGCTCTAATACTTAAGTCCAGGTCCTCGGTCAGGGTATCCGCTTCCCAACCTCCTGCTTCTTCGATGGTCTGACGCCGCCAAACGCCTGCGGTACCATTAAATTGCAGGAAATGATCGCCAGCCATTCGCCCAAATTGCTCCACCGAAAAATGGACATTTAATTGAATCGCTTGTAAACGCGTGAGCAAGGAATAATTCTCGTTAATATGCTCCCAACGCGTCTGCACCACCCCTACTTTTTTATCATCAAAGAAGGGGATGGTTTTTCGTAAGAAATCTTTGCGAGGAAGGAAATCTGCGTCAAAAATTGCGATAAAATCCCCTTTTGCAAAAGGCATCGCATCTCTTAGGGCTCCTGCTTTATAGCCTGTTCTATTTTCCCGCTGGATTTGTTGGATTTGAAATCCTTGTTTTTGATAATGACCTACGCGTTCGGCTACTAAATCTACCGTGTCATCGGTGGAGTCGTCCAGTACATGTACTTCGAATCGATCTTTTGGATAATCAAACTCCATGATCACATCTATAAGACGCTCTATAACGTACTTTTCATTATAGATCGGCAATTGGACGGTAATAAATGGTAGGTCCTCAGGTTCGTCTGCTGAAGCTTCGGCTCCTGCTGGTACCAATACCGGTTTAGAAAGCAAAGCATTTGCTTCCTTTTGCTGAAGAAACTTTTTCTGCCGTTCCCGGAAACGAGGTGCTTTCCAGGTATATTGAATCAAGAGATTGAATTGCAAAACACAATAAATCGTCACATAAGTCAAAGTGACCAAGTACATTCCAAAAACCAAATAAGCAAACCAGATCATAGGATCTTTTTTACAATAGTTTAAAAATGGTCCACAAAATTTTGTGCCCGGCTAGAATCGTTCCTCGGATCGTCCCAGAAACTTTGGACACGCCCACTCTTCGTCGGTAACGGACTGGCCGTTCAGTACAGTGCATTTTTTGCTTAGCCGCTTTAACTTGCATTTCTACCGTCCACCCAAAATCCCGATCTTGCATATCTAAACTTAGGAGGCTATCCCATTTAATAGCTCTAAACGGCCCCAGATCTGTAAAGTTGTAGCGATAAAATAAGCGAATCAGGTTGATCGCCAGCCAATTGCCAAAAATTTGCTGAGGCATCATTGCCCCTTTCTCTAAGTTCCCTAAGGCTCTAGACCCAATCACCAAGTCCATATTCTCTTCCATGATCGGCTTTATCAAGTCTACTAATTCTTCTGGATGATCAGAATAGTCCGCATCAATAAAGACTACAATATCAGGTTGTTCTGTTCCTTTCTCTTTTAGGTAACTTATCCCCTTTAGGCAAGCGGCCCCATAACCTTTATGGGGTTCATCCACTACGGTAGCACCATGTGCTCTAGCCACGGCAGCAGTTTGATCTGTACTGGCATTATTACAAACGACCACTTCCCGGACCCAATCTTTGGGGATTTCGTCAAGGACTAGCCCAATAGATTGTTCCTCGTTAAAGGCAGGAATAATGACGTCAATTATTGGTTTTTCCAATTTTTTAAACTTTTGCACAAAGGTAGTAGTTTTCTCCCCGAACTAAGTGTCTTCACCATAACAATCGATCCTGAAAAAGCACAACTTATGCTTCTATATTACTTTATTCCCCTGATTAAACAATAAAAGCGTCCGTACACCGTCAAATCAAAAATTACTTTCGTGCAAGGAGGTATGGAATCTATTAGATCCCGTTTATCTTTGTGCCAACAATGCCCGATTTCTAAAATTATACGATGGGCTTAAACCTACAGAATGAACCGACTACTTATATTCCTGACAATTGGTCTGGGCTTTTTACTGGCTGCATGTGATCAAGACGAAAATTTTGTAATCGATGGAAGTATCCAGCTACAGTTTTCTGTCGACACCCTAACCTTTGATACTGTGTTTACTGCAGTAGGTTCCGCAACCCGTGCCTTAAAGATTTACAACCCAAGTAATCGTCCTCTAAAAATCGGCAAAGTTTATTTGGAAAAAGGGGCTTCCTCCAAATTCAGAATTAATGTCGATGGAATATCAGGCGATGTAGTCGAAGAAGTCATCGTATATGCCAAGGACAGTATTTACCTTTTTGCCGAAGTAACCGTTGACCCCGATGAACCCCTATCCGTTAGTCCTTTTGTGATTGGTGAACGGCTCTTTTTTGAAACCGCTGACCAACAACAATCTGTATTATTAGAAGCCTGGGGGCAAAACGCCAATTATTTCCCTAGTCGGGAAAACCGGGGACAAGCTATTCGGCTTTCCTGCAATATGGGCGAGTTAGACTTGAGCGATCCGAAGCCTTACGTTTTTTATGGCGTAGTCTTCATTGATAGTTGTACCGTTAACTTTCCTCCCGGAGCACAGATATATGTCCATGGTGGCATTGCCCGCAACGAGCTCTTTGGCACGTTTAACGATGGAATCATTCTCACTCAACGCAATGGTCGGATCAAAGCAAATGGAACCCTAGAGAACCCGATAACTTTTCAAGGAGACCGCCTCGAAGAAAGTTTCAAGGAGCAAGATGGCCAATGGACCGGAATCGTTTTTGGGGCAGGCTCTACCGGAAACTCCTTAAAACATACGATAATTAAAAACTCCATTTTTGGAACCTATGTCGATTCAGCGGCTGCGGCTGTGTTGAATAATGTAGAGATCTATAATACGACCAGCAGTGGGATCATCGGCGTACACAGTCGTATTGATGCTAGCAATCTTTTGGTTTATAATAATGGCGGAAATAGTGTACAACTCGTCCACGGAGGCGATTATAATTTTGATTATACCACGCTAGCGAGCTATGGAGTTGATGCGGCAGCTTTAGGTATGAGTAACTTTATTTGCTACGATGATCCATTCACTTGTCAGAATTTTGGCGCCTATCGGCTAAATGCACGTTTCCGAAACTCCATCATCTTTGGATCTAAAAATGATCAACTGGTTTTTAGTGATCTTACCAGAGGGCAAACTCCTGATTTTTTCAATGTAGAAATGCAAAATTGTGTAGTCGCTGTCGATGAGTTCTTAGAAGAATTTGATGGTTTATACGCCAACTTTTTCGAAGACATTTGTATCGACTGTATAAAGGCCACCCGGCAAGACCCGCTATTCAGTGATCCGAATGAAGATAATTACCGGCTGGATTCTCTTTCTGTGGCTTTAGGCATTGGTAAACCTATTCGTTTTCCTTTACCGATCGCCATTGATTTAGAAGGTAAAATTCGTGATCCGAATATGCCAGATGCAGGATGTTTTGAAAGGGAGGAATAATTATTTTTCCTAACACCCATAAATCACCGGCTTACCATCCACCTCAATGAGGTAGTCGAGTCGAATTTGTTGCCCATTATCCAATACTACGAATTCTTCTTTGTTTTTGGTAAACAAATCCCGGATCTGTACCGCCTGAAGAGATTGCTTCTGGTCTTTTTCCCAATAAATAATTTGCACGGCCTTTTTCAAAGTGGCGATCGCTTCCAATTCATCGTAGTAGGAGCAATTAATAGGGACATATGTTTTCATAAAGCCAAGCATTGTAGAAAAATAGAATCAAATTTTGACACTCCATTCTCGATAAAAAATTAAAACAAAATCAGCAGTGTAAAAGTTAAAGAGCCATGGCTAAAGAAAAGCAAAACAAGATTCAAAACATCTCTATCCTGGGAGCAGGATGGCTTGGTCTGCCCTTAGGTCAGCGCTTGGTAGAGGCGGGTAAATCAGTCCGTGCCAGTAGCACCCGCAAGGAACGACTAGAGACGATTACCAAAGCGGGTATGCAAGCCTATTTACTAGCGCTAGAAACCCTGGAGGCTCATCATTCTGATTTTTTTGAATGTGATTTGTTATTCATCAATATTCCTCCACCCAGAAAATTGCCAAATCTTGTAGCTGTATATACCCAATGGATGGAAAAACTATTGGTAAAAATAAGCGCGCATAAAATCCCCTATTGTATTTTCATTAGTTCTACCGGAGTCTATCCTGATCTGAATGACACCGTTGATGAATCTATTGCTCCTGTTCCGGAAAGCACTAGTGGGAAAGCACTTTTTCAAAGTGAAACCCTTTTAAAGAACATGGCAGGCTTACAGTGTAACATCTTGCGGCTAGCAGGCTTGGTAGGTGGATCCCGGGAACCAGGAAAATTCTTGGCGGGAAAACAAAACCTCGCCAATGGCGATGCTCCAGTGAATCTGGTTCATCGAGCAGATTGCATCGCTATTATTTGCCAAATAATTAACAAAGGGATATGGGGAGAGACCTTCAATATTTGTGCAGATAAACATCCTAGTCGAGCCGACTTTTATGTGGCTCAGGCCAAAAAACTGACTTTGGAGCCGCCAACTTTTTCAGCAGAGCGTTTAAATCGTTTTAAGATTATTTCTAATCAAAAAATAAAAAACAGCCTTAGCTATCAATTCCAATATGCTGATCCGATGAATTTTTAGATAAAAAAAACAGCCTTCCGGGAATCCCGAAAGGCTGTTTCAATTTAATATCTAATCGTCAACTTATTTTGACCATTTTTTGATATTTGCTTCGTTCATACGAACGAAATCCATATTCCCAGCTTCTTTAGCCATTGCTAAGGATTTTTTAGCAGTTGCAATTGCCTCTTTCTTCATTCCTAGGTCTGCCTCGATTTGAGACTGAAGACGTAGTGTCCAGAACATAGGTGAATCTGCATTTGCTTTTTTCACCCATTCGTGTGCTTTTTTAAGATCTTGCCCTTCAGAATGGTAATAAGAAGCTGCAGCATAGTACTCGTTTGCTCCTGGTCCAGCCAAAGCGCGATCAATTGAAGCCATTGCCATTTTTTGAGTTGGCACTTCGATATCTACGGCTGCTCCGGTATTTGCCCAAGTCATAAACAAGGTACCACCATTGTTGTGTAGGTCATCCATACCAATCATGAAAGAACCGGTAGTAATTGAAGTTTTCATTACTTTAGCAGTTGCTTCAGCTGCAGGCGTTTTCTCAACATACGATGGCCAGCTACCACTTTCATAAGGGTAGAACATCACGGTCCACTTATCCGCCATTGGCTTTGTAAGGATTGCATAACTTCCTGCTTTCAGGTCAGCTCCTCCTACCTTTACATCTGTACTAAAAGTGATTTTAGTCGCTTGGTTTGCACCTGTACGCCAAATTTCACCATAAGGAACTAAACCATCCTTAGCAAAAATAGTCCGTCCTTTCATAGCTGGACGAGAGTATTCTACAGATACTTCTGTAAGCCCTACCATTTGAGTGAAAGATGCCGAAGGGCTAGGTGCTGGAGTCTTAATCTGTGCACTAGCTTGAAAAGTTAAGCCTGCACTTAGTAATAAAAAGAATAGTACTTTTTTCATTGTAATTCGGTTTTGATTGAAGTTTTCTAATTTGGCTGCGAAAATAGACATTTCCTATGGAGCAAAAAGGAAAACTATTTACTTTCACATTTTTATAACGCTTTTACCCACAAATAAATAATCATGACAATTGCAATTATTGCCCACGATGCCCGAAAAGTGGATATGGTCGGCTTTGTAAGAGATCATATTGATTTCTTTAAGAAAAACCATATTGATCTCATTGCTACGGGCACTACGGGCTCTTACCTGGTAAAAGCAGGTCTAACGGTAGAATGTGTAAAATCCGGACCTTATGGTGGAGATGCGCAAATCGCCAGTAGGATGGTTGAAGGCAAGGTAGACATGATCATCTTCTTCCGTGATCCGCTCGGCAAACACCCGCACGAAGTAGATGTGAATATGCTAATGCGCCTCTGCGATGTACATAATATTCCGCTGGCCACCAATCAAGCCGCTGGAAATCGATTTATTGACTCCCTCAAATTAGACAAGACCCATGAATAGTATCCAAGTATTTTGCGGCTCCAGTTCTGGTAAAAACCCAGTTTACGCTACCATAGCCCAAGACCTGGGTTATTTGCTTGCTGAAAAAGGGATTGACTTGGTTTACGGAGCCGGGAATGTAGGCCTTATGGGCGTATTAGCAGATGCCGCCCTCGAAAAAAATGGCACCGTCATTGGTGTTATTCCACACTTCCTGATGGATAAAGAAGTCGGCCATACCGGAATCAGTGAGTTAATCCTGGTTGATTCTATGCATATCCGCAAAGTACGAATGTACGAACGCTCAGAAGGCACCATCGTTTTACCTGGCGGTTTCGGCACCTTAGATGAATTATTTGAAATGTTGACGCTCGTCCAATTAGGTCAGCAACAACACCCTATTGGTATCTTGAACGCTTTCGGCTTTTTTGATCCTTTACTTGCTCAATTAGATCAGATGGTCAAGGAACAGTTCCTCAAGCCATTTCATCGTGCTATCTTATTAGATGCACCAGATGCGGAAAGTTTAATTTCAAAAATGGAGAACTACCAAACTCCGGAAGCTCAAGGGAAGTGGTGGACAGATTTACCTAAGGAGGCTAAGTAGAGGTATGTGTTATGTGGTCAAGTGGGCAGGTGGTCAAGTAGGCATGTGGCCAGGTGTTATGTGGGCAGGTCTCAAGTGGTCAAGTGGGCA
>Ga0316204_10006425_pt1 | contig 18099 bp, 17 predicted proteins | sample 6monrhotite_MG_2_FD_205661 | JGI IMG/M metagenome (GOLD analysis project Ga0316204, IMG submission 205661) | Microbial mat bacterial communities from mineral coupon in-situ incubated in ocean water Damariscotta River, Maine, United States -... | ecosystem: Environmental > Aquatic > Marine >... | reverse complement strand
GCTTCTCGGCTGTTGATTTCTCTGTTGTCTGATTAGAGTCACAGGCAACAGCCAAAATAATATATAAAGGTAAAACTATTGATAATTTATTCATACTAGCTCCAGTTATTCTGCCACTGTTGATGCTTCCACACCAAACATATTTCGATAAAGTATACCGTAAGCTATCATCAGCATTGGTAATGTCCAAATCATGCCTAAACCTAATGGAATCGCTGAGATTGTTATTATAATAACCATCACAATAAACAGACCGAATACTGAAAACCAGCGATGAGTAATAGCCTTACGTGAGGTTTCCATTGCTTGCCAGGGACTCATACCTTTTTCTACTACTAGCGGCATTGCCATATAATATGCAATCATTAAATAAATACCCGGAATAACAAGCAGAAGAAAGCCAATCATCATCATAATGTACATAAGGATAATAGTGACAAATAAAGGTAACATTTTTGAAAAATTGTTAAATACCATGCTGGCACTTATTGGCGCATCAACCGAACGCTTAATGCCCATCATAACAATACCCATAATCATTGGCATAGCAATCAGGTTTATGCCCAATTGAATAACAAGCTGCAGCAGAATCATAACACCGGGTTCTTCAGTAACAGCCATTAAACCTGCCATCACAATTCCCAGACCAAACATCACCGCAAGTACAACTAAAAAATAATACAAAAAACCAAGATGAATTGGCCATTTGCTGCCACTTGTTTTTTCCCAGGCTTCACTCAATACACTACCAATTGAAAACTCATACTCACCACGAATCGCTTTATCAACCGAGCCATAGTCACCTGTCGATATATTTTCATTAACTAAGTTTGATTCCGGTGTTTCATATGCATTAGACATGCCTCTCTCCATAGTATTTTTATAATCAACACACTGTATAGCAGATTAACTTAACAACAACCACAATTTAATAATAAGTTGCTAATAAAACATTAATTTAAATCAGTTAAATTCTAACAAATGCGACAAAGCTGATCTCAGCAATGAATCTGCCTGCGATTTACCACTAACACCCATCTCACACACAATTTTTTTCCAGTTATTCATATATTGCTGACTAAGACTAATTATTAATAATTCACTTTCATTGAGATTATTTTTTATCTCACTAGAAAAAGGCTGCATTTTTTCAATATATCGACATATTGCGGGCATACATGCCTCATAATTACGATTAAAGTGTGCATATGACAACACGTCTTGCATATCAAAACTGTATAAATGAGTCGAATTTTCTTCTAAAGATAATCCAGTCATATAATCTTTAATATCTGCAGAAATATTTACCAGTGGACCACCCAACCAGGATGAAATATTTTTCTTAAATTTCACCCCTAACTCATTTACTACTTTTTCACCATTCGGTGTTAATGCTTTAGCTACTACAGCCGAATGAGAAGCTGTCACATGATCTCGACTGAACCCCATACGTAACATAGATAAACCAGCTTTATTCCAAAAATACAGTAAAGGAACGGTAGCAGAAAAACTTGCACCCAATACATCCATTCCCAGTGACTTCTCTCTTATTAGAATATTTTCTAACAGAAAACTCCCTAATCCCTTCAGTTGAATTTCAGGATGTATCGCAATTCGCATAACTCTGGCATATTTCAGTGTTGCCGCCTGCTCGGAGCCAGCATGAAAACACAATGTTTGCGCCAGCAAATGACCTTTAGGCCTGCGCTTTCCTCTATAAATTTGAGTAGATAATGATGTATCAAAACTTCCTTCCTGATTGATAACAGCCACACCTACAACCTGAGCTTTATGCTCAAGACTATAAATTCTTATTTTTTCATCATCTAATAAGTATTTAAAATCAGAGGGACTAGTACGATAATGCGAAAAAACGAGTAATGAAAATAATGCATCAATTTTTTCTTTATTTTTTAACAGTAATACTCTGTCAACTTCCTTAACATTACAGACTGAAATATCCTGCGACAGCTGAGGTTTAGATTCGAGCTTCACATTAAGAAATAAGACTCTTTCAATCCATTTTTCCAATGAATCATTTATTGACCAGCGAATAGGCTGATGTAGCTTGACTTCATCCCAGCCCGGCCTCTCATTATTTAGCAACTGATAGAACTTAAGAATAAACCCTCGTCCTGTTCCCTCATAACCGTGAGTAGTAGTAGAAAAAATAATTTTCTTATAAACACCTAACAGTTCTTTCAAAATTGAAATCGGTATAGCGGCTGCTTCATCAACAAATAAAACATCAGCTTTCGGTTTATTTTCTAAAAGATAATCAGGAGCGACAAATTTAAGGGATGAGCCTTTATATAAAAACTCACCTCTTTTCATGCCACCCTGCGGACATTGCGCCTGCAAATGTTCAAAGACGGGGTTTGAAACAGATAATTTAGGTGCGCTTATCAATACTGAATAATTATTATTCTTTAACAAATGAGACGAAATAAACCCAAGTGAAGATGACTTACCTCTTCCGCGACCTGAAGTTAGCACTGCACAATATCTATCATTATTCTGTAATGAGTTAACTATCGACTCAACAGACTTTTTTTGATCATAAGTTTTATAAGGCAGAATATCTTTAACTTGAACGAAAGCTTCTTTTTCAAGTTCAATTTTATTTGGAATATTACCACTATCATTAAAATAATAGACAGATCGTTGCCCCATCAGCAAACTTTTAACGTGACTTATAAACAAGCTTTTATCAGATAACCATTTTTTTGCTTCTGGCAGTAACAAAAGCAAACAACCACCGCCACAAAGAACACCAGACACAACACCCAGCGCATCAGGATTAAATGATTCACGCGCATCAAAAATGACTAAATCATACTCTTCACCCAGTTTTTCAGCTGATCTCGCTGGAATGAAAGCACCTTCAATTTCAGTCGAAATAATTAGCTTTCTACTATGAGGTAGTTTTTGTATAAAAACGTCTAATTCGTCTTCTTTATGATTCACATGAAAAGCCACCGCTATTCGCTGTTGCGTATTATGCAGCGCCTTATAATGCTCTTTAAGAAATAAAGTTATATTTTTGAGCAAATTAAAAAGGCCTTAAGAGTAATTAGATTGTTAATATTATGACTATATTAGTAGATTAGTTTAATTGCTTGTTCTTTCAACTGATCTTGCTTAGTATATAATAATTCTAATCGTTTTTTTAATTTAGATTTTCACTAGACTGAAAACAAGGATACGGAATATATGTCAGATGCAACAGTTACAGGCTCTTGTTTATGTGGCACTGTTCACTACACCGTTAATGGAAAAGCTAAACGCTTTTATCACTGCCACTGCAAACGCTGTCGTAAAGCAACGGGAACAGGGCATGCCAGTAACTTATTAATCTCTCCTGAAACAAGCATAGTCTGGACACAGGGTGAAGACTCCCTTTCTCGATATAAAGTACCAGAAGCTGAAAGATTTTATAACTGTTTCTGTAAAAGCTGTGGCAGTCCAATGCCTCGTGTTGTGCCCGAGTTAAAAGCAGTTTTGATTCCAGCCGGTTCTCTCGACACAGAACCACCTATTTCACCACAGGCACATATTTTTTGGGATTCACGGGCAGAGTGGTCATGCCAGGATCACTTACCTGTTTTTTCAGAATATCCTACTACCACTAAAAACTAATTCATGCTTTCTAAACCATCCTCATAATCATGAAGTAAATACAATGAAAATATCACTTAAAACAACGTTTCTATTAATGATGACATGCACTTTATCAGCTCCGTTGCTGGCCGGTCAGGCAGTAATAGAAAACGTAAAAGCTGAATGCAATCATAAACGATTATGCAAGTTTGATGTCACGATTAGTCACGCCGATGAAGGCTGGACGCACTTTGCTAATGGCTGGCAAATATTTACACCAAAAGGTGAGCTGCTTGGTCATCGAGCACTTGCTCATCCACACGTTAAAGAGCAACCATTCACTCGATCTATTAGAAACATTAAAATTCCACCATCTATTGATACCGTTATACTAAAAGCGAATGACTCAGTTCATGGTGAAAGCGAACGAAAATACGTGCTTAAACTTCAGTTTTCAGAATATTAGATCCACAGCTTATTATGTGAAAGACTTATACAAAAGCATTAAGCCGCTTATCATCAATAAAACACTAATTACTTGATTAAACCTCTTTTGATCAAATTTAACATGCAGATGGTGACCCACATACATACCCATAAATAACACGGGGAATAACATTAGTAACATCCACAGAACCTGAGAAGAATAGAATCCATTAATAGAATATCCTATAATTCGCACGCCTCCATCAAAGAAAAAAATCATAGCAATGCTTGCTCTAAACTGAGCTTTATTTAACTGGCGTAGTTTAAGATAGACCACATAAAAAGGCCCCCCGGTTCCAAAAAGTGCACCTACCATACCGCCAAATCCACCACCAAGTACCGCCCATTTTCGCCCACCTTTAAATTCAGGTAATGGCAAGAGAGAATAAATGGAATAACATAAAACAAAGCCTGACAATATTCTTACAAGCACTTTCTCCTCTACATTAACTAATAACCAGATTGCAATCGTAATTCCAGCCAGCGTAAAAGGAATTAATGGCAATATATCGTTCCAAGCAACCTGTTTTCGTAAATGCAAACTTTGCATCACTGTACCGCTATAATTCAGTAAACCCAAAACAGGAACAATAAACGTGATTGGAAATATAAATGCCAATAATGGAATAGCAATTAAACCCGAACCAAAACCGGATAACCCTTTAATTATGTAGGCAAGAAAGATAACTGCAATAGAAAACACTATCTGTAAAGCGCTTAGTTCCATTGACTCAATAAACATGGTGTAATTAACCTAAAAAATATTAATATAATTTGTTAATCAAAATCTGTCGAAATATAAAAAAAGATAAAACGACCATTTTCAATATTCAGTCTTAATGTGGCACCATGATAAAGAGCATAATCAATATAACCTGGAATAGCCGTATCGACATGGCACTCACTGGCATGTTGAGGTGACTCAAAATCCCTGTCTCTGTCATACCATGCAATTAGCATGGGGTCATCATAATACTCAAGCACTTCACTTTCAGCCAGCTTCATTGCCTGTAGATAATCTTTCAGAGGCTTCTGAGGTGTGATTTCAATCATCTTTACAGCTGTATAATCTGGCTCTGTTGGTATATTGCAATGTGATTCTTTAGACATGATAGCGTACTTAATATTATTAATTATATAAATGGCTCGTTAGTTAACTTACAATACCATGCGTCTACACCTCTTACGACCAGTATGACAAATATATGACTCTTATGATATATGCTGGAAAGTCCAGCTTTCACCTAATTTTATAGATACAAATTAATATGACACAGCCAGATAACTCGATAAACAATCAGCACGAAATGATTAAACAGGGCGGACAAATAGAAAAATTCGCCGAGGCCATGGCTCAATTCTGCAAAGCAGAAGGCTGGAAAAAACTTAACGATGAAAGTGGTGATGCCTTTAAAACGTTACGTCACTATATTGAAGCTGAACCACCTTTTGGTGCAGGTTATCCGGGTAAAAGCGGCATGGAAAAGATAGAAGCCTATTTATCTTTAAGCCCCGTAATAAAGGATTATTTTCAACACTGCCATGCCAACTGTTTGTTTGAGATGGCAAAAGATGAAGGCATTTCACCCAATGTTCTGGCTAAACGTGAGTTTGATGACGTTAAAGGTGCAAGCCTTGCTCGAGCTATACAGGAAAACCCTGAGGAAATTTATCTTGAAAAGGCCGCTGCATACGTTGAAGGAAAAGAGCGGGTAAAAACAAAACCACGAGTCGCGCCCGCAGCAGCGCCAATACGTTTAAGCGCGACGCCTGCACAACCGTATACTCTTGTTAAAAAAATTAAAGAAAGCTTTAGTAATGATTTCATTAAAAGCTTTCTAAATGGTTTTTCTATTGAATCTTTAGATGACATGATAGAGCTGGAAAAGAAATTTGCACTGGCTTTAGCCGCTTTTAATAAATCAAAGCATGCAGACGGTTGGGGCACAAAAAATGTAAAAGCGCCAGCTTCATTAATGAAAAGAGAACCCATTTTGGAAAAATCAACCTTCATTGGCGACGAAAGTGAAGAAAACAATATCCTCTCGTTAAAAGATGAGGAAGGAAAAATCGTGGTTGTAAGATTTCGTGGCACAGGTGTTGGCGCTTTATCGTTTGATGAAAAAGAGTAATACTTACAAAGGTGTCAATATTAACTCCCTGCTTGTTATTAAGAAAGTTACAAGTATTCTAAATACGATAATTTTAGATTTTGCAGTACCGTAATTCTCTTTATCTTGCGGTGGTTATGTCATTAATGCCACAGTATTTTCAGCCTGACACCATACTACTTACAACAACCAACGTTGATTTTTGCAACAAGGCCACTCTATTTATTCTTCCCATATCTAACATTTATCCATCCATTTATACAATTCAAGAGAAATATCTAATTAATTCTCTTTGAATCAACGCTTTAATTAACCTTTAAACTCAAACTTCATGATTATATGGGTAGGAAATTTTCCCTACCATAAATAACTCACACTTCAATTAATTAAAATTATGCGCTGAGCGGGCAAATAAATAAGTTTTTAATATATTTTCTCACTTTTATAACCAAATCACAGAAATGAATCTGATTAATTGTGATAGTTGCCGCCCTCCCATGAAACCGGCATTATTATGGTGCTAACATGACAATAACACTCAAATCACAAATCACATTAGTCAGCGTATGTCTATTATCATTAAATGCCTGCTCACTTAATAGTTTCACTGCGCGTATTTCATCACTTTTTATTGAAGATAGCATCGCCCTGTTAAATACTGAAAAAGATCTTATCAAGGTTAAAAAGCAGCTTCCTGTAAATATTGCTCAGCTTGAAAAAATGTTACACCATAACGATGATAAAAAAAACTTACATATTTATGCTGCGCAGGCCTATTACGGATATGCCTTTTCTTTTGTAGAAGACAGCAACAAAGAACAAGCTATTGATCTTTATTACAAAGCATACAAACACGCAACTTCAGCACTAAGCTATTACAATATTTCAACAAAGGATCTGGCAGGACAGACGCCATTGTTAAACCAAAAAGTTAAAAAATTATCTAAAAACTCTGTTGATGCACTTTACTGGACAGCTATCAGCTGGGCCAAATTAATAGAACTACAACAACCCAAGATAATATTATTCACACAACTTCATAAAACTGCAGTACTTATGGAACAGGTTATTGAAATAGATGAATCCTACCAGTCTGGAGGTGCTTTTCTATTCTTTGCTGTTTACTACGGAAGCAGGCCTAAAATTTTGGGTGGAAACGATTTCTTGTCAAAAAAATATTTTGAAAGAGCCCGAACTTTAAACAAAAACAAACTACTCATGGTTGATTTTTTACAAGCAAAATACCTTAATGGTCGCTTACACGGAAAAGAAAAATACAATCAACGCTTGCGGAGCATCATTAACGCACCAGATGACTTATTCCCTGAACAAGCATTAATGAATGCTGTAGCCAAACAAAAGGCCACTATTTTATTAAAAAAGTTATAATAATATAAAAAATACCACCGTTTATACCCATTAACGTAGCACACACGCTATTAATACTGGTTATGAAGAGGAAATCGAATTTATTGAGGGCCATATACCTATATCATTTAGTTCGTTAAATTAACTTAACAAATTACAACCTCTGCTGTATTTCGCATATAATGATTATTAACATTAAAATTTAAAGACACACATAATGAGTGAACTACCTGATTGCGACTACAGAAAGCCTAAACGTTTATTATTCCCTGAAGATGAAAAACGATTTTCCTGGCTGCCTACTTTATTGGATGCATACTCAATTATTGATGAAGGGGTTAGCGCTGCAATAAATCGAGAGCAAAAATCAGGGCGAGAACTCGCATGTGCAAAAGGTTGTAGTAGTTGCTGCACCACTCATCAGGATATACCCGTATATCCGTTAGAGCTCATGGGTATGAGCTGGTTTGTAATAGAAAAACTAGAATCTCCCAAGCGTGAACAGCTCAATGAACAATTAAAGAATATTGATAATATTAATACCTGCCCTTTCTTAATTGATGGAGCTTGTAGCATACACCCTATGCGCCCGGCGGCCTGCCGACAATTTAATGTCTTAGATACACCCTGCGCACCAGGTGAAGACGCTTATCACACTCGACTTCAGGATGTAATGAAACCGATTCAGCACTATATTGATAACGCATTCGATACCATGCTGCCCTTCTATGGTATAAAGAAAAAAGGCGAACGTAAGAAAGCCATTAAACAGGGAGCCTTGCACTCTGTAGCAAAAGCAATGCGCGACTGTAACTGGCAAACACTACCAGAAAAGATGAATAACTTTAAGAAACCTCAATAAAAACAGGTATTCCCTTTATATGAGATAGATCAATATGCAATCTAGCATGTAAGGGAGAATATAGTTTTAATAATATAAGAAAAGCTCATTACTCCATTAGCTCAAAAAACATCTAAAATATAATAAACTTCTAGTGTTACCAGCTGTCAACGAGTTCGTAGAAACCATATGTAAAAGACAATAAGGCCAATCCAAAATGAGAATAAATTTTAAAAGATATCCTGCGCTATTCATTGCCATTGGGTTGGGATTCATTATTGCGCTTATTCTTATAAAATCTAAAGACACCATGCAGCATGATACTGCAAATATCGCTACAAAATCAGTTGAAACAATTGTAGCTACCTACATCCCTTTTCGAACACGTATTACAGCTTACGGTAACGTAGAACCCGCTATTACACTCAACGGAATGGCAGAAGTTAGTGGAAAGATAAGTTTTTTACATCCCAACTTAAAACCGGGTGAAACCATACCTGGCGGCACACAAATTATTCGGATTGAAGCTAAAGATTACACAGTAGGTCTGAAAAAAACTGAAGCGGATTTAAGCGCAAGCCACTCTTCCTTAAAAGAACTGATAGAAAATGAAAAATCAACAAAACGCTCTTTAACACTAGCAAAGAAAAACCTCACCGTTGGGGAGGCCGAGTACGCACGTATAAAACAAATTTGGGAACAACGTGTCATATCAAAATCCACTCTTGATGCGGAAGAGCAAAAAGTTTTACAACTACGTCAGCAAGTTGAGGAATTACAGGGAACAATTAATACATACGATAGTCGAAAACAATCCGTAAAATCACAAATTGCCCGTGCTGAGCAGGAAGTTAAAAACAGCGAAACCATTTTAGGGCGAACCGAGATCACCCTACCATTCGACGCACGTATAGGCTCTGTCAATATTGAAAAGAACGAGTTTGTATCAGTTGGTACGATTATGTTTGAAGCCATTGACCTTAAAGGTGTAGAAATTAATGCTCATCTAGCAATGGACTCAATGCGCAAACTCGTAACACATCTACAGAAAACACCCGATGCGGGTCAACAAATTGCTCATGGCGGTCGGATTAATGATAGCCTGGGTTTAGTCGCATCTGTTCGATTAGTTAACGGTATGCCTGGTGCAGTATGGGAAGCACGTGTACTTCGCTTAAGTGACTCGATTGACCCGACAAGGCAAACACTCGGTATCGTCGTTGGTGTAGATAACCCCTATGAAAAAATTATACCCGGAGTGCGCCCTCCTCTGCTTAAAGGCATGTATACAGCAGTAGATATTTTTGCACCTAGTCATTTAGCTTTGGTTATTCCTAGAAATGCTGTACACCAAGGTCGTGTATATATTGCCGATCAAAACAACAAACTTACTATTAGAGATGTAGAAATTCAACTAATACAATCTGATTTAGCCATTATTCAAAAAGGCATCAAGGAGGGTGAGCGAGTTATTATTACCGATATAATCCCTGTTATAGAAGGCATGCCTTTATCAATTATTACAGCAACTGAATTTGCAAATGAAATGAATCAAAAGGCAGCAGGTGAACAGCCGGAGCTGAATCAATGATACGCTTCTTCGCGGCACACCCCACAGCAGCTAACATACTTATGTTCGTCATATTATTACTGGGAGCCGCATCTTTACCCAGTCTTAATAAAGAAACTTTTCCAGAGATTACCTTTAACCAGATTCAAATTACTGTCGCTTATCCAGGGGCCAGTGCGAGCGAAGTAGAAGAAGGAATTTGCAACCGGTTAGAAGATAGTACCGATGGTATTAGTTTTCTAGAAGAGCGTCGTTGTGAGGCCCGGGACAATGTCGGGATTATGATACTGGATATGCAGGAAAGCGGAAACCTAAAACAGTTTATGGATGATGTGATTAGCGAAATTGATGCCATCGATGACTTTCCAGATGAAGCAGAAGACCCAGTTTATAGAGAACTTGGTCGCACAAAACCCGTGGTTAGCGTTGCTATCAATGCTGACTTATCACAACCCGAACTTAAAGCATTAGCCGAGTATTATCGCTTACGTTTACTAGCTCTACCCGACGTACCTATGGTAGAAGTGAGTGGTTTTTCTACTCATGAGTTTAGCATCCGAATAAAAGCGGAAACCCTGCGTAGGTATCATCTTAGTATCACAGATATCGCAAACTTAATTCAACAACAAGCTATTGATTTACCTGCTGGTATACTCGAATCAAAACAACGATTATATCAAATTCGTGTAGAGAATGAACGTCGTAGCATTCAAGAATTATCTGATCTGGTTATATTAAATGATGATAAAGGCGGCCGCATAAAACTTGCTGATATAGCCACTATTGTCGATGAGTTTACCGACGATGAAGTGCGTGTAGAACTAGACGGAAAACCAGCGGCGCTACTAAAAATAAGTAAAAACACAAACGATGATACGCTAAGTGTTTTTAATGCTGTACGTAATTTTGTAGAACATGAAAATGCTATTTTACCTGCGACAACCAGGCTAGTAATAACTCAGGATTCAGCCTCAATTGTACAGGACCGTCTTAACTTATTGCTCACTAATGGCTGGCAAGGCCTATTGTTAGCAACAATTTCACTCTTTTTATTTTTTAGCTGGAGATATACATTCTGGGTTGCACTCGGGCTTCCTATATCTTTTGTTGGAGGTCTACTGATAATGAACTTGTTTGGTATCAGCATTAATATGATCTCCATGGTAGCGCTCTTAATGGCCATAGGTATATTGATGGATGATGCCATTGTTATTTCCGAAAGCATTGAGCACGAATATCGAAATGGTAAATCAGCATTAGATGCAACTGTTGATGGTATCAGTAGGGTAGCTCGTGGCGTGTTTTCTTCCTTTGCTACATCTGCCATGTTATTTGGCAGCCTGTTATTTCTTAAAGGAGATATGGGACAGGTAATGGGTGTTTTACCAATTGTCTTATTATCTGTACTAACAATCAGTTTGGTCGAAGCTTTTTTAATTCTACCTCATCACCTCAAGCACTCACTTGAATCTCATCAGAAAAAAGACACTCAAAAATGGCGATTAAAGTTTGAACAAAAATTTAATCAACTACGTGATTACGTTGTGCAACTGTCACAGACTGCTATCCAATACCGGTATCTCACGGTAGGCACTGCTATTGGTTTGTTAGTATTAACTATCAGTTTATTTCCATCAGGTTATATAAAATTTAAAGCATTCCCCGACCTTGAAGGTAACGTACTAGAAACTCGAATCATCATGCCACAGGGTACGCCTTTTAATAAAACAGAAGAAGTGGTGACCGAGTTACTAAACAGTTTACAAAATACTATTAAGCAATTACCCCCAGAGAAAACAATAATTGATTCACAGGGTAATGAAAGAGCTGGAAAATTAATAAAACACATACAGGTATTTTACAGTACCAATGCGGATGCGGGTGAAGAGGGAGCGCATCTTGCTACTATTAGTCTCGATTTACTCGATGCTGAAATACGTAATACGTCACTCAATGAGTTACGACGTCTATGGTTAAAATCAACGCCTACCATAACTGATGCTATTTCGATTCAGTTTAAAGAACCCACTATGGGCCCTGCAGGTCAGGCCATTTCGATTCGTTTACAAGATAATGACCTACAGCAACTTTCCAAAGCATCATGGGAGTTACAAACCTGGCTTAAGGGCTATCCTGGCGTCACAAATATAATGGATGATCTACGGCCTGGTAAACCTCAATTTACAGTTAGCCTGCATCCGGGGTCACTTACTTCCGGACTAAATGCACAACAACTCGCCTTACAACTGCGTGCTGCTTATCAGGGTGTTAAAATTAATGACGTTTTTAAAGGGCGTGAAGCATATGAAATAAACGTTAAACTTGATACAGATAGAGAGCATGCTCTGCGTGATTTTGAGCAGCTGGCATTGTTTAACAGTCAAGGCACTGATATTCCACTCAATGCGATAGCAGATATTACTGAAAAGCGTGATTTTTCGACGATTACTCGTATTAACCATCAACGTACTGTTACCATTTCTGGTGACATAGATGCAGCGATTTCTAATACTAATGAAATTATAAATGACACTAGAACACATTTTCTATCAGACTTACAACTACGCTATCCTGGCATGTATATCAGTTTGGAAGGTGAGGTAAAAAACAGTCAAGAAACCAACAGTTCCGTATTAACCGGATTCATATTAGGCATTATCGGAGTTTATTTTTTACTTAGCTTTCAATTCAAAAATTATCGCGAGCCCTTTATCGTTTTAATGAATATACCCCTAGCCCTTATTGGAGTAGTTTGGGGCCATAAACTAATGGGACTTGATATAACCATGCCCAGTATGATTGGTTTTGTATCACTCGCGGGCATTGTGGTAAACGATTCTATTTTATTAGTCGAATTTGTAAAGCGACGAAGTCTTGAAGGCATGTTATTACATGACGCTGCAAGTCAGGCTGTGCGTGACAGGTTTCGCGCTATATTACTCACATCTGCTACTACCATTGCCGGTATGCTGCCTCTATTATCAGAAACTAGTTTACAGGCACAAATACTCATACCAATTGTTACCAGTGTTGTATTTGGTATGCTCTCATCAACCTTTTTATTATTACTAGTGTTACCTGCAGCTTATTCCATTATGGAAGACTTAGGTTTACGAGAAACAGGTAACTAATTATTGAATAAGTTAAACGACATTATAACAAACGTAAATTTCATTCAATTTTCGTTTTGACAAAAACTTAACTATTTTCGCTGATTCCCCAAATCGTGCATAGCATTAATAAACTCACCTACTACCCATAAATAATTATCCATTTGCTCTTTATGAATATCTTCAGCATTACAATGTTCAAACTCAGGAGGGTTATCTATTAAGTCTTTAAGGTTGGCCATATAACGAATTAAGCGAACTTTATATCTAGTATCATTAAATGCCGGAGGCATTGCCTGATGCATATTAGCTGAATTATCGTTTAGATTTTTGTCATGAAATGCCAGTGGAATACTTACAATGGGATCTACATGTGTAGTTTGTTCTGATTTTAAATTCATTAAGATAATCTCCAAAAAAATTACAATATCAATGTTACGTTTAAGACTGATTTATCTTTTGAATGGATTATCATTTTGACGTGAAAAAACAACCTTATAATTCCGCACTTAATGTGATACTTGTTTATATCCTACCCCCCCAAACGAATTAACTACGTTACATGCGTCACAAAATTAAAACCGTAACTAAAGAATTACATTTATTATTTTATTTAGTCAATTAGTATTTTCACACCTGACATCTTAAAATGTATAAGATATATTTATTGTTACATAGCAAGCATAATACAGACATATGATTCTATTGAAAAAACTTCAGAACTGGAAAGTATTAAGAGCACTAAAAAAGCACCCAGTACATTACTCGGACTGGATAAAAATCAGGAAACTTTCCTGCATTAAATACTTATCTTCAGTAGAAAAGGCTCGATTACGACTGCTTACATCTGTGTTATTAAGCCAAAAAGAATTTGTAGGCGTTCAGGGGCTGGTATTAACAAATGAAATGAAGCTTATAATTGCATCCCAGGCATGTGTACCCATCTTAAAACTTGGCCTTAACTTTTACTCTAGCTTTTTACAAATAACAGTCTACCCTTCAGCTTTCTGGGTTAAACGTAATGAGGTCGATGCTGCTGGAGTAGTGCATTTTAAGAAAGTTTTACTGTCGGGTGAATCTTGGACCCGGGGCCCAGTAATCCTTTCATGGCACGATATTGAACATGATTTTCTGCACCATAATAAAGGTCATAATGTCATTATTCATGAGTTTTGCCACAAAATTGATATGTTAAACAGAGGGGCTAATGGTACCCCTCCAATACCCGCTAGTAGCAGTGAAGCCGAATGGAACAAAATATTTAATCATGCATATGAACGGCTCCTGAATCAGGTCAATAAACACCATAAACCGAGTATTAACACCTATGCGGCACAATCACCGATTGAGTTTTTCGCTGTTGTTAGCGAATATTTTTTTACTGCACCTGAACACTTAAAACACAACTACCCACGTGTTTATAAGGAACTTACTCTGTTTTATCAACAAAATCCGGTCAAGCGCATAACCAGTTTTAGAAATATTAATGACTTAACGTAATCTCTAATACAAACTCTCCTTACGACCATATTGCGGACACGTAATGGACACCAAGTCCTGATATGTCTCGAAAATCGCTTAATTGTATGAATATTCGATAAAAAAACAAAATAAGTACAACATTAGGACACTATTCGTCCCAATTAGTATATTCTGATTTACGCATATATTAGTTATTAATGTACGATTCATACCCACACGACATAACTTGTTTTAAATGATTATAAGATTCAAAAAGGGATCACATGGTAGTGCCTGATGAAAAGATTTCTGATGACTTTAGAGTGTTAATTGTTGACGATAACGAAAGCCTGGCGGAATACTATAGTGACCTGCTTACTTTGAACGGTTGCAAAACAACCGTTTTTAATAATAGTCTTGATGCACTCAGCGAAATCAAATTTAAACTGAATAATTATGACTTTGTACTCTCCGATATTTCCATGCCGAACATGACCGGTGATGAACTAGCTGCGGAAATATTAAAAGTAAACCCCGATATTCCAATAGTATTGTGTAGTGGTTTTCATCCGCAGACGACGGCTCAGGAACTTTTAAATATTGGCATCAAAGAGTTCTTACCCAAACCTATTGATAGCTCAAGATTACTAAACATTATTAATGAGTTGAAAATATGCTAATCTCATTATATCTATTTTTCTAAACATGAAGGTATTTAAAATATTGTTGTTTTAAATAAATGGAATGCAATGGGCTTTAAGAGTGAAGTAATTGATCGTTTACATATTTTACAGATTGAAATAAATGCCAGTAGTCAGGAATTTAAAAAAATTCTCTCGACTGTCACTGCAAAAAACCCCAGAACAATTAGACGCTGGTATTCTCTGGAAGCAAACATACAGGATGTTGATTTAAAAAAAATAGCACTACACTTTGGCCATCATGAAAACTGGCTTAAATGGGGCAACAACTCCAACACACCTTCTTTAATTGATGAAATTATGACTTCAAACCATTACGGTGCTGTCATAATGAAAGAAGGCAATGCCGAGAAAATGAATTATAAGTTCATACAAATGATGAACTTAACATCAGAATATATTGATGCTCAGGAGGCCTGCCACTATGTTTTAAGTTTCCAGCCTGAAGAAACGGTTAGTTTATGTGAAATTTCTGGCCAAATTGCTATGCAAACAGGATCACATCATCACTCAATGATTATGATTATGGGTGATAAAAAGCAACATACAGTTGATATCACAACCCTTAATATTAATAATGGCAGAGTATTACGAATTATTTCAGACAAAGGTCTGGCGCCTTAAACATTAAGGCTAAGTACACAAATTACAGGTGCATATCCAAAGCACCTGTAATTCATTACATCACATCATCTACCAAAGCATTACACCACCCTGCCCAGAACCGGTTGAATAGTACAAACGCATTCTTAAGTAATAGCTTCGACCACTAATAAGTCTATACTCAATTTTTGAGTTTGTATTTGTTCCACTATCATCGTCACCTTCAAGGTAAACAGGCGTTCCGTTATCATCTTCAAATAAAACCATAACCGTATCCATAGAACCGAACGATTGCATATTATACTTGCGGCTCATTAACGGTTTAATAACATAGTCAATTTGTTGTCCTGCAGAAAGTTTAACTATTTTTGATAAAAAGGGTTTTAACTCTACTAGCTGCTTTTGACTGTTATCTGGATAGAACTTTTTTATTTCTGATTTATCAACGTCTGACAAACCCGACTGAGGTATTAATGCTTTATTCTGATAAGTAGATGGAGACTTTATAAGTCCTGCGGCAAATTGATAATGCATAATTGAGTTTTTATCCCAGCTTGAACCGTCGACTTCTGCTGAAGATACTTTTCTTAGAATGTTATGATAAATTTTAGCTTCATCCCAGTTATTTGGCGGCCCACTAAATACCCTGTTTACCTCATCCACATTCCAGATTATGCCTGCATTAGGATTTTGATGCTCATGAGGAAAACCTAATGCATGACCGATTTCATGTAATGCGGTATCTTTTCCATAAGACGTTGTTAAATCCCAGCCAAAATTCATTGTTCTATCATTTACATTGTTAACCAGATCTATCGCATCACGCCCTACATATGACCAGGAACCTCCACGCTGAAATCCAATACGAATTTCTGCATCTTCAGCTTTATTAACTTCTGCAAATTGAAGGCCTATACCTAACTGCTTCCATTCTTTAAAAGCATTTCTAACTGCCTGTTTCTGATTATCACTGGCTCGCCAGCTCGACGGTGAGCTGAAAAAATAATAATGTAAAATCGTGTTATTAACCCATTTTTTCTCTATATATCGTATAAGAAATTCTCTACCCGGGTCCAGATTCTGATCTAACTGCCTGTCAGGCACGCTTGGCAATCCACATTGCGCAGGTAGATTTTGATTTTCAGAGCACTTACTTTCCGACTTGGTTTGTTTTTTCACTTTACACCTCCGTGTAATTGTTTATTGGCTAAAACAGATAACTCAATGAAACATCCAGACTAAAACACTCCTGATAACATGGTATAAATCATTAAATAGTCAAACTCAATTCACATAAGAAAATATGTGAAGAGGATTTTACTTTTAAGTAATTGTATACTGTGTAGCATGCATTTTTCTATATCGATCAGTATATGCTAATTAAATACATATCGTTCCATATATCCGAGGTAACGCAGTGACTCTACATAAATCTCCGCTTTCAGAAGATGAATTAGCCAACAATCTTGAATTAGCTAACTGGGCAAATGATTTTTCCTGGAGTCAAATTTGCACTATTAGCAAATACATGGAGCACTATAGTGCTACTAAAGGAACCGTGATCTTTGAGGAAGGAGCTGAAGACAATACTATGGCAATTGTTATAAAAGGAAAAATAGATATTATAAAAAAAGAATCAGGCTCAAAAATAAATATTATAGCCTCAATTTTTCCTTCTCAAAGCTTTGGCGAAATGTCTTTAATAGATGGCGAGTCAAGATCTGCACAGGCCATAGCCGCAACACAAACAGAGATGTTGTTCTTATCAAAAGACAGTTTATTTTCGCTGCTTGAAGAATCGCCTAAACTGGCATTTAAATTACTATGGATCATTTCACAAATGTTGAGTCAACGGCTACGCAGAACAAGCGGAAATCTGGTAGCTCAATTAAATAAGTATTAATCATGAATATGAATTTATTTAATTTTGACTCTTTACTAAATCTGTTACCCTGTGATGGTGAGCTAAATTATTATGGCTCTATTTTATCTCATACTGATAGTGTAAATTATTTACAACAGTTACTAAAAACCATTGAATGGAAAAATGATGTAGCTGTTATTTATGGTAAACACATTACTACAAAACGAAAAGTGGCCTGGTATGGAAACAATGAATATGCCTATACTTACTCTAACACCACAAAACATGCTCTAAGCTGGACAAAAGAACTATTAGAGTTAAGAGCCATCGTTGAAAAACACACTAACACTCGTTATAACTCCTGTTTATTAAACTTATATCACA
>Ga0316204_10006424_pt1 | contig 18103 bp, 13 predicted proteins | sample 6monrhotite_MG_2_FD_205661 | JGI IMG/M metagenome (GOLD analysis project Ga0316204, IMG submission 205661) | Microbial mat bacterial communities from mineral coupon in-situ incubated in ocean water Damariscotta River, Maine, United States -... | ecosystem: Environmental > Aquatic > Marine >... | reverse complement strand
GGATATTGTTTTGAATAGCGTAATGAAAAAAGTTGTCTTCACCTGGTTGGTGAAGCAAGCTTTTTTCATATAGCTAGGCGAAACAAGAGCCTGTGTTATATTTCGTGGATCAACTGCTTTTTTTAGGTTCATGTAATTAGCTTAATTTAGGTTTGGCAAACCCATTCGGCGAACTCAATAATTCTCGCCGCTGCTGCTATATTTTCTATTGATGCATGTCGTCCAACTCTGATTATAGGTGCGGTCACGATAGCAATACAGCCGACAAAGGCACGAGTGCCTTTCCAGGTTCAAAACCAGAAAAGTACTTCTATAGTCGAGCAAGAGATGGGCCACACGGAAATTTGGTCGAACAGTACAAGAAAAGCGCGAACTTTATAATATTTTACCCGCTTTGTGTAGTGATATAGTTGATATTTTCTAGGATTAGAGACTAAATATGCACTAAACTGGTGAAGAGACTTGGAATTTTAGCTATACATTGGAGCTACTACAGCTTATTGGGTTCTAGCCTTTATGGATTTCAAGATCACAAACTTCTTGTTACTTGCCATAACTGAACAATTATCAAACAAACGTTTTAGCAAAACATGATATCCCAGATGTCGGTTACCAATCACCCAGAGTTCACCACCCTCTTTTAGTACCTGCTTTGCTTCATGAAACATTTGCCGAGCAATAAAATCACCGACAGCATTTTGCTGATGAAAAGGAGGATTATTCAAAATAATATCTGCGCTATTCGGCTCTACGCCTTTCAAGCAGTCAGTCACTGTAAATTTAGCAGTTCTCACATCCCCAAATGCCGCACAAAAATTACTCGCCGCCGAATCAACAGCCATATAGGATTCATCAACAAACAGTAGTTCACAGTCAGCCGCCTGATCGGCCATCATCAATCCCAATACGCCGTTACCGCACCCCAAATCGATAATTTTCTTTCTCCCTTCCACTTTCGGTAAATTCTGCAGAAAGAATCGCGTCCCAATATCTAAACCACCTTGAGAAAACACCCCAGAATGATTACTAATCTGATAGTCCGTCCCATCAAGAAGATACGACTTTGGAAACGGATTAACCCCAGGCTCTACTGAATGGCACAGTGTTGAAAATATTAAACGGGCTTTTTTTCGGGCAAGCGACGTTTTTGTCGGACCAATAATTTTTTCGAATAATTTGAGTGTGGAGGTATGAATACTCTTAACCATTCCTGCGGCCAAGATTAATGTATCAGTTTTTAAATGCGGCCTGAGTCGACGCAATTGATCTTCCAACAACGCGAGGCTTTTGGGTATTTTAATTATGACGACATCGAAATATCCGGAAAGCGCATCACAACTGCTCAGCAACTGAATTTGATTTTGAGAACGTTGATTATCAGCAAGATTGGTAAGTGCGCCTTGATGTGCCAGATACGAATCCGACAGCATGTGCGGCGCATAACTCGATAACGCAACGGAAAGCACACCAAAACTATCGTTCACAATCAAAATAGTGCTGTTGTCGCTTAATTCTGCATGTTCTGCGATATGATTCAGTAAATACTCATCAGCCGCATCCCAAGCACGTAACTTCTCATTACTACGCTTGGGAAAACGAGAGAGAGCAAACTCACCTTGTGGAGCCTTGAGTATTTCCGACAACGATTACCCCTGTTCCGTTTAATGTGATGAGGCAATTATAAATCAATCTCTGGAAAATTTCTTAAACCGATTATGCGGTGCAGTAAAATCCTGCTCAGGGCCGAGTGGAATAATCCGAGTAGGGTTAATGCTTTCATGACTCCAAAAATAATGCGTCTTGATGTGATCCATATTCACCGTTTCAGCAATACCTGCTTGCTGATACAGCTCGCGCAAATAGTTCGAAAGGTTTGGGTAATCGGCAATGCGACGCAAATTACATTTAAAATGACAAACATACACTGCATCAAAACGAACTAGTGTTGGAAACAATCGCCAGTCTGCTTCTGTTATTTGATCACCGACTAAATAATGTTGTTTATCCAGAATATTTTCTATCTCATCTAACGTATTAAATAGCTGGGTAAAGGCTTTTTCATAGGCACGTTGAGTTCTGGCAAACCCTGTTTTGTAAACACCATTATTGATATTGCCATACACAAGCTTATTGATCGTTTCAATATCGCTGAATAGCTCTTCAGGGAAATAATCGTAGGAGACATCTGTGAATTCGTTAAATGCTGAATTTAACATTCTAATAATTTCAGATGATTCATTATTCACAATAGTATTTAGCTTTTTGTCCCACAACACAGGGACAGTAACGATACCACCATATTCAGGTGCAACTTTATAATACAGCTCATAAAGAAATTGAGAATTAAACAACTGATCACCCGTTGCCCCTGGATAATCATCAAAATCCCAACTTTCATGTCCCATTTTTGGATTCACTACTGAAACGGATACAACATCTTCCAACTTTTTTAACTGGCGAAAAATCAAGGTTCGATGCGCCCATGGACAAGCATAAGAGACAATAAGGTGATAGCGACCTGCTTCAGCTTTAAAGCCGCTTTTGCCCGAAATACCGGCACTTCCATCGGGAGTAACCCAGTTTCTAAACTGCGATTCCCAGCGAATAAACTCGCCTTTCTCAACGGGAAAGTCCAATTGATCTTTCAACTTCTCATTTGTATGACTTGATGACATTTAGGTCTCCATCGGTACAGATATACTGAACAAAGCAGGAAAAAATGAAATTATGTGCGCCAAACATAAAGGCTTGTGACGCTTGACTAAACTTCTTGCGAAGGGGGAAAGGAAAAGAGACCTCCCTCTCAGCAGTTTGCCGAGAAGAAGGCAATAGCATTTTAACTAGCGAGTCGCTTCAACTTCTAATTGAATATTGATTTCGTCACCAATAGCGGGAAGACCATACTTCATACCAAAATCTGAACGCATGATTTTTCCAGTTGCATCAAAACCACAAACTTCAGTGATTTTTTTATTGAATGGGTGCTTTCCACAATTAATGCTAGCAACATCCAATGTGACTGATTTTGTCACGCCCATTAAGGTTAAATCACCAACAATTTTCGCGCTTTTTTTACCACTAAAATTTACGCTGGTTGACTTAAACGTCATGATTGGAAATTCAACAACGTTGAAAAAATCTGGTGAACGTAAGTGGTCATCACGTTTTTTAAAACCCGTATTTATGGATTTTGTATCAATTGTTACTGACACAGAACCAGTTCCCTTATCCAAGTCCATTTCCATAGAACCTTTTGTGCTTTGAAATTGGCCATGCATTGTTGAGAAACCTAAGTGACTCACCGTAAAGTTTGGATAAGTATGCGTAGGGTCTATCTGATAACTCGCCGCAACAGCCATATTTACCGGTAAAACTACAGCCAAACATCCTAGTAACAATTTCTTCATCATTTTCTCCTGTATAAAAAAGCTTAATTATCAAAACACGTTGATTAATCACAACAACTTTTGAATTGATTTTATTTATTATGGCTACCATCGCAAAAAGGGATATTTCCACTTTTTCCGCAGCCACAAACATAAACACTTCCGTCTTCTTCTGGTGTATGAGCCAATGGCTCAATCCCCGTACCGCTATGCGCCCCGCTACAATAAGGGGGATTTGTCGATTTGCCACACTGACAAAGATAGACGGTTTCTCCCGCCTTTCCAGTTATTGAGTAAGGATAACCTTGATCATACATAGCCATTTGGACTCTCCAATAGATTCTTGATAAAAGTAATTGTTCATTTATTCCGAATAATATCTACAATATAGGTCAAGATGTTATAGATTTAAATTAGAAATACTTGAAAAACCTGTTCTAATAATTCGAACATGAGACTACAACACCATATTGACGCCCTTGTGGTTCTGGATGCTATTGAGCGACGAGGTAGTTTTGCCTCGGCTGCAGAAGAGCTGCATAAAGCAACATCATCCATTACCTACTCCATTCAAAAGCTTGAAGAAGCATTAGGGGTAAAGCTATTTGATCGGAAAGGCCATCGATCAATATTGACCTCCGCAGGCCACGAACTACTGCGTGATGGTCGCCAGTTAATCAATTCCATTCAAAATATTGAACATAGCGTCAAGCTTATTGCCTCGGGTTGGGAAGCTGAACTCCGTATTGCTGTAAACGACATCATTCCTCAATCCCACCTATTAAAAATTTTAGAAGAGTTTTATGACGAGACGCCAAAAGGCACGCGTATTCGTTTAAGTTCGGAAACGTTTCTCGGGCCTTGGGATGCACTGCTTACTGGACGAGCAGATTTTGCACTGGGAATTCCCAGCGATATCTCAACAACGAACAACTTTCAATCTAAACCACTTGGCGAAATTGAATTTATTTTTGTTGTTGCCTCCCACCATCCGCTTGCTGAGCACCACAATTCAATCAACGATGAAACTTTGCGCAACCATCGCGCGGTTGCCGCTGCCGACAGTAGCCGGGTATTGCAACCTCGTTCATTTGGTTTAATTCATGATCAACCCGTACTTACAGTTCCTGATCAACATACCAAGTATCAAGCGATAAAAAGAGGACTAGGAGTAGGACACTTACCTAAACATATGATTATTGAAGATCTAGCCTCAGGCATTTTACTCGAAAAAAAGTTGAGCAGTGATGACAATACTAAACATGTTTTACGCTTTGCTTGGCCATCAGCGCATCGCGGCAAAGCATCTCAATGGTTTAGAGAACGACTATCAGATAGCAATAACGCTGTTCTGTGGTTTTCATAGTGCGATTTACAACCAGAGATTATTCTATTTGAGGTATAATCCCCAAATCATAATAGAACAATAAGCAGGGGTTGCAGCTGTGAAACTAAGCGTTGCGGAATTTAGAAATCTGAAACACAAAAGCATAACGCTACTCGGAATGTCTGGCGTAGGAAAAACTCGCCTGTCAGATATATTAATGAAAGGAGACTGGTTTCATTTTTCCGGTGACTACCGCATAGGCACGCGATATTTAGACGAAGCGATATTAGATAATATCAAGCTGCAGGCGATGCAAATCCCATTTCTGCGAGACCTACTGAGAACTGACTCAATCTACATTCAAAATAATTTGAGCGTTAACAATCTTTCGCCTGTTTCAAGCTTTCTTGGAAAACTTGGCAACCCAGAAATGGGAGGCCTTCCTCTTGATATTTTTAAGCGTCGCCAAAACCTACATCGACAAGCAGAAATCGCTGCGATGAAAGATGTTCCAGAGTTTATTAGAAAAGCGCATAAAATTTATGGCTACAACAATTTCATCAACGATGCCGGCGGCAGCCTTTGTGAGCTAGATGACCCAAAGGTAATCGAACTTCTCGCTAAACATACGTTAATACTCTATATACAAGCCAGCGAAACTAATGAGCAAGCTTTAATCAAACGTGCTTTAAGCGACCCCAAGCCGCTCTACTATCGTGAAACATTCTTACAAGAGCAACTCGCAATCTACATGGAAGAAAATAATTTAGAGTATGTTGCGCTAATAAACCCGGATGAATTTGTACGCTGGATTTTCCCACGTTTATTCTATTCTCGAATTCCACGATATGAAGCGATCGCAAGCGAGTACGCATATACCGTAACAACCGAAGAAGTTGAGCGGGTTACTGATGAAAAAAGCTTTTTAACGATGATTGAAACAGCGATAGAGCGCCAGTCATAAAAATTTTCACGTTATAACCAAGAGATTTAGATTTACATGCCACTTGTTGCACATTCAACACTACCCACATTTGAGCGCCTTAAACAAGAAGGCGAAACAATTATCCCTAACGAATATGCGATCCATCAAGATATTCGTGAGCTTCATATAGGGCTATTGAATATGATGCCGGATGCCGCGCTAACTGCAACAGAGCGCCAGTTCTTCCGCCTTATTGGCGAGAGCAATCAAATTGCCCAGTTTTATGTTCACCCTTTTACACTTACTGAGCTAGACCGTGAGGATGGCGCAAAACAGCATATCGAGAAACACTATGAATCCTTTGAGCAGATAAAAGCGCAGGGATTGGATGCCTTAATTATTACTGGTGCCAACGTTTCACAACCAGACCTATCATTGGAACCATTTTGGGAACCATTGATTGAAGTCGTCGACTGGGCTTACGAAAATGTCCCATCGACCCTATGCTCATGTTTGGCAACACACGCTGTTATGCAATTCCGATATGGACAAAAACGTCAGCGGCTGCCGGAAAAAAGATGGGGGGTGTTTCAACACCGAGTAAAAGAACGCAACCACCCGCTCGTGAACGGCGTTAATACACTTTTCGATGTTCCTCATTCTCGCTTTAATCAAGTTACTCGTGAGCAGTTTGAAAATGCAGGCCTACACATTCTTGCTGAAAGCCAAGAAGCTGGGGTACACCTCGCAGTAAGTGAAGATCAATTTCGTATTGTGTTTTTTCAAGGCCACCCTGAATACGACATGATTAGCCTGTTAAAAGAATACAAACGGGAAGTTATGCTCTATGCCAATGGAAAACGTGAGCATTATCCACCGTTTCCTGATAACTATTTCAGCCTGCAATCGCAAGCAATTTTTGATGAATATAGATTAAAGCTTGATGAGGCTTATGAAAAAGGAGAAGAGATACCTGAATTTCCTGAATATCTTACGGCTGAGTACTTGGATAACACATGGCATGATACTGCAGAAGCAGTGTTAAACAATTGGATAGGAAAAGTTTATCAGATCACTAACAATGACAGACGTCTGCTGTTTATGGAGCATGTGGATCCATTAGACCCTCTGGGATTAGAAGGATAAAAAAGCGCGCTGCCTTTTCATCATCAGCAAACTCATTCAAAACAATAAGTAACTGCAATACATTACCCCATCTCTCGCGTTGTCTTTTTGCCGGACATTCTATCTAGTTGGAATATAACGGCCTATTGATATAAAATGAATTAATAAATCACCATTTGTTTATATGATCACCAATATATAAGGAGGTTCTGATGAATTTAAAGCAGCTACAACTTGTATGTGAGATGGTGAAAAATGATTACAACGTCTCTCGCACGGCAGAGGCGCTATTCAGCACCCAACCGGGTATTAGCACCCAACTTAAATCGCTTGAAGATGAACTCAATGTAAAACTCTTTAAACGAAAAGGAAAAAGAATCACCGGTTTATCCGAAGCTGGAGAAAAAGTATTCGTGCTGGCAGAAGAGACACTACATAATGTAAAAACCATCAAACAAATCGGCCTTGAACACTCCTCCAAAGATAGCGGTCAACTTTCCATTGCAACCACACACACCCAAGCGCGCTATGCATTACCGAAAGTGATTAAGAAATTTTCTGAGAACTACCCCAATGTCACGCTGCAAATTCATCAAGGAAGCCCTACACAAATTTCGGAGATGGTGATTCATGGCGAAGCGGATTTCGCAATTGCCACTGAAGGTCTCGCGAAATATGACAAGCTTGCCATATTACCCGTTTATAAATGGAATCGATGTGTTATTGCACCAATTGGCCACCCAATCTTAGAAACTCAAAAGCTCACTTTGGATGAAATTGCCAAATATCCCATTGTTACTTATGACTATGCGTTTGCGGGCAGATCTGTCATCGATAAAGCCTTCGCGGAACATCAAATATCACCGAATATTGTACTGACAGCGATAGACTCAGATGTTATTAAAACATATGTAGGAATAGGATTAGGAATAGGACTTTTAGCAAATATGGCATACGATAAAGATCAAGACACTTCTTTAAAAAGAATAGATGCCAGCCACCTATTTGACGATAATACAACCTGTGTTGGTTTTAGAAAAGGCCAGTTCATTCGTGAATATATGTATGATTTTTTACTGTGGTTTTCTAGCGATTTAACGCGTGATGCAGTTATCGAAGCCAACCAAAAATAGCAAATAGCCGAAAACTTTAAGCCGTGAAAATTATACTAAGCCTCATATTCGTTATACTTCTCTGCAGTTGCATATCACCAACTAAACCTAGCTCGAATAACTCAAAATATGTCAATTTCCTGATCCAAACCGATAACAGTTCACCATTTACTTATGGAGATGAAACAAGCACCTGGCGCATCACAACAGATCTGATTAAAGAAAAAGAAGTCCCAAAAACTTATTTCTACAATTTCACCATACAAGCTCTGCATAAAGAGTTTTCTATAAAAAACATTAAATATAAATACGGTGAGTATGGAAAGTGGAGAACGCATAAAAAAGAGAAATTCGCCCGTGAAAATGAGCTCAACGAGCATTCAAAAAAGCAGACACTACGCATGGTACCCATCACCATTAAAAAGACAGGTGTTGCACATAAACAGATATTTCAAATTAACGTTGAATCAAAAAACAACGAACAAGAATCGCTGGTGCTTGTATTTGGCGTCAACAAATGTATCGCCAAACAGGAAAACGAAACACTCTGTTTTTAATTTCGCTCTGTCGACATTTTTAACAGATCGCTATATTAGCAAACCAAAACTTTAAAGAAACCTCATCAATAAACATCTATAACACCATAAAATTAAAGAGAAACAACTCTTTTACTTTCAAGATGGCACCAAAACTGCTTATTACCTTTTATCGTATGACATAATCCTCTACGAAGTAAAAGAATAGCACTCTTTATTTTGCTCCAGAGGAAAACAGATTTGTACCAACAGAACAAAATAACAAACGGGATAGTGTTTTTCCTCTCAATGAATGGGCACTAAACTAAAATAATAAAGTAAATCTGTTTTTCGAAAAAAAAGCCCTGCTTGCAGGGCTTTTTTCTTTTCCATATATAAATAACGATTATCAAATTACCTTTACTAAATGGTAATTCTTTTTACCCTTCCTCAGCACGATGAATTGACCATCAACAGCATCTTCTATGGTAATTTTGCGTTCAATATCGGCACATTTAACATTATTAATGGCTATACCATTACCCTGAATAGATCGACGCGCTTCACCTTTTGACTTAACCACACCCGAATCTGCCACCAGATCAATATACTGATACCCTTCTCCCTGCAACTTATCTGAGGGGATTTCTGTTGAAGAAACATCACTAAATATATCTGCAATGTCACTAGCTGAAAGTCCTTCTATCTCGCCACCGAATAAGACTTTTGAAGCAGATTGAGCTCGTGTTAATGCGGACTCATCATGAACGATTAATGTCATTGCTTCAGCAAGTGCGCGTTGTGCTTCACGTTGCTCAGGCCTCTCGTGAACAGCTTTTTCAAGCGCTAATATCTCATCTTCTGTTAACCATGTGAAATATTTTAGATACGTTATTACATCTCTATCATCAGCATTTAACCAAAACTGATAGAACTGATAGGGAGACGTTTTATTTGGGTCAAGCCATATTGTGCCAGATTCAGTTTTACCAAATTTAGTTCCGTCGGCCTTAGTAATTAGAGGAAACACAACACCATGTGTCTTCTTACCACGCATGCGGCGAACCATCTCCATACCAGTCGTGATATTTCCCCATTGATCACTGCCACCAGCTTGCACGGTGCAATTGTGATGATCATACAAGTGGAGGAAGTCGTAGCCTTGCAATAGCATATAGCTAAATTCTGTATATGAGATTCCATCTTCGCGCTCAATTCGCGATCTCACAGAATCTTTTGCTGTCATGTAATTAACAGTGAAATGTTTACCAACATCACGGAGAAACTCCATCATGCTCATCGATAATAACCAGTCACCATTATTTAATAACTTTGCAGGATTACCTGCTTTATCAAAATCTAAAAAGCGCGCCAGTTGTTTTTTGATGGCCTCGACATTCGCATCAACATCGTCTTTTGTCAGCAACTTTCGTTCTGCGGTTTTACCACTAGGGTCGCCAATCATTCCAGTACCACCACCAGCCATGGCAATGGGCGTATGTCCAAACTGCTGCAATCTCGCCAAACCAATTAAAGGCACGAGACTCCCTACATGCAAACTATCACCAGTGGGATCAAAACCAATGTAGACAGTTAAACTCTCTTTCGAAATTATCTCTTCCAGGCCTTCCGTCGCATCATATAGCAAGCCGCGCCATCTTAATTCATCTAAAACATTTTTCATTTTTTTTCCAACTTAATAAAAACTCGCCTCACCTTTCGGGCGTGTTTTAAAACGTCTATAGCTCCATTGATACTGCTCGGGATACTGGCGTATATAATCCTCTATACCTCGATTTAACTCGGTAAGAGACTCCTCCATATTCATGCTGCCAACACCCTTCAATGGTTCTTGAATGTGCAGCACATAACCTTGCTCTTTGGGCAGCCGCTCCGCAAAACAAACAATAGTGGCAGCATCTGTTTTTTTAACCAGCCGAGATACCAAAGTTATCGTATTTGCTTGAATACCAAAAAATGGCGCGAACTCACCACCGCTCGCCCCGGGATCCTGGTCCGGCAATATGCCTAGCATTTCCCCTTTTTTCAAGGCCTTCAATAAACCTCTAACACCTTGCACATCAGTAGGGACCAAATTAACGCCAAAGCGAGTACGCCCAGCTACCATTATCTCTTCAAGCGAAACCAATGTAGGGGGACGATACAAAGTAGTCATTGGATATTTTATAGACATGTAAAGACCCATTATCTCCCAAGCACCGAGATGCGGTGTCAGACAAATAATTCCCTTACCGGATTGCATAGCATTTTCTACATGATGTAATCCTTCCACTCGCTTGATCAATGACAACAAACCGTCTTGAGATGCAGTCCACAATCGCGGCAATTCTGACATTGCACGGCCCATTTCCACTAAACTTTTTTTACATATCTCCTCATGCCGCTCTGCGTTTACGTTCGGAAAGCAAGCTCGAATATTTTTTTCTGCTATTTTTCGAGAACGACCATTACTCACCCAAAGAATCCAACCAATGAAAACACCTATTGAGTAGGTAGCAAACTTGGGCAGGCGAACAAATAGGTGAAAAAAAAGTTTTAGTAGTGGTTCGCGATAACGTCGTCGCAAACGACGAAGTGACAAGGACACATCCATTAAGCTAATTCTGACTATGTTTCGAAAATTAAAAACAACATTATAACAAGAGATAGCGACTATCTGACGGATAAATCGGCTATGCAAACCGATGCGAACGCTTTTCGCTCTATTTATTTCATAATTTGGGTATATATACTGAGTATAAATCGCTATTAGTAGATATTGACGAAGCTGTTTATAATAACGCCCTTTACAATTCGCCACAGGCGTATAACTGAACGGTTCCAGAAACCAATTCTATACCCAAAGCGTTTGGGATTTAGGTTTTAGAGTGTTTCATTTTTTGTGCATGGCAAGGCGCGATGAAGCTACCGCGTCCTGCTTTCGCCCCTTGCCTACATCCCTATAGGCAACGCAGCATAGTCATTCTATGTAAGGAGGAGCAACGCAGTCATGGACAAAAAAGGGAATGCTATCAGACCTAAATTTCAATCGTTTTGGGTATATATCCCATCGGGTTTACGCCCGCAGCAAGCGGACAGGGAATTTACAATTAAAACCACCTTCGCAACAATACAGAGCAAATTATGACGAATTCAACATCACTTCTAACACAAGCTATAAAAGAGCGCATACTGGTTTTAGATGGCGCAATGGGCACCATGATACAGCGCTATAAGTTGGAAGAAAAAGATTATCGCGGGGAACGTTTCGCAGACTGGCCCTCAGAATTAAAGGGTAATAATGATCTACTTGTGATTACTCAGCCAGAAATTATCAGGACAATTCACACTGAGTATCTTGAAGCTGGCGCAGACATAATCGAAACCAATACATTTGGCGCTAACGGAACAACCTTAACCGCCTATGGCATGCCCGAGCTATGCTATGAACTTAATGTAGCTGGCGCAAAAGTCGCGCGGGAAGCATGTGATGCCGTAACTACCACCGACAAACCTAGATTTGTTGCAGGAGTGCTTGGCCCCACCGATAAAACCGCCTCCATATCTCCAGATGTTAACGATCCTGCTGCACGCAATGTAACGTTTGATAAACTGGTCAAGGATTATTCCGAAGCAACCCGAGGTCTTATCGACGGTGGTTCCGACACAATATTGATCGAAACTATCTTTGATACATTAAACGCAAAAGCAGCAATTTTTGCGGTGAAGTCGGTTTTCGAAGAACGAGGAATCGAGCTTCCCATCATGATCTCCGGCACAATTACAGATGCTTCCGGTCGCACACTTTCAGGGCAAGTCACCGAAGCATTTTACAGCTCGTTAGCCCACGCCAATCCCATTTCAATTGGGTTAAACTGCGCGCTAGGTGCGGAAGAATTACGCCAATATGTTGAGGAGTTATCTCGCGTAGCTAACTGCTATGTAAGCGCTCATCCCAATGCGGGTCTCCCCAACCCACTAGCGCCAACAGGTTATGATGACACACCAGAAAATATGTCTGGCTTTATTAGAGAGTGGGCGGAAAGTGGTTTTCTCAATATTATTGGTGGCTGCTGTGGCACATCACCTGACTTCATCAAAGCAATTGCAGAAACTGTAAAAGATGTTCCACCTCGAAAAATACCAGATATTCCTGTCGAAAGCCGCCTATCCGGCCTTGAACCATTTAACATTGGTGCAGACTCACTATTTGTTAACGTTGGTGAGCGCGCAAATGTCACCGGCTCAGCAAAATTTAAACGCCTAATACTTGAAGGACAATTTGACGAAGCTTTGGATGTTTGCCGCGAACAAGTAGATAATGGCGCGCAAATAATAGATATAAACATGGACGAAGCAATGCTGGATGGCAAAGCCTCCATGATTCATTATCTGAATTTAATCGCATCAGAGCCTGATATTTCAAAAGTCCCAGTAATGGTCGACTCCTCTAAATGGGAAATTATCGAAGCCGGACTAAAATGCATTCAAGGTAAAGGCATTGTTAACTCAATCTCCCTTAAAGAAGGCAAAGAGCAGTTCATAGAGCACGCCAAACTAATCAAAAAATATGGCGCAGCAACTGTTGTTATGGCGTTTGATGAAAAAGGCCAGGCTGATACTTTTGAACGAAAAATTGAGATATGCAAAAAGTCTTATGATGTTCTGGTCAATGAAGTTGGCTTTCCAGCAGAAGATATTATCTTTGACCCAAATATCTTCGCCGTCGCGACGGGCATCGAGGAACATAACAACTACGCTGTAGACTTCATTCAAGCTACTCGCTGGATTAAACAAAACCTACCCTATGCGAAAGTGTCCGGCGGTGTATCAAATGTTTCGTTCTCTTTTCGCGGCAACAATCCTGTACGCGAAGCCATTCATGCTGTCTTCCTCTATCACTGCATTAAAGAAGGCATGGATATGGGGATAGTTAATGCGGGGCAATTAGCGATATACGATGACCTTCCTGAAGAGTTACGCGAACGTGTTGAAGACGTCGTTTTAAATCGCAGAGAAGATGCAACAGATCGCTTGTTAGAAATTGCTGATAAATATAAAGGCGATGGCACACAAGCGAAAAAAGAAGACCTTGAGTGGCGCAGTTGGCCAGTTGCTAAACGTATTGAACACGCGATGGTAAAAGGCATCGACACTTACGTGGTCGAAGACACAGAAGAAGCACGTCAATCATTTGCTCGGCCGATCCACGTTATCGAAGGCCCACTCATGGACGGGATGAACGCAGTCGGTGATCTTTTTGGGGCCGGAAAAATGTTTCTTCCTCAAGTGGTTAAATCTGCTCGCGTCATGAAAAAAGCAGTCGCACATTTAATTCCATTTATCGAAGATGAGAAAGCCGAAGGGGCCTCAGAAAGTAACGGCAAAATTCTAATGGCCACCGTAAAAGGCGATGTGCATGACATTGGGAAGAATATTGTTGGCGTAGTGCTACAGTGCAACAATTTTGAAGTTATAGATATTGGCGTTATGGTAGCAACTGCAACGATTCTTGAAGAAGCGCAAAAACATAATGTGGATGTTATTGGTCTCTCTGGGTTAATCACACCGTCGTTAGAAGAGATGACTCATATTGCAAAAGAAATGAAGCGATTGGGATTAAATACCCCTGTGATGATTGGAGGCGCTACAACTTCCAAAGCACACACCGCTGTTAAAATTGCACCTGAATGCGACAATCCCATTGTTTGGGTTAAAGATGCTTCTCGTGCAGTAGGTGTTGCGCAAAGCTTGATATCACCCGAGTTAAAAGATAATTTTATTCGTGAATTGAACACTGATTACGAAGCAGCGCGACAACGCTTTGCAGATCGACAAAAAGAGACAAAATGGTTAACGCTAGAAGCTGCCAGAGCCAATAAAACGAAAATCGATTGGTCAAGCTATCAAACCACTACACCAAGCTTTATCGGTACAAAAGTTTTTGACGACTATCCATTATCTGAATTGGTTGAATATATCGATTGGACACCTTTCTTCCATAGCTGGGAATTAAAAGGTTCTTATCCAAAAATTCTTGATGATGCAGAAAAAGGCGAAGAAGCGAAAAAACTTTTTGCTGATGCACAAACGATGTTGAAACAAATTATTGATGAAAACTGGTTACAAGCAAAAGCAATAATCGGGCTCTACCCAGCAAACAGTGTTGAAGATGACATTGAAGTTTATGTCGACGATTCACGTACAGAAATAGCAACCAAACTTCATAACCTGCGACAGCAACAAGAGAAACCCAAGGGCAAACCAAACCGCTGTTTAAGCGATTTTATTGCGCCCAAAGAGAGTGGCGTAAACGACTATATTGGCTCGTTTGCAGTTACCACCGGAATTGGTATTGACGAGCGCATAGCTGAATTTGAAAAGAATCATGACGATTACAGATCAATCATGCTTAAAGCATTAGCGGATAGGTTGGCAGAGGCATTTGCAGAAGTCATGCACAAATGTGTTCGCAAAAAATATTGGGCTTATGCTAGCAACGAGACTCTTGGTAACGAACAGTTGATTAAAGAAGAATATCAAGGCATACGCCCTGCTGCGGGGTATCCTGCTTGCCCGGATCATACAGAAAAAGATCTCATCTGGAACCTAATGAATGTTGAAGCAAACACCGGTATTTGGCTAACTGAATCCAAAGCCATGGTCCCTACAGCCGCTGTCAGTGGAATTTATTATGGCCATCCCGATTCCAGCTATTTTGCGGTAGGCAAGATCAATAAAGATCAAGTTGAAAACTACGCCAAACGCAAGAATATGAATTTGGCTGATGTAGAATACTGGTTAGCACCGAATTTGGGATACTCTAAATAACTTCACGCTTAGCCATAAGATTCAACAACTTAGCGTGTCGCATTTTCGACACGTATATCGAACGCGCGATAAACCAAGCAAATTAGTAAGATTCTTTTTCTTACACCAGATTTTCCGGTATATTACGCACTTAAACTTTATAAACCATGTGAAGAGGATACATACATGAACGTTGATCAACACCTGAAAGTAGCAACTTGGCACATCGAGCAAGCTCGTTTACACGCAACTAAAGAGCACGCTTGCGGTTGCCCAATTAGCCCAGAATACCAAAAAATTATCGACGAAGTAGAAAGCGGTAAAATCATGGAAGAGCTTGTTTGCAGTACTGACAAGTAATCACTTTCCAGAAGTAAAAAACCGCTCAACTGAGCGGTTTTTTATTTTAAACCCCATTCCACTATTCGCTTAATACAACTGTTTGTGGTGCAGAAAAATTAAGAGCTGCTTGCTGCTGCTCAGAAAGCTCATAAGCAAATTCAACTCTACGATTTGAACGCCAAGCATCTTCATCTCGACCTAACACTTCTGGCTGAGACTCACCAAAACTAACAATTCTAATCTGGTTAGGTGCAATTCCCTGATCAATAAGTGAGTTGTATATAGCTTTTGCGCGTCGTTCCCCAAGCTCATTATTGTATTCATCACTACCCCGCTCGTCCGTGTGCCCTTCTAAAACTAGCCTCTGATCAGAATTCTCCATGAGATAATTCGCGTGTGTATCAATCAGTCCTAATTCAGTCGCCTTTATCTTAGATGAATCATAATCAAAATAGACAGTAATCGAGTCCAACGGTGGTAAATCAACCGCCCGATGATTCACTACAGGCGCAGGTATAGCAGCGGCAGGCTCTGATTGCACTTCAACAACTTCTTGCTTCTCTATTGGCTCAGGCTCTGGTGTTTTACTCGCACAACCAACGGTTAACGCCAAAGTAGAAGATACAAACAGCACGCCTAAATGTTGTCTATTCATTTTCTCTTAAATCTCCTTTCATTTAAGTAGCCAAAGCGCTGAGCCACTCTCTATTTATGGTAAACTGCTTCTGTTTCATCCGACACGCTAATACAGAAAACATTCAATATGAATCATTCGGCATCAACCTGTTTAAAAAATAACTCATTCATAGTTTGATGTCCTGATTGGTATTCGCTCTTTAGTAAATATAGGCTGAATCTGCGTGAGTACCAGCTTTAATCCTAATGTAATGCTTCACTGTAAAAAATTAGTGAAGTTTTTTAAAGGCTGCACAATTCGTTTAAACTACTTTAACCATAAAACGTCAAATCAATCTTGATGTTCGGATTAGCGATTATGCAACGTTAGGGTACAGTTAAAACAGCTTACTTAATGTTCATATACAACGATGGCCAAGGTAAGACAGCGACATCCCTTAAATAAGAATTTTGTATATAACCAGACTTATATGACTCTTCATCAATTGAATATAAAAATAAAAATAATTCATGTTATTAAGGCATTTTTCTTTTCACTATTATTTATTTTTAGTCAACCCAGCAGTGCAGCACTGACTCATGACCAAGCACTAATCTGGAAAACGCTAAAAAGCGAACATTTTAATATTCATTTTCACAACAATGAAAATGACATTGCACAGAAAGTGATAATCATTGCGGAAAACGAATTTAATCGCTTACAAAATGAGTTTAACTGGATTCCAGAACATGCAATTGAAATTGTCATCAGTGATGAAAAAGATATCTATCCCGATGAAACATTAACCCTTCCGCATAAACTGCACACCGTTCTCTATTTATCACCACCTGGGCAACTTGAAGATTTCGACAATAGGCTAAGCCAAGTCATCACAAAAAAATTGGCAAATCTTATCCACATTGATAAGTCAGCAGAACTACCATTATCACTCAAAAAAGTTTTTGGTCGCCACCCACTGCTGTTTCCCAACCATTATCAACCGAACTGGATTAAACAAGGCTTGGTACTTTATCTTGAGTCCGATGAAATAGGTGGCACAGGAGAAGGGCAAAGTAGCGTTTATAAAATGATGATGCGAATGGAAGTCGCAAAAGGATTAAAATCAATAAACCAAATTAGTGTAAACACAGCTGCTTGGCCGGCAAAAAGTATTCACCACATATATGGCTATTTCTTTTTTCAATTTTTAGAAACTCGTTATGGAAAAAAAGCTATTGATTCATTCATTGATAACTACAGCAAAAACTTAATTCCATTTCGCATCAATACTACTAGCACGCTAACCTTCAATAAATCTCTTGATAAACTATGGCTCGAGTACATCGATTCTTTACAAGAAACTTATGACAAGCAAACAAAGGATATTCAACGAAACCAAATCATTGCCGGGACAAAAATCACAGATAATGGCTATTATAAATTTCATGCAAAACCTGTTGACGATATAAACTTATTAATAGCGCAATATGATGGGGCTTACCACTCAGAACTGATACTACAAAACACAAATACTGACTCTTCCCTTTTTATTACCGAAATCGAGCCAGATGCCAACATTGCTTCTCACCCACAAGCAGGAGTTATCGCGTCCCAAATAGAGGCCTATCGCAACACCAATTACTTTAAAGATCTTTATCATATCGATATCCATTCAAGTGAAAAAAAGCGCTTAACTCGGGGGGACAGATATATAAGAACAATCTGGCATCCAGATGGGGAACAACTTATTGCATTGCATAGCAAACTCGGCAAACATACGTTAGTTTTACTAAGCCATGATGGAAGGCTCATAGACCTTCTATGGGAAGGGGTTGCAGGTGAATACATTGGTGGGCTTAACTGGTCTCCCGATGGTTTGTCAATTGCTGCATCAGTAAAACGTAACAATACTTCGTGGCAGATAGAAGAATTCGATATAAATAAG
>Ga0316204_10006423_pt1 | contig 18108 bp, 12 predicted proteins | sample 6monrhotite_MG_2_FD_205661 | JGI IMG/M metagenome (GOLD analysis project Ga0316204, IMG submission 205661) | Microbial mat bacterial communities from mineral coupon in-situ incubated in ocean water Damariscotta River, Maine, United States -... | ecosystem: Environmental > Aquatic > Marine >... | reverse complement strand
GCGGGGCGCCGCCGGCGGCCGGGCTCTCCTACCACCGTCGTGGCCACCCTCAATCTCAGCTAGGATAGGCCGTGGGGGGCCCTAATGCTTCTTGTCCTCTGCGCCGCCGTCGTCCTGGTGCATCTCGCAGCTCATGCCGCTCCACGCATCGTGATGCTCGGCCATCGTGGTCATCTCGGCCGAGATGACCTGTTCGTGGCTGGTTGCGAGGGTCTGGCACTCAGTCACGTCCGTGTGGAGCGGGTGGGCGGTAATGACCTCCTCGATGGCGGCGTGAATGGCCTGCAGCGACGCCTTGGCGTCCACTACGCGCGTCGCTCCATCGTCCATGTGGCTGCAGCCCTCGATGTCGGCGAGCGCGTGTTCGAGCCCTTCGATCGCGTGGTCTGCGTCGGCGTCGTAGGTGGTCTGGAGATCCGAGACGGCGAGGAGGTCGGGGGCCGTATCAACGCCCGTGATGTAGGTGTCTAGGGCTTCACGGAGTTCGTCCATCTCTGCCTCGTAGGTGGTGAGGAGATCGGAAGAGCCGTCCTCATCGGCAGGACTGCACGCGGTCAACAGGGCGGCTACAAGGAACAAGGTGCGCGTCATGGACGCCTCCTTTTGCCGTCGGCGGCGGATTGGGTTGGTGGTTTTCCGGGACACGGGCCCGATATGTCACGGGTTGCAGACGACGTGCCAATGGCGACAGCTCGCACTCAGACACGTGCCTGGGGAGAGGATGGGTAGGCTACGCGTCGTCGTTTCGTGCTGTCCGAAATGGAAATTCGCCGCAGATTTTCTCGCAGGTCGGAGAATCCGAATCGCAGGCGTGCGACGAATCTGCGGACACCGGCAGGCCGCTCCGGCCCCAGTGGAGCTTGCCGCAACCCCATCAGTAGGACCGCTTCGGCCGCGGGTGCCGCCGCGCGGAAGGACTGCAACCATGGACTTTCCGGTTGGCACGCGAGGTGCACCCATCGCCTCCTGAGGTCATCTTGTGAAGTGCATCATCCCGGTCCTGCTCGCGCTTCTCACCCCCATTGGTGCATGGGCACAGTCCGACGAGAACGGCCCCGAAGCGCTGGTCGCGGAGGCTTATGGCGCGAACCCATCGTTGCGGGCCATGGAGCACCGGGAGCAGGCTCTGCGGGAGCGGGCACGTGTTGCTGGCGCCTGGCCCGACCCGATGCTGGCTGTCGAGTACTCGAACGCGCCGGTCACTACATTCGGCTTGTCCGACCACCCGATGTCCGGACTGCAGCTCAAGCTTACCCAGATGCTGCGCCCCCCTGGATGGAGTCGGGCCAGTCGCGACGTCCTAGACTTCAAGTCGGAGGCCAGCGCCCAGGTCGTCGCTGAGGCCGGGTTGGGCTTGTCGCTCATGGTTCGCAGCGCCTGGTGGCTGCTGGTCCGCACCCGGCTGTTGCGGCAGGTGACTGAGTCGCACCTCGCACGCACCGAGGAGCTGCTCGCGGTGGCGCGCATCCGCTACGAGGTCGGTGCTGTCGGACAGCACGCGGTATTGAGACTCAAGGTGCAGAGGGGTCATCTCGCCGACGAGCTGGGCGACTTCGATCGGCTCGATATGGAGCTCACCGCCGCCCTCACGGGGGCCCTCGCCGCAGAAGCAGGTCGGGCCTTCCAGACTCCGCCCACTATCAAAGCGATTGCCCCACCCAATCAAACTGATTGGCTGGCTGTTGCTGAAGCCCACCGCCCCGTCCTCGCAAGGTACCGAGCGGAGGAGGCCTCGGCTGAGCAAGCAGCGCGCGCCGCACGTCTCGAGGGATTGCCCGACCCCAGTGTGTGGGCCGGGTACCGCGTCCGCACGATTCAGACTGACCTGGACCCGGGCACCGACATGGTCTCTGTCGGCATCGGCGTGCCGATCCCGACGGGAAGTGGTCGAAGGGCTCATGGAGCCCGAGGAGCCGCGCTCGAAGAAGCCGGCGCAGCCGGGTTCATGGTTGAACATACGCTGGACGCCATCGCTGCCGACATGGCGGCCATTGAAGCTCGGTGGTCTCGCGCTTGGGAGAAGGCTGGTACCTACGACGCCACCCTGATTCCGGCCGCAAGGGCCACGCTTGTGACCACCCAGTCGGACTTCGCGGTCGGCCGGGCGGATTTCGCCTCGCTGTTCGAGGCCGAGGTCGCGCTCCTCGACCTCGAGCGCACGCAGATCGTCGCCGCCGTCGAGACCCACATCCAGCGTGCCGAGGCCACCGCCGTGCTCGGAACCACGCCCCCCGGAGGCTCCCTATGACCCCGCCACTCCCCACGTTCCTGCTCCTCATCCTGTGGGTGCTTGCCGGATGTGGCAGCTCGGCTGACCCATCCTCGAAGAACGCGGATGCGCAGGCGGGTGGCGAGCGAAAGGTTGTGTACTGGCGAGGCCCGATGGACCCCACCTACATCCGGGACGAGCCTGGGAAGTCCCCGATGGGGATGGACCTGATCCCCGTGTACGACGACGAGCTGAAGTCCGAGGGAAACCTCGTGGAGATCAGCCCGGGAGTCATCCAGCAGATCGGTGTGGAGACCGCCCCTGTCGAACGCACCACCGTGTTCCGGCACATCCGCACCATCGGGGAGGTCGAGGTAGGCGAAGACGAGGTGTCCGTCGTCAACCTCCGATTCTCAGGCTGGATCGAGCGGATCTACGTGGACAAGACCGGCGAGGAGGTGACAGCCGGGCAAGCCCTGTTCGCCATCTACTCGCCCGAGCTCGTCGCGACACAGGAGGAGTACCTGATCGCCGTGCGCAGCCAGGGTGCGGACTCACGCCTCGCCCGGTCCTCGCGACGCAAGCTGGAGCTCTGGAACATCTCTTCCTACGACATCGGCAAGCTCGAGGAGGCGGGAGAGGCCTCGCGCACGATGGCTATCCGGGCGCCCCAGGCGGGCTTCGTCCTGCACAAGAACGTCGTGGAAGGCGGACGGGTGGTGGCCGGCAAAGACCTCTACCGCATCGGAAATCTGAAGCGGATCTGGGTCACCGCCGAGGTCTACGAGCACGACGCACCCTGGGTGGAGGTCGGACAACCCGCGCAGCTGGAGCTGACCAACCTCACCGACGAAGTCGTCCTGGGCGAGGTCGCCTACATCTACCCGACGCTCAACAAGAAGAGCCGCACGCTCTCGGTGCGTCTCGAGTTCGACAACCCCGGGGTGAGGCTCAAGCCCGGGATGTTCGCCACGGTCTACATTCAGTATCGCCGCAAAGATGACACCATCGCGGTGCCGACCGAGGCGATCCTCCACTCGGGCCGCCGAAAGCTGGTGTTCGTTGCGCACGGCGAGGGTCGCTTCGAGCCGCGTGACATCACGACGGGCCTCCAAGGCGACCAGCGTGTGACCGAAGTGACCAGCGGGCTCGTGGAGGGCGACCTGGTCGTCACTAGCGGTCAGTTCCTCGTGGACTCCGAGAGCCAGCTGCAAGAGGCGCTGAACAAGATCCTCGCGTCGGCGAAGGGGGAGCCCGCAGCCCCCGCGGATCATCCCGAGACCGTTTGGTCCTGCCCGATGCACCCAGAGGTGCTGTCCGACGGCGAAGGACGATGTCCTCAGTGCGGCATGCCCCTCGAGGAGCGTGCAGGAACCCCCGCGGAGCGACATCGCGTGTACAGCACCCATGCCGAGCCCGGTCAGTACACCTGTCCCATGCACCCGGAGGTCATCTCGGACGAGCCAGGGCGCTGCCCCAAGTGCGGGATGTTCCTCGAACAGGTCGAGGCAGAGGCTGATGCCATGCCAGGGATGGACCCGGGCGCAGCCGAATGATCGAGCGCATCATCGAAGGCAGTGTTCGCAACCGCGTTTTCGTCCTCTTGCTCGCATGCATGGCCGCAGTGGTAGGCATGTGGGCGGTGACTGAGACCCCCGTCGACGCCATCCCTGACCTCTCCGACGTCCAGGTCATCGTCTACACCGAGTACCCGGGTCAGGCGCCGCAGGTGGTGGAGGACCAGGTCACCTATCCGATGTCGACGGCCATGCTGGCCGTGCCTTTCGCTCAGGATGTGCGCGGCTACTCCTTCTTCGGATTCTCGATGGTCTATGTGATCTTCGAGGACGGCACCGATCTGTATTGGGCCCGCTCCCGGGTCCTCGAGTACCTGAACGTGGTCCAGGGGCGACTGCCGAAAGGGGCCACTCCCCAGCTGGGTCCAGACGCCACCGGGGTCGGCTGGGTCTTCGAGTATACGCTCGCCGACTTCACACCGCGCTCCGAGGTTCTGCGCGCGAAGCTCGACAGCGACGGCAACCACACGGTCGACGACGTGGAGCTGCCCTACCCCGACGACGCGGACCACGAACACCTCTTCACCGAGGCCGCCCTCCGCGAGCTGCTCACCGTGGAGACGCCGCCGACCAAGGCGCGATCGGCAGAGAGCTGGACCGATGAGTCGCTGCACTTCCTCCTCGACGGCTTCGACCGGGACGGGGACGACCGGATCTCGAGGGAGGAGCTTCGGCGGGCGGCGAACTTTCGCGGCGTGAGTCTGGACCGCCTTCGCTCCGTCCAGGACTGGTACCTACGGTACGACCTGATGGGCGTCGACGGCGTGGCGGAGGTCGCCAGTGTCGGTGGCTTCGTCCGCCAATACCAGGTTGTGGTCGATCCCGAGAAGCTCCGCGCGTTCGGCGTCTCACTCCAGACCGTGAAGATGGCTATCCAAGACGCCAACCTCGACGTCGGTGGACGGCTGATCGAGATGGCCGAGACCGAGTACATGGTCCGCGGTCAGGGCTACATCCGCTCGATCGAGGACATCGAGACCATTCCCATCGGCCTCGACGCCAATCAACATGCGCCCATCCTGCTCTCCCAGGTCGCGCGGGTGCAGATGGGCCCCGAGGTCCGCCGCGGGCTGGTCGACATGAACGGCGAGGGCGAGGTCGTCACGGGGATCGTGGTCCTTCGCTACGGCGAGAATGCCCGGGAAGTCATCCAGAAGGTCAAGTCGCGGCTCGAGGAGCTCAAGCGCGGCCTGCCCGAAGGGGTCGAGCTCCACGTGTCGTACGATCGCTCGGAGCTCATCGACAAGGCGGTCGATACGCTGTGGTGGAAGCTGCTCGAGGAGATGCTGGTCGTCGCCGTGATCTGCGGAATCTTCCTGCTCCACCTGCGCAGCTCGCTTGTAGCGATCTTCACGTTGCCCGTTGGGATCCTGCTGACCTTCATCGCCATGAAGCTGCTCGGGATCAACGCGAACATCATGAGCCTGGGGGGCCTCGCGATCGCGATCGGCGTGATGGTCGACGCCAGTGTCGTGATGGTCGAGAACATGCACAAACACCGGGAGCGACACCCTGACAAAGACCAGGCCACCATCGTGATCGAAGCGAGCAAGGAGGTCGGGCCTGCCCTGTTCTTCTCGCTCCTCATCGTCACGGTGTCCTTCCTGCCTGTCTTCACTCTCCAAGAACAGGAAGGCCGGCTGTTCGGCCCGCTGGCGTACACCAAGACCTTCGCGATGGGCTTCTCGTCGATCCTGGCCGTGACCGTGATCCCCGTGCTGATGTACTACCTGGTGCGCGGAAAAATCCGTCCCGAGAGCAAGAACCCCCTGTCCCGGTTCTTCGGCTGGGTGTACCGCCCGATCATCCATGGAGTACTGCGTTTTCCGCTTCCCGTGCTCGCAGCAGGGGTCGTGTTCGCGATGGCTACCGTCTGGCCGTACAGCCAGCTCGGCAGCGAGTTCATGCCGCCCCTCAACGAGGGCGACCTGCTGTACATGCCGACCACCCCGCCGGGCATCTCGATCACTGCAGCCCGCGACCTGCTTCAGGAGACCGACCGGATCATCGCTAAGCACCCTCAAGTGAAGCATGTCCTGGGCAAGGTCGGCCGAGCCGACACGGCCACCGACCCGGCGCCGCTCACTATGATCGAGACCACCATCCTGCTCACGCCCGACGACGACTGGCCAGCGGGAAAGACCATCGAAGACGTCATCATCGAGCTCGATGAGATGGTGAAGATGCCCGGCGTTACCAACGCATGGACCATGCCGATCAAGACCCGGACCGACATGCTCGCGACGGGCATCAAGACGCCCGTGGGCATCAAGCTGCTCGGCGACGACCTAGCTGAGCTTTCCCGAATCGGCGCTGAGATCGAGGGGGTGCTTCAGGGCGTCGAGGGGACCGCATCGGTGTACTCAGAACGGGTCGTTGGCGGCAACTTCATCGACATCCGCGTCCGTAGGGCGGATGCCGCCCGCTACGGCCTGAACGTACGGCAGATCCAGGATGTGATCATGTCTGCTATCGGTGGGATGAACGTCACCGAGACCGTCGAAGGACTCGAGCGCTACCCGGTCAACGTGCGCTACCCGCGCGCCCTCCGCGACGATCTCGAGGCGCTCCGCGAGGTGGCGGTACTGACGCCCATGGGTCACTCGGTCCCGCTCGGTCAGGTCGCGGACATTGCGGTCACCAAGGGTCCGCCGGCGATCAAGAGCGAGAACGCGCGCCGCACGGCCTGGATCTACGTCGACCTCACCACTAGCGACGTCGGGGGCTATGTCGAGCGCGCGCGAAGCGTCATCGACACGCAGGTCCGGCTGCCCGAGGGCGTGTCCATCGTCTGGTCGGGCCAATACGAGTACATGCAGCGGGCCAACGAGCGCCTGATGATCGTCGTGCCGATCACCCTCGCGATCATCTTCATCTTGCTCTACGCCCACTTCCGTCAGATCGGCGAGACCGTGATGGTGATGGTGGGCACCATCGTCTTCGCGCCCATTGGCGGTATCTGGCTGCTCTACCTGGCGGACTTCAACATGTCGATCGCCGCAGGGGTCGGCTTCATCGCCTTGTCGGGACTCGCCGCCGAGACCGGGGTGGTGATGATCGTGTACCTCGACGAGGCCTACGAGCGATTCAAGCGCGAAGGTCGAATGCAGAACGTCGCTGACCTGAAGGAGGCCATCCTCGAGGGTGCGGTCGATCGCGTGCGACCGAAGCTGATGACGGTGTCGACCACCATGATCGGTCTGCTGCCCATCATGTTCGGTACCGAGACCGGAACCCGCGTGATGAAGCGCATCGCCGCGCCCATGGTGGGGGGCCTGGTCTCGTCCACCGTCCTGACGCTTGTGCTCCTCCCCGCGCTCTACCTGCTGTGGAAGGGGTTCCTGCTGCGTCGCGAACTCCGCGATGTCTGATTCCGGTATGTCGGCAAGAGCACGCGTTACCGTCGCGGTCAGCGCCCTGGGCGTCGTGTTCGGCGACATCGGCACCAGCCCCCTCTATGCGATGCGCGAGTGTTTCGTCGGAGCCTCGGGGTTCCCCGTCGACCACGCAAACGTCCTCGGCATCTTGTCGCTGATCACGTGGTCCTTGGTCCTGGTGGTGTCGGCGCAGTTCATCCTCGTGGTGCTCCGCGCAGACAACCAGGGAGAGGGCGGCCTGCTCGCGCTGGCGCACCTGGTGGTGCCGGAGAGCATCGATGACTGGACGCGCCGAGACCAGGTGCTCGTCGGAATCGGCCTGTTTGGGGCCGCACTGTTGTTTGGCGACGGGATCATCACGCCTGCGCTCTCGGTGCTGAGCGCAGTGGAAGGACTCACGGTCGCCACTCCACTCTTCGAGCCCTTCGTCGTACCGTTGACGATGGGGATCCTGGCCGGACTGTTCGCCATTCAGAGCAAAGGGACCGAACGCGTTGGCAGAGCCTTCGGCCCGATGATGCTTCTGTGGTTCGGTTCTCTGGGTGCACTCGGCATCTATCAGATCGTGCAGCATCCCCACGTGCTGGTAGGGCTCGACCCTCGACATGCCATCGCCTTCTTCGCCGCCCACGGGCTTCATGGAACGCTGATTCTGGGCGCCGTGTTTCTCGTGGTGACCGGTGCCGAGGCGATGTACGCCGACCTCGGACACTTCGGTGAGGCGCCGATTCGTCGCGCTTGGTTCTACCTGGTCTTTCCAGCGCTCTTGCTGAACTACTTCGGACAGGGCGCACTGCTCCTGCGGCATCCCGAGCTCGTGAACGAGGTCTTCTACCACCTGGCCCCGCCGTGGCTGCTCTATCCGCTGGTTGCGCTGGCCACCGTGGCGACCGTCATCGCCTCGCAGGCGGTCATATCCGGCGTCTTCTCTCTCACAGCGCAGGCGGTTCAGCTCCAATACTTCCCGCGAACGGCCATCCTCCACACGTCGTCGTCGCACAAAGGACAGATCTACGTGCCGGCGGCCAACTGGCTGTTGTTCGTAGGCACCCTCGCCCTGGTCCTTCTGTTCCGTTCCTCCGGTGCCCTCGCGGATACCTACGGCATCGCCGTAAGCCTCTCGATGGCCATCACGACGGTCCTGCTGTACTTCGTGATGCGACAGATCTGGCGCTGGCCGCTGGTGCTCTGTGTCGCAACCACCGGCCTGATGCTAACTATCAACCTGGTCTTCTTTGGAGCCATCGTGCGCAAGGTGCTCAGCGGCGGTTGGATTCCGCTGTCGATCGCCGTGGTGCTCGTCTTGGTGATGGCGGTGTGGCGACGCGGTCGTCAGCTGCTGCACAGGCACCATCCAACGGTGGCCGTGGAGCAGCTCCCTGTGACGGATCAGCCGATCGTCGTTCTTGTTCGCGATCTCACCCATATTCCGGTGGGCCCGCTGGATCGGCCCGACGCCGTGTACGTGCACGTGGACCAGTGCCACCGGCCCTACATGCTGGACGTGCCCCATGGCGAGGTCCGCGATCAGGACGGTCGGATCGTCGTGCACGCCTGCTTCGGCTTCATGGAACAACCCGATCTGCCAAGCCTCCTTGCCGTCATCGAGGAGCAGCATGACCTCGGGCTGTCTGCAGAGTCGACCTACGTGGTCGTCCGCGAGAGCTTCCGCACCGACAACGATGTCGGAATGCATCGCTGGATGAAGGTCGCGTATGGGTGGATGAGCAACAGAGCGGAGCGCATCTCGGATGCCTACGGACTGCCACTACACCACGTCGTCGAAGTCCATCCGGAGATCGAGCCATGAGTCCATCCGACCCTGACATGAGCCATTCAAACGAGTACGAACGCGGCAGCCTGAGCCTGCTTTCAACCGTTGCCCTCGGCACCGGGGTGATGATCGGAGCTGGCATCTTCGCGCTGACAGGACAGATCGCCGAGCTAGCGGGCCCGTTGTTCCCACTGGCCTTCGTCGCCGGAGCCGTGGTGAGCGGGTTCAGCGCGTACTCCTACATCCGAGTCTCGAGCGTCTACCCGTCGGCCGGCGGGGTCGCGATGATTCTCAAGAAGGCCTATGGACCTGGGGTCATCGCGGCTGCGGCATCCCTCATGATGGCCTTGTCGATGGTCGTCAGCCAGAGCCTCGTGGCCCGTACATTCAGTACCTACGCCCTCCGCCCGTTCGGCCTGCAAGAGCAAGCCGTGGCCGTTCCGGTGCTCGCCGTGCTGGTCATCGCGGCTGCGCTCGCAATCAACCTGGCGGGGAGTCAAGTGGTCGGGCGCGTCGCGACCGCCACATCAGCAATCAAGATCGTCGGGATCGTGCTGTTCGGAGCGGTCGGGATCTGGTCTTCTGGTCTCAGCTTTCGGGCCGCAGAACACGGCTGGACCGACGGCACGGGCGTCGGCGCCTTCGTGGGGGCGACTGCCCTCGCAATCCTCGCCTTCAAGGGCTTCACGACCATCACGAACAGCGGAGATGAGGTCGTTGAACCGGAGAAGAACGTTGGCCGGGCGATCATCATCTCTCTCCTGCTCTCACTCGCGGTCTACCTGGTGGTTGCGTTTGCGGTCGGCTCCGCCCTCGGGGTGCAAGAGATCATCGACGCACGGGACTACGCACTTGCAGAGGCGGCACGCCCTGCACTTGGATCTGTGGGCGTGACGGCAACCGTGATCCTGGCGTTGGTCGCGACGTCATCCGGAATCCTCGCGAGCATGTTCGCCGTGTCGCGCATGCTGGCGATGCTCACCAAGATGAAGCTGATCCCGCACTCCCACTTCGGGATGCCTGGCACCATGCCCGACCACACCACTGTGTACGTCGCGGTGCTCGCAGGCGGAATGGCCGCCTTCTTCGACCTCAGCCGGATCGCCTCGCTGGGCGTCTTCCTCTACTTGGCGATGGACATGATCATCCACGTAGGCGTGGGGTGGAAGCTTCGCGAGGAGGTCGACACCCGGAGCTGGGTCGTCGTGACCGCGTTCGTTCTCGACGCCATCATCCTGGCGACGTTCACCGTGATGCGGTTGAAGAGCGACCCCCTCATCGTGGGCGTGGGCGTGGTGACGACGCTGGTGCTCTTCGGGAGTTCTTGGTGGTTCCTTCGCGATGCTGACGATGGAGGCGCGCATGAGGTTGGATGAGGGCGATACCGACCAGACGCGCAAAAAGTACGACCGAATCGCTCCATTCTACGATGTCATCGGGTGGATGATGGAGTGGGTGTACCGCGGGTGGCGCCGCAAGCTCTGGTTGGCGGTGACCCCGATGCTGACCTACAGGTGGCGGACGTACAGCAGCTTCCATTCGAGGATGGGTCCTTCGACGCGGTGTGCGCGAGCTTTGTGTTCTGTTCCGTGCCAGACGCGGTTCGCGGCCTCGAGGAAGTCCACCGGGTACTCCGGCCCGGAGGTCAGCTGGTCTTGCTGGAGCACGTGCTGTCCGGCTCGACCTGGTTGGGATGGATGATGCACAAGCTCGACTGGATTCCGATCTCGGTGTGGGGTGCCCATATCGACCGTAAGACGGCAGCAAACGTCCGCGCTGCCGGTTTCGAGGAGGTGGTGGCAACGCCAGGGTTGTTGGATGTCTTCGTGGAGATCCCGGCTACGAAGTTGGCTCAACTCCCTCAACCAGCTCATCCCGACAATCCCGCTGTCGCCGCAGAGTCTGGATGGAGTCACGCGTCAAAATGATTGTGTTTCGTGGCGACGCGAATCGAATTCGCATCGGCGCGACGAATATGACACGGTCGGATGCGGGCTTGTCTTGGCGCAAATATGAGTTTAGGTCCTTAGATATTGCGGGTCATGTGAGGTGCCCCTTCTTTGCGTGCCGGCTCTTAAAATTGTGGCACGAAATTTGCTAGCTAGGTGTAGGTGTAGATCATCCCTGATGGAGCCCAGATCATGCGACAAGTTGACCCCACTCTGTGATGAACGCACTTCCCAACCTGCATGCTGCATTGGTTCATTTTCCGATCGTGCTCATTCCGCTTGCTGTGGTCTTTGAGTGCATTGCGCTGGCCTTTGCCTCTTCGAAGACGCTACCGAGGGTGGCGCTTGGCATGTGGGGGCTAGCAGCCGGGTCGGCCCTGGCCACCTACTTCGCGGGTCGTTCGGCTGCAGACGGTTTGAAGGATGTCCCCGCGCGCGCCCAACTTGCTCTGGCAGATCATTCTGATGCGGCCTGGCTGGTACTTTTTGGTGTCGGTCTGATATTCGTGCTGCGGCTTGCGTTGATGTTTGTCGAGGGGCGGGTGCAACTTGCGGCGAGGGTGGTCGTGGTTGTGGCGGGTCTCGCGTTGCTGTTGCAGCTTGTTGCCACCGCGGATCGTGGGGGTGGGCTGGTGTATGGGCACGCACTTGCTGTGTCACAGCCGGCTCCTAAGGCTTGTCCGCCCTGCGTCGTGGAAGGTGCTGCGGAAGCGGTTGGTAGCACTTGGGAGCTGAAAGAAGATGGCTCGGCGGTCTGGCTCCCCGGTGTAGGTGGGCTCGCTGAGGGCGTTGTCGAGACGGTCGGAACCCTACGTGAAGTGACGGGGGAAGAGGGCCTGACCTTAGAGAGTGATGGCTTATCTTTGCTACTTCTCCCAGGGACATGGTCGAACGTACAGGTCGATGCAACGATGTCCACGGACGACTTTCGCGGAACGGTCGGAGTGGTTCACGGCGTCGCCATGGGCGGTGCAGAGTTTGGGGCGTTCACCGTAGATACCGATGGCGCTGCCGTGTTGCTCTCTCTTCAGTCTGGCGTTCAGACGATGCTGGACAAGGGGCGATGGGAGGTCGCTGCTTCCTCTACGGTGTCCGTGTCGGTCGCGGGCTCCCACCTGAAGGGTCTTGTCGATGGAAAGACGGTCTCTCATGGCCATGCCCCGAATGCGAATCTAGAAGGACGTGTAGGTGTACTCATAGATGGGGTAGGGGTCGTTCGGATTCTCCGAGTAGATGTTTTCCCCCTTGATGGGCACTGATGTGCGGTACGGGTGCCGGCGGCACGCCGGTCTTGAACGAACAATTCGGGGGAAGAGATGACCAGCACTCTACTAGACAACTTTGAGTGGCTTCTTCGCAGCCACGACCTCCCAGCCCCTCAGCTCTACGATGCTGTCGCGCCACAGTACGAGGCGTTTCGAAAGCTGTGGCTAGACCTTGCGGGTGCTCACACCGAGGCCGCTATGGTCGCAGACCTCACTGAGGTCCTCAAGCCAGGGCACCGCGTGTTGGATGCAGGGTGTGGCACGGGCGCTATGAGTCGCCAGATCCTGGACCTTCAGCCTGGTGTGCGTCTCACGCTGAGCGACGCCTCCGAGGGGATGATGCAGCAAGCTGGCGAGCTGGGCGAGCAGCGGGTGCTTGCAGACATCGCCCACCTGCCTTTCGACGACGCCTCGTTCGACGTGATCACCTGTGCGTGGGTCATCGAGACGCTGGATGATCCAGCGGCGGCAGTCACAGAGTTGCTTCGAGTGCTTCGCCCTGATGGGTTTCTGCTCTACACCTTCTGTTCGCTGCCACAAGGGTGGTTGTCGACTGCGGGCTCCGCGGTGCTGCGTTCGTTCGTGACCAAGAAGTTCGCCGGGCAGTTCCTTGAGCCCGATGAGATCCCATGGCACGACTGCGACAGGTCCCGCAAAGTTAGCTTTCACGGTGGTTTGTCGACCTACATACTACTGCGAAAATGCTGTGTGGTATCCCCCGGCGTCTTGCCGAAGGTGGCTCAGGCTGATGTTCAAGAGACCCTGCTTTGAAGAAGGGCGAAGTGGTACATTGATAAGCTTATTCCTAGCATTGGCTCTTGGAGCCGAGACCTGCGTCGAGGTGACCCAGGGCCGAGGATGTCGCCAGGATCTCCGGGGCTGGCGCGTGCTCGATCTTCATGGAACCGATGAGGCGATCGGGGCCGCCTATGGGGAACTGTTGAAGGAAGAGCTCATCAACGACTGGGTGCCGATGGTGGAGCAGATGCACTACGGTCGTTTGCCGGCGGTATTTCGCAAGCTGTTGGCTCGACATCAGAAACACTTTCCAGCGTATTTCGACGCTCGTGCTCAAGCGCGTGCGCGGGGACTTGAGCAATCGATCGGTCTGGATCCCGGCACCGTAGAGCGGTACGCCTGGCTCGCCGACCTTGCCTCCATTGGGCCGAGTCTTCAGCTGGCTCTCGGGCGCACGGTGCAAGTCGACCCCGTGACCGGCGGCGTGGGAGACCGCTGCACATCGGTGGTCGGTACGGATGGAGACCGCACGCTACTCGCCCGAAACCTCGACTTCTGGGGCATGGGCTACTGGCAGCCACATGCCACTTTGCTGTTCGTCGAGCCCCTAACGGCAGACGGTGACGCAGACGGCTATCGCTATGCGCAGGTTGGCACCGTAGGGGAGGTCTTCGCCGGTTCCAGTGGCATCAACGAACGCGGGCTTGCGGTCACGTCTCATCTGCATGTGACCCGAGACTCTGCCCTTGTGTTTGGTCGGCCTCGAATGAAGACCCGCCAGTTGCTATGGGAAGGCCTCACAGGAGCTCATCCGCATGATGGCACGGCCGTGTATGTGTTGTTTGAGACGCTTCTTCGCGACGCGGGCACGGTGGAAGAAGGCATCGCCATCCTCACCCAGACAGCGCCAGTCGGTGCCTGGAGTTTTGTTCTTATGGACGCCTCCGGTGCTCGGGCGGTGGTGGGCCGAAGCTACTCAGATGTGCACGTTGCTCTCGGCCAATCGGTAAACACGAACTTTTACCTCGACCCCACCATGCATTCGAGAGAGCTGCATCCGGCGAGAGGCCCGCTCGAGGGCACGCGTCTTCGGTATGCGAGGGCCGAGGCGCTGCTAGGCGACGGCGCGCTCACGGTGCAGGACGCGGCAACACTCCTACGGGACCGTCTCGACTTGGCCGTAGGCTACTCTCGCCCCGTCAGCGCCAACACGGTGGTTTCGCCGGATACCTCGCAGTCTGTGGTGCTTGTGTCTGACCCGAGTGGAGACCATGTGCTGTGGTTGGCAGACCCTCATGCCGATGGCTTTACCCCTGCGCCGCTGGCCCCCTTTGCGGCCTTCGGCTTTCGAGAGGGATTCGCGCCGGGCAGGAGGGTCCGCGGGGAGCTGCCCTATACCGATGATCACCAGATGGCGGTGGTGACACGGGAGTACCTGCTGGCCATGCATCAGGCTATCGATCTGCGGGAGCCGAAAGCTGCAGCGGCGACCTTGAGGAAGATCGAGAGCGATGATGCCGGCATCCGCTTGGTGTCCGCGTGGGCGACCGCCGCTACGGGGGCCTTGGCACTTGCTGCCGAGGAGCTGGCGCGGGTCGACCTCGCGCGCGCTTCGACCCATCATCGCGCACTGGCCGCGTGGCTAGCAGGAGAATTGGCCGCGCGAGATGGCCGACAAGCAGAGGCCCAGGTGCACTGGCGTGATGCGCGGGCCGTGCTCACCCATAAGCCACTTTCTGACTGGCCTGTGATGGACGCTCCGCTGCTCGCGGTGCTCGATGACCGGTTGGCGGGCGGCTGGAAGGACTTGGACCTCGAGTTCCCCGACCTAAAGTTCCAAGACGTGATCGCGCTGCGATTGGGTCGATGAAGGAGACATGTATTGTGTTAGTATTTAGTAGAAGAACCCTCATCGGAGGAGGGCTAGCGGCCGCGGGCAGTCTGCTGCTTCCGCGATGGGCCCGTGCCGACATCGGCCCCGCCAGGGATGAATGGGACATTGAGATCGCTGAGACGACGATGAACATCGCGGGCAAAAAGGCCAAGGTGCTCACCATGAACGGCTCGTATCCTGGCCCCCTCATTCACCTGCGCGAGGGCCACGAGGCCGTGCTGCGCGTAAAGAACACGCTGCGGGAGTGGTCGTCGATTCACTGGCACGGTCTGCTTGTGCCACCTGGCATGGACGGGGTTCCGGGGGTGAGCTTCAAGGGAATTCCGCCTGGCGAGACCTTTGAATATCGATTCAAGGTACGACAGTCGGGCACCTATTGGTACCACAGTCACTCCGGCTCGCAGGAGCAGCGTGGACTCGCCGGTCCGATCGTCATTGAGCCGAACAACCCGGCAACCTCGGATCCAGACGGAGCTGCGGATCGTGAGTTCGTGATTGTGTTGACCGACTTCACGCATCGCAACCCCGACAGGGTGGCCGCCATCTTGAAGAAGCAAAGCGCTTACTTCAACTATCAGAAGCGCACTGTGTTTGATGCGCTCGCCGGCCGAGGAGGCATGCCCCTGGGGCAGTCGATGCAGTGGGCCCGCATGCGGATGGACCCCACCGATATCGCCGACGTCACCGCGTCCACCTACGAATACCTGCTCAACGGCCATGGAGCGGATGAGCGCTGGACGGGGGTGTTCGCACCGGGGGAGCGGGTGCGCCTGCGATTTATCAATGCGGCCGCCATGACCTACTTCGACCTGCGCATCCCTGGCCTGCCGATGAAAGTTGTGGGCACCGATGGCATGCCGGTTCGGCCCGTAGAAGTCGACGAGCTGCGCATCGGCGTCGCTGAGACCTACGACGTGATCGTGGAGCCCACCGAAGAGGCCTACACGCTCTTCGCCGAGACGATGGATCGCAGTGGCTTTGCGGCGGGAACCCTGGCGGTGCGGGAGTCCGGGGTGGCGCCGCTGCCAGTCCGGCGGGTCCGACCGCTGCTGGGCATGGCTGACATGGGCATGTCGATGGCCTCGATGAAGGGGATGTCGGGCGACGGCATGGATGGCATGGATGGCATGGAGGGTATGCCGGGTCACGACATGAAGGGCATGGAGGGAATGCCGGGTCACGACATGAAGGGCATGGAGGGGATGCCGGGTCACGACATGAAGGGCATGGAGGGGATGCCGGGTCACGACATGAAGGGCATGGAGGGGATGTCGGGTCACGACATGGAGGGGATGTCGGGCGACGAAATGCCGACTGCCGCAGTTCCTGCAGATCTCAGCAAGTCGTCGTACGCCGTGCGAAGTCGCGCGAAAGGGATCGAGCCTACAGACCTGGCCTCGCTGGGGAAGCCCGCCATGCACAACGACGATCGACATGGCTCCACCAATGTGATGGTTGCGCAACAACCAAGGATACGTCTCGCTGAGCGCCTAAACGGTCTCGAGGACGCTCCGTGGCGTGTGTTGATGTACGCAGACCTCGAGGCGAGGCTGCAGCGACCGGATCCAGGACCCGTAGATCGTGAGATCGAGATTCATCTCACAGGGCACATGGAGCGCTATATCTGGTCTTTCAACGGGAAGACGTTCGAAGAAGACCCCTATATCGACTTGCGCTACGGCGAGCGGGTACGCATCACCTACGTCAACGACACGATGATGACGCACCCCATTCATCTGCATGGAATGTTCGTGGAGATCGAGAATGGTCGAGCCAATCGACCGCTCAAGCACACGGTCTCCGTGGCACCTGCTGAGCGAATCTCGGTGCTCGTTACGGCGGATGAACGAGGGGATTGGGCTTATCACTGCCACCTGCTGTACCACATGGACATGGGCATGTTCAGGGTGGTGCGCGTGGTCGACGCGGTGGCGGGGGTGACTCCATGATCGTGTTGTACGCCCTGACCGCCTTTGCGATGGAGCCGATGCAGGAGGACTGGCCTATGCCCATGCAGCACAAGCTACATGGCATGCTCCTCGTCGACCAGCTGGAGTACGGGGTTCCCGACGCGCCGGGTTCGTTGGCCACCGACATCGAGGGCTGGTACGGTGGCGACCGCAACCGGCTCCGGTATCGGGGAGAGGGGGCCATGGGCCTCGGTGAGGGTGCCGGTGAGGGCGAGCTCGGCGCTGCGTACAGTCGGTTGGTGAGCCCTTGGCTGGAGCTGCAGTTCGGCGCGGGGATCGAAGCTCAGAACGAGGTGGCCGAGGGCTACGAAGGCCGCCTGGAGGCGGGTGTGGAGTATGTGGTGCCTTACGACTTCGACACTGAGGCGGTGCTGCGCGTGTCGCATCGAGGGCGGGTGAGCGCGCGCATCACGGTGGTCAAGGAGCTGATGTTGTCGCAGAGGTTGATCCTGCAGCTACGCGGTGAAGCCACAGGTGCCGTTCAAGAGTCGGTGGAGCTCGATCGAGCCCAGGGGCTTGAGGGCGCGGGTGCTGGGCTTCGAATTCGATACGAGGCCAAGCGGGAGTTTGCGCCGTACATTGGTGGCACCTGGAGCGGGGGTTTTGAGGGCCCATCCGGTACGGGGCAGTTTGTGCATTCGGCGGCGGCGGTGGGCGGGCTGCGTGTGTGGCTGTGACGCCAGCCGCGAACACCGGGGGCTCGCCGTAGTGCGTACTCATGCATGGGTACATCATACTGTGGACAAAGGCGGCTCCCGTGTAAAAGGAGCGGGTGGAATTCCTTCGAAAAGCGTGCACCTATAGCCTGGTCCCCGCCCTGCTCTCCAATGAGGTGGGCACGGTGGAGTGCGCGAACGCCGGAGCCTGCGCAGCCTTTGGTTACGCCCCGAACGAGCTGGTAGGGCATCCGCTCCGCCGCCTCATCGCGCCACAGAGCCTCGATGCCTTCAAGGCGGCCGTGGCCGAATACACGAATCAGGGCGCCCTGCAACTGCAGCTGATGCTCATCAAGCGCGATGGTGGCGAGTTCTACGCGGAGTTGTCGAGCGTTCGCATCCCCCATGACAGTGGCGACGGTGCCACATTCTGGACGACCATTCGCGACTTGTCCCAGCAGCGTGCCCTTGAACAGAGCGAGGCCGCATTCCGCACCCTTGCCCATGCGACCAGCGAGGCCATCGTCTTGCATCGAAGCGGCACCATCGTGCTGACGAACGACACTGCGGTTCGTATCCACACAGCGAACGGTGAGGGTCAGTCGGCGTCGGGCGTGTGACGTTGCTTGGCCTCGAGCCACCGCTTCGGTGTGAGCTCTGCGACCCGGTTCGCCGGGTGGTCGAGCAGACGGTCGAGCA
>Ga0316204_10006422_pt1 | contig 18112 bp, 15 predicted proteins | sample 6monrhotite_MG_2_FD_205661 | JGI IMG/M metagenome (GOLD analysis project Ga0316204, IMG submission 205661) | Microbial mat bacterial communities from mineral coupon in-situ incubated in ocean water Damariscotta River, Maine, United States -... | ecosystem: Environmental > Aquatic > Marine >... | reverse complement strand
TCTTTGCTCACCAGCTTTGTTACACGGCCTGTCTGGTCATAGTCAAATTCAGTGCGTATTCCGTTTTGATGGGTATAGCCAGTACGTTGCCCAAATGGTTGATATTTAATATCAGACAAAATTGGCTCATGTTTATACCATTTTTTACGGCCAACATAACTCAAGCGCCCTTGGTTAGCATTATACTTATATTCAATTAATTCACCGCTAGGCAGGGTTTTCTCTAGTAATTTCCCTGTAGAATCTGAGTAGTGATATCGCGTTACAAATGTTTTTTCATCTATTTTGCGATAATGTGCAATTAGCTTTCCTTCTGAATTATAATCATAGCCTTCGCCATTATTATCAGACATCGCTGTCGCTAACTTTCCATTTTTATATGTATAGGTAATCGCCTGATCACTTTGAATCATTCGCGTTATGTTGCCAGCTGCATCATATTGATAACTTGTCTTTTGTTTTTCTGCATCTATTTGTTCAATGAGATTCCCCGACAGGTCGTATTTATATTGTGTCACACCCGTATCTGGGCTGCGTTTAAACAATAAGTTTCCAAAATCATCATATAAATGAACTGTAATTCTACCCAGCGGGTCTTGTATTGCCGAAACTCTACCTTTAGCATCAGCCATGTAACGCGTGATGCCTTTGTCTGCAGCCATGGCACCTAGTACCTGCCCTTTTTTATCTCTGAGGTAATAGTCACCTTCTGCATTACCATTTGCAAACAGGACCTTTCTACCTTCTTTGTCATAGCCTTGCATAGATTGCAGGCCATCAGGGGTGACAGTACCCCACACCTTACCTTGTGCATCCATTACACTCATCACGGCATTTATGACTTTGCCAGATTGTGTTTTGGTGAATTGTGCTATCTGTCTATCTTCTTTATCCAGTACAAAACCGAGTGAATTTCCTGCAGAGTCACGTATGGCTGTTTGCCTACCCGCTTTGTCATACTCAACCTGATAAGTTTGATTGTTTTCTTTTGTTACTTTCAATAACTGTGATGTGGGACTGTATTCAAATGCTACTATCTTTTTACCGTTGACTAAAGTCTTAATGTTCCCTGCAAAATCATAACTAACCTGAGTGATAGTACTATTATTTGTTTTTAATACTGTTGGCCTGCCCACATTATCGTATGTCAATATTTTTGAAGTTTGGCCATCAGGTTTTATTGTCTCTATTAATTGATTATTTTCATTGTATTTGAACCTAACGATGTCATTCACATCTTTTCTTGGGCCATCAATACTAACAAGATTATTATTTTTATATTTAAATGAAGTTTGACGTTGAATCGGAAGATATGAGCCATTGCCTGTTGGTTTGTAGCCATTCTCAGTTAGAAGAATTAGGTTGCCTTCACTATTGTATTTATAAGTACCTACGTGATTCCCATTCGGATTAATACTTTTCTTGATAACCTGGTATGGTTTAGCGCTATCTGATTTATAAACGTAACGTACATCATCATATAACGTATTATTTTTATATTGCTTTATTGATTTTGTTCGACCTAACTTATCGTATGCATTAACAATACGAAGATCATTTTTACGACTTTCCGATGTCAACTGTATTTGGTCGTTATAACTATATTCAATATCTCCTGCACCACAGGTCGAACAACCTGGGCCATCTACTCTTGTAGTTAGTGGAACATTGTTAATCATTTTTGTTTGATAGGTACTGATGATACCTTTGCTATTAGTTACCAGGGTTTTATTTTCTTGATAATCAAGTGTGACTTTCTGGACATCATCAGCATGACTTGAAAGAATGGCTCTATCCTGGTCATCATATTTCCAACTTGCATAACGGATGCCACGTTCATCAGTGATGCCTGTAAGGTTATGATTATCATGTTCATCATTATAATGATATTTACGTGTATCATTACTGGGGTTTTGCATGACAACCAAATTATTGTTTGAATCATATCTGTAATAATATTGCTTACCTGCAGGGTCTTTAATTGAAGCCAGCCGACCTGTTTTATAGTATGACAATACTAGGGATCTATTTTGAGGATCAATTACTTTATGTAGCTTATTATTGATATAAACAAGCTGCATTGTTTTGCCATTTTGTTGACTAATACGTATTAATTCGCCATCACTTGAAAACTGCAAAGTCCTGCCACTATTCCAGACCCAATCATACCCATTTTCTAATTTAGTTAATTTTCCATCACTAGTCTGTTGTGCAATATAAGTATTGTCTTTCTGTAAATTAAAATACAGCACACGACCATCTGCTTGTCTGAGTTTTATTGATTCGCTGTCAATAGGTTTAAGACTAACATCGTACGAATGGCTCCAGCCATAGCCCATGGAGCCTTCATAGTTTGTTTGACTATTATAATGTCGGCTAAATTGTAACCCTAGCTCACCTGGTAATGGCTTAATATCTATTTCTTCCTGGTATTTATTACCCGTTACAATATGGATTGGATTACCTGCACCCGTGCCTTGGGTACTCGTTGATTGCGATGCAGTTTGACTGCTACCACATGTACTAGGGTTTCCATTACCTGTACCGTTACTCCCACCAGTACCATTTCCACTGCCTGTGCCATTTCCTCCAGTGCTCCCGCCTGTTCCTGTGCCGCCACCAGCTCCACCTGTACCGCCACCTCCAATATTGATATTTGATGGGTTGCCTTGGCCAGTTGGGCCTGATGACCATGGACGCTGTATTGATGCAAGAATTAATGGTGTAGTGGCTTTAGCTGAATCTGTGACTGCTTGATTGACATCGGCCGTTTTTGTTACCCAGCTATTGTCCCATGCTCTTGTTTGCATACGTACTGTGGCTGTTGCTAATACGGGCAATCGATTTTGACTGAGGTATAAGAGTTCTGTCGCATCTTTAGTGAACCATGAGCTAACTGTAGTAATTACCTTATTAACGAACGGAACTTTTAATTTGTAACCATATAACACTTGTACTTTTAATAAGTTGGCGTCCTGTATGTTAATTTTACTAGATCGACCTAGACTAGTATCTGCCAGATGTAATAATTCATTTGGTATTTCTTTAACATTTTGCTGAGTGTTTTGAATGCCAAAATCTTTAAAGGCTTCTTTAGTAGGGTTAAGGATTTTAATATCTGAAAATGCGGCTACGTCTACTCTTGCTTTTGCAATGGTAGCTACCAGTGAGCCAGCATTCATATCAGGTGAATATAATGGTGCAATTGATTTAGCTAAACCAAGTGTTATTGCATTTTTACGCGCATGATCAACAGCACCTGCTCTGGCTGCCATTAACGTTGCGTAGTCGAGAGAAGATTTGGCTTCATAAATTAGGGAATATTGTATTGCACCTAATGTAAGCATTAAAAAAACGGGCATCATTATCAATGTTTCCGTTAACGAAGCACCATGCATTCGGCTTTTTGTTTTATACAGCATTCCTTGCTCTCCTCGTGTATATTCCGTTTATTTTATTGCTTCAGCCAGCTGATCTAATGACGATTGCTTTTTTGGTCGTTTTTTTGAATAACTATCAATAGCGTTGATCAATTCACCCAGCGATTGATTATTGAACGATTCGTTATTAGCAATATAGTAACTAAGGTGTGTTTTTGCGTTATACAGATGTAACATTGCTAAATTGTGATGCGCTTTTGCATGAGTGGGCTTTAAACGAATAATGGCCGTATAGTATTTCATTGCATCGTTCCATTGCTTTTCACGCATACTAATATTGGCTAATTTGAATAATGCAGCAATATTTTCAGGATATGATTTGACAACGATTTCGTAATGTTCTTTGGCTTTAGCATATTGCTTTTCTGAGTAGGCTTTTTCACCTTTCATGAATTGATGTGAAATATTACCATCTGGCTTTATCTCAGCAGTGCCACAGCCAATGAGCAGAGAAATTAATATAAGTATAACGTGAGTATTGATTACTGAGCTTTTCAATTTATTGTCCATTTTCATACCATTTTATTTTTGCATTGGCTTTTATGTAATACTCATGATCTGCTGGTGCTTTTTTGATTAGTAACTTCCAGTAATCAAGTGCCCTTATTATATTAACTGTCTCATAGCGATAACCTGTTCTATATAGTTCTTTTATTTCTGCGTCCATCATTTTAATGGATTTCTGCACTGATGATTTTGGCCGCATAGCTAGTGAATTTCTCCAGTTAGCGTAAGCGTTACTCCATTTCTCTTTGACGTAGGCATTATTACCTCGGTTTTCATATTCGCTAGCAACAAGCTCTTTTATTTCATTTGTATAAAACCCTTCATTTTTCGGAAAATACACTTTATGTTGATTAAGCAATTTGACCCATAAAATAAATGCCTCATCTTTATTATTAGCATCGTAGGCATGAGTTCCTTTTTTATAAAGATCAAATAACTCACTTATTTTTAATTTCATGTCAGATGCTTGTACTCTAAACTCAGACTGATGTCGTTTATTCTCCTTTATATTAGCTAGTAACTGAATGCTCTCGTCGTAGCGCCCAGCATGATAAAGGTTAACTGCATTTTGTATTTCAACTTTTGAGCTTTTATACGCATAGAGCACTTTATTTTTTAACGATGTTTTCTTAACAACTTTTGATATAGCTTTTTTATTGACAACTTTCTTTTTGGTAATTTTTACTTTATTGAGAGATTTTTGATTGCCGCCGCCTTTTTTAGGATCACGTATTTTATTGATTTTTTCTACTTTAGGCTCATCCTGAGGGATAACTCCGGAAGCTAATTTAGGTTCAATACTAGCCTTATTATTTTTTGTCTCTTGTTTAGTAGCTGGTGTTGCTACATCGTCTGTAACGACAAATACTCTTGATTCCTGCATAGTAGTTTTATAATACTGATAGCCATATAAACCTGATGCTGCGACTATAATTCCTGCCAATGAAAAAATAGCCAATTTTAATATCGGCTTTTGTTTTTTGTTATTTTCTTTTTTTATAAGAACTGCTTCATTAACATTTTCAGATAACGACTCGATGACTGGCGGCGTCTGCGTACTTAATAGACGTTCAATATGAGCAACTTTACTGTCTTTTTTATCTACAATGATTTCATCTGTTGTCTTATGCTTGTTATTCCCACTATTTTCCTGCATTACTTCTTCGACTTTAATAGTAAATGACTCACTGGCTATAGTAATAATATCGCCATCTAGTAATAGTATTCTTTCCACAACATGGTCATTAACGCGTAACCCATTTAAGCTACTGTTATTAACAATAAATAGCGTGCCATTTTTTTTATCTATAATGGCATGGCTCCTGGATACTTGATTATTTGGTATCTTCAAGTCATCTTTTGATAAACGACCAATCGTGAATGGGTACTTATCAATTTCAACTTTTTTCTTTGTATTGTTATGGACAAGGTAACATTTTGTGACCATCTTTCTGACTGAGCCAATTTTTTCAATGCCTTCTTTTTTTGTGTGAATGTTTTTTTGTTTACTTACAAGCATTGATCCCATTGCTGGCGTTTTATCATCCACAACACTATGTCCATTTTTATTCATCATAACCTTTAACCTTACTGCACAAGCAATTTATCGCCGCGTTGCAAGCCTGCAGACGCGATTGAACCTACTGGTAGTTCTAATACCGATTTTGTGCCTTTTAAAGAAGCACAAAACCTATATGGCTTTACTGATTTTCCTAATTTTTTTATTCGATGATTTTTATCGAGAAAAACAACATCAATTGGAAAGCGCATCCCTATTGTATGGATTGAACTACATGGCTGAATCCACAATGCATCACCTGCATTTAATTTTTTTTCAGTCAATAACCCTACCAGTCTTTTTATCCATGTATTAGCGACACGAGTTTGTAATGATACAATGTTGCCATTACGTTGATTTATTAATGTACTATTATTCATAAAATACTCGCTTATTTAAAAAAGAAATCCATTGTTCCTGAGTCTCTTGCTTTAATGAATATCGGGAACATGATGATAATAAATGTAATTGGAAATAATAAACCTATCAAAGGCCCTAACATTTTTACTGGCGCCTGATTGGCCAGTTTTTCCGCACGTAAAAACCTTTCTGTCCGGCGTTGTTGTGCTTGTACACTTAATACATCTCCTACTTCACCGCCCGATTCTTCTGCTTGGTTGACAGCCGATACAAAGTTACCGATTGCGGGCATTTGTACTCGGTCAGCCATTTTGATTAACGCATCATGTCTGCTTAACCCTGTTCGTGTATCACGCAGTACTTTTGTAAATTCATCTTTCACCGGTCCAGCAGGCATTTTTTCAGTAGAATGATCAAGCGCACTGGCAAAATTTAGCCCTGCTCGCATTGAAAGCACCAGGAGATCTAAAAAAAATGGGAACATCTTACTGATATTATGTTGACGTAATTTAATTTGATCTTTTAACCATATATCTGGATAAAAGAACCCGATAGGCACGATTATAGCAACAACCGTGATGACGGTTGGATTTACCAGCTCTAGTAATAAGTACACATACAAGAATAATGCTATACCCAACGCAAGAAATACTCTTTTTGTGACTATAAATTCTTCGGGCCTTATTGTATAACTCATCCCCGCACTCCCGAGACGATCTTTCAATATCGCGAGCTTATGCTGATCAATAGACTCTGTTACTCTTTTGGTAAATAAATTAACAATGGGCCTAACCATTTTAAACATTACCGGCGGCTTGTCTCGCCACGACTCATCTTCTGCACTACCTTTATTTCTTATATAGTGCTCAATTATCATGAAGAAGCAAATCAACGATGTGAATATCATGAAAACAGGTATGTAAGCGTTAGATTGCATGTTATATATCTATATTTACTATTTTTCTAATCATTAATACCGCAATAAACATCAAGAATGCGATCACCACTAATGTCAACCAACCAACTGGCTCATCAAACAATGCTGCCATGCCTTCTGGTTCTTGTTTTCTTAGCATTAACATAACAGCTACTGGTATAGCTCCCACTACCCAGCCTTGCATTCTTCCCATTGCTGTTAAGGCATCGATTTTTCCTTCAATTTGAGCCTTTTCTCTTAATGTTTTAGCTAAGGTTTCTAATGTCTCTGCAAGATTACCACCGACACTCCTGGATATTGATATAGCTGAAATTAGCAAATCAACTTCTTGTCGATGTATGCGCTTGTACATATCATCCATTGAGTCTTCTAATGGTTTACCCATTTTGTATTCTGATAAAATCAGTGTAAATTCTTGCGATATGGGTGCGGGCTGTTGTTCCGCAATTTGCTGCATGGCTTTTGCCAAATTAGTGCCTGCCCTAAGTGAGGCAGACATAGAATTTAGTGCGTCAGGTAATTGATAAATGAAGCTATTAATTCTTTTTTTCTTCATCCGCTTTAACAGAAAACCCGGTAACAAGACTGCAAGTACACAGCCTACAATCAAGCCGAAGTAACTAGCATATAAATAACCTGCAACAGATCCTACTAAAACACCTGCGACATGGAATAGGAACAATGTTTTTGGGTCTTTTATCAAAAAGAGATTACGGAGACCATGATCAACTTTACTGACAAACCTATTACGGTACAGCTTCACTCCGTTAACTGTAAATGTATAAACCAGAATAAAGCCTATAACACAAAACACTGTTACCATGGCTACAAGAAATTGTGGATTAGAAGTCATTTCTACTTTTCCCACGATGGTTTTTGTTCATTCAGGTAATCTTTATTGCCAAATATGCTTCTGTCTATTTCGATACCTGCGTCTTCGAATTCTTTATAAAAAGTAGGCGCATACCCACAACCTGAATAAGTTCCTTTTATTTTCCCGTCAGATGTTTTACCTGTTCTGGTGAATTCAAATATTTTTTGAAGTAAAACGACATCGCCTTCCATTCCGTCGACTTCTACGATACTGGTTATTCTTCTTTTTCCATCACTGAACCGTGATTGTTGAATTATAATATCAACTGCTGATGTGATTTGTTCCCGAATCGCTCTGACAGGTAGATCTATCCCTGACATTAATACCATTACTTCTAATCTTGATAAAAAATCTCTTGGGGCGTTAGCATGCCCTGTTGTCAATGATCCATCATGACCCGTATTCATAGCTTGTAGCATGTCGATCGCCTCACCACCTCGACACTCACCAATCACGATTCTGTCGGGCCGCATTCGTAATGAATTTTTAACTAAATCACGAATTGAAATAAGTCCTTTTCCTTCGGCATTTGATGGACGGCTCTCCAGGGTAATGACATGATCCTGATTTAATTGAAGTTCAGCCGCATCTTCGATAGTGACTATTCTTTCATTAGAAGGTATAAAGTTTGATAAAATATTTAATGTTGTTGTTTTACCTGAACCGGTACCTCCGGATACAACAATATTTTTCTTATTCTTAACGCAAACCTCGAGAAAGTCAGCCATATCTTGCGTCAAAGAACCCATGCCTACTAGATCATTCATACTGAATCTATATTTAGGGAATTTACGTATTGTTACAACTGGGCCTATAAGGGATAAAGGAGGTATGATCGCGTTAACACGAGAGCCATCTTCCAACCTGGCATCTACCATTGGCGAGCCTTCATCTATTCGCCTACCTAGTGGCGTGACAATTCTTTCAATAATACTTAATAAAGATTCATTGCTATTAAAATAAGTATCTGATTTTACTATTTGTCCCGATTGCTCTATATAAATGTCATTTGCACCGTTAACCATAATCTCAGTAACCGTGTCATCTGCAAGCAACGTTTCAAGTGGGCCTAGCCCTATCGCTTCAGCAACAATATCTGCGATTATCTCATCTTCAGGCTTCACTTTCGGGATTTCAATATTATTTCGACGAATCACTTCACGCGCTGACTCTGATGCTTCTTTTTTAAGATCATCTGAAGACATATTATGCATTGTTGTACGTTTATACATATCAAGATGCTCAAGCACTAGCATGTGGACCTTTTTACGAAAATCAAACAACTCATCATTATCTTGCTTACCGTGTAGCGGGATTACATTTGATTTATCAGCATCGGGTTGTGTTTGTGATATTTTTACATCAGGATGATCATCCTTATTTTTAAGTAGTGTAGTAAACTGAAGATTACCAATCTGGAACCTATCACCATGAGTTAAGGGATGATGCTTATTTATTCTATCTCCATCTATCCATGTTCCATTAGTGCTCTCAAGATCGCATAAAAAAATACCTTTATTGCTAACAATAATCTCAGCATGAAATTTTGATGCAAAAGAATCACTTAACATTATATTCGCATCAGGTGATTTACCTAAGCTGTGCTTACCAACTGGTAAGTGATGTTTGGTCACGTTGGATTCTTCATCCTGAATGTATATTTCGATCATTCTTATCCCTAATCCAGTAGTGTAAACTCAAGGTCTTTATCACTTTTATCTTGTAGTACTTTTGCACGTTGAACCCATTGCTTATTGATTTTATGTGTTGGATCTATTACATGTGGCGTCACAAGAATAACCAGCTCTGTTTCATTATTTTTAAATGAACGCGATTTGAATAATTCACCTAAAATTGGAATATTTCCAAGGCCCGGTAATTTATCAACAGATTTTGCAGAATCTGAGGTCACTAAGCCTGAGATGACCATTGTGTCACCTTGCTTTACATTCATATCTGTTTCAGTTTTACGTGTAAGAAAGCCGGGGATATCCAATACTTTTATAGAATCATCTACAGTACTAATCTCAACACTTACATGAGTTGATATATATCCTCCTGGGTCTGACACAGGTTGAACTTTTAATATAATTCCATATTCTTTAAACGTGACACTAACTGAACCGTCTGTATTCCGTATGGGCAATGGTATCTCACCACCAGCAAGAAATTCAGCTTTACCACCACTACGACAAGTTAATTTTGGTTCCGCAAGCATTCGCGCATTGCCATCATTTGCCATTAAATTAATAACCGATGTAAGGTTTGTCCCTATGCCAAAATAAGGGTTGCTTGAACCTACATCAGATGGCAATGCAGAAGGATTTGTAATATCAAGATTAGGAACGGGTCGAAATGTTGAGTTTGTAACATAATCATTCAATACAGCATACTGTGGGCCATTAATAACATCATCCCAATTTATACCAATTCTTTTTAGTTCGTTTTTCTTTACTTCTACAACCTTTACATCCATGTAAATCATGCCCTGCAGGGTGATACCACCGGAGGTAACGTAACTAGTAACATTTGAAAACTGCTTACTAACTGTCTCGACTCGCATCTGATCTGATTTTCGTAGGCTAGAGCCTTCGATAATGATTTTATCGCCTACTAATCGGACATTTATACCCTCTATATCAGCAAGGTGTTTTTTAACCTGGTTTAAAATTATTTCTGGAGGTTGATCTAAGATACGCAAAAGATAATGTTTTTGAGTTTTATCACGCTTCCACACTCGCAGGTCAGTCATTCCTACTTTCTTACCAATCAGTAAGATTTGGCCTGCATCATGTAACACTTTAACGCTTGCTAATTTACCGCTACCGATAGATACCCTGGAAATACCTCTATGGGATAATATTTCCGTCTGACCAACATAGATCTCAAGGACTTCTTCATGAGTTTTAGAGAATGCTTGAGCTGAATAAAATAAAACCATAATGACAGATAAGATTATTAGTCGCACCATCATTGTTTTATTATTATTGTTTGCAATATTTTTCATATACAACCTTATCCCCCAACAATGATATCGACTTTCGGATACCGTTTGGATTTGTTTTTTGTCTTCCCTAGAAGATTATTTATTGTTATTTGTTCTGATAACTCATTACCAGCAGCCGCCTTACCTTCGTCTTTTCCTGAACGCAAAACGACCGTTACACTTCCAATGTCACGAGCATGCGTTATTTTTGCTGCATTAACTGGAGAAACAGAAATAGTAATTGTTTGATATGTTCCATTTTCGGAGATTCTTCCTTCATCATCAACTATTCCACCTGTTGCTAATATAGACACGTTTTTTAACAAGGGTAACGTAACGACCTTACCGTCTCTCAATGTGACCATTAAATCTATTTTATCACCTGGTCTTAATAGACCTGACATAGATGAAACTATATCAACAGGGAAAGTTAACCCGCGCTGATCTTTTTCGATAAGATTAGAAAAACCACTGTTAGTTTTAGAAGCAAGAAAATTACTTAATAACGATTCTCCTGCATTTAGTGACTGCATAACTCTTTTCCCAACGACGCTATCTGCATTCTCAGATCGGACAGCTGCGGCATGTATATAACTATTTGGCATCTCACGAATCGCTAAATTTTCATAACTAAGTACGTCGCCGATTCTTAAATTACTTTTTGCAACTACAATTTTTACAGGTTTATACTTACTGGATAAACGTTCTTCTTCAGATTTAACTCTGTTATTTATATAATCATCAGTAAAATAGGCAGCACCACCACCACTGGCAATTGCACCAAGTAATAACACTGCTGTTGCTTTATTGACCGCCATGTTTAACCCCTATAAATATTATATGTGTGGCTGCGATATTGACCATGTATATTCCGCCTGATGGCTGGTAAAGCCATCTTTCACTATAGCTACAAAATTCCATGCTATGAATATAGCAGTGGCTACGAGCGCATATTCGACCAATGCACTCCCTCTCTGATTGCGTGGATTTTTCATATTCATTATCCTTTTATCCAATGTATCAATATCATCGATCTATGTTCGCGAACGGGGCTTTTGTTTACAAAGGTTAACTGGCATAACTCTTTCCCTTTTTGAAATTCTAGTACTCTATTTTTCTGACCTGACAAACTATCTTGTTTTTTCCATCCGTTACGGAGTAATTCTGAAAGGTACCATTCTTTGTTCATTGAAGCAGAACGAAATGAACTTAATGTAATTGTTTCTGAATGCACACCTAAATCCAGATTGTGTGATCGTGAAACCACATGAACATTTTTCTGTACTGGAAAGCTTAACTCAGGTTCTTTGAATACCTTATCTCGTGTTACAACTAATGATCCAACACTACCACCTGGTATATCATGTGATTGGACTGAATAACTATATCCCCGATGTTCATAACCCAATGTCAAATTGTTACCAACATGCTGATACTTTAACTGGCCAAACCCTTTCACCTTCCACTTAGATTGATAATGCCTCATTACATCTTTTGTATTTCTGTTTGCCTTAAAGTTCTGTATTGACATTGGATGGCCATTATAAATCATCTTTTTTGCGACCCATTCAGTTTGCATGCCCGACATAACATCAAATAACGGAAGTGAAATATCATTTAAATCTTCTGCTTGAATAGTCATTGAAAACATTAAAATAACAAACGTAATATTGATTGAAATTAAATGTTTCATTTTTTATACGTACTCAATAACACGGTTGTCTTAGCACCCGACTGAACATTTTTAGCCTTCTTTCCTTCCTTATAAAATGGAATAAAAGAAATAAGTTGTGCCGGTACAGCTATACAACGCACGGCCTCATCAATTACAAGCTTGTCGACTCTATCTGCATAAATTGCTTCAGTTGGTGCCGTCCATGCATTAGATAAAATCGATCCACTTGATGTAAACGTTAAGTTATTATTTGCATTTGATGCACCCTGTATAGGCAACAAATTCTTTGCGTTTGCTTGCACAGTAATAGATGAATAAGTTCTCGATCCGAGATTCATACCTCTTTTAAAATCAACCCCTGGAAAATCTTTGCACCCGGGAATGAACCTGCCTAAGGTTGAGTTGGTTAGGTTAGTTAAAGTATTAAAGGCTGGGCCAAGAACCGGAATTCCTTTATATGCGAGTTCATCAACTAACTGATTTTTCACAGGAGACACTCCTTCACCAGCAGTTACTGTTACTCTATTTGTACCTTTTGGTGGTGTAACTAGAAATTTTTTGCCTGTTCTATCAACCCATAACTGGTTATCTGTTATGGCCGAACTTGCCATACCTTGTTTTTGACTGCCAAAAAAACGTCTATCTACTTCTAGCCCTAACTTAGCATCTGTTTTTGTGTTTTCATTATCATTCCATCGTCCTTGTGGGTCTGCCCATACAGTACGTTCCCAGACAGCGTAACGAGTTGAATCAATCCCTTTTTGTTTGAAATCTATATATTTTCCTATCATTGGCACAGATATAAAGACAGGAACAAAAAAGGCTAACGAAATTAAAAATTCAGTTGTAGCACTGCCCTTTTTTTTATTACTTCCCTTTATACAATTAATTTGTGTAAACTCCATTTACATTCTCCAATAACCACTATTTCACAGTGACATAAGATGGCGAACAGAAGACATCTTTTTTTGTTGCATATGCCATATTTACTTCCACGGCTTGCATGATATAACGCTCACCAGGATTTCCCATTTGTGTAAATAAATCCACTTCTTGACCACCAATAACTGCAGTACAGTATTCAATTTGATTGTAATCTCTCTCTATGTCACTAAAACTTGTCTTGATAACTTCTCTAGTACAGGGAATATTTAAGACGCTTGATTGCTTGCTAGACAACTTCTTGAATCCGAATATTTGATTACTTTGTCGAAAACTGTTTGCTATAAATGCATCAACCTGAGATGCGACATTAGGATTTAGTTTATTACGTTCAGATGGATGCAAGTCTGTTCCAAAATGGCCGTAACCCATTTTATTTGATCGGTTATACTCCAATCCATAACTGGGTGTTGTTACGCTTATTCGGTCATAGTCATATATTTTACTCTTAGGCACGTATCTTAATATTTTATCACTCAATTTATTCACTTGAATCGTAACGTCTTTACCTGCTAATTGCTGTTGAAGATAAAAACTCATTTTATTTTGATACGAGGACATTTGTTTATCGTATGCATCCATATCTACATACCAGTATTTGCCATAGAGACGTTCCCAACGATATCTCTTCCATATTATAAGCTCAGCAAGCTCATCACCATGTACATTAGAAGGCGCGCCCGTTATTTTCTGGTTTTTAAACTCCAACTCATCTGTGATCTTATACTTAACATATATCGCATTGATATTATTTGGCATGTTTTTTCCGGGACAGGTTTTTGCATAACCTGATTCTGCTGCGACGGATACAAACACAGCTAATAAACACACAGTAGTTTTTTTAAAATAGAAAAATTTCATTATATTTGATTTTTCGTCAACCTAACCTGCCAAAATGGATTATATAAATTTGCATATTCACCTTTATTCAATTGGACAAATCCTTTTTTAGGCCTTTGATGGAATATTTCTGCTCTAGATAGTGCTGCTAAACGCTGTGAACCAGGCTTCATTCCCATTAATTGCATAAACCGTGTTGTTGAAACTGGCATTGTCGCTAACGCGGAAACATTAAGGGTTTGCTCAGCATCTTTCCCCGGCTTTCTCAAGTCATAATAACCCGGCACACCTTTATAATTTTTTGCGAACTCACGTGCAGATGCCTTACCTTTAGCAACCGTGCTACTTTTCCATCCTTTTACGGTCCACCAACGGTAAACTAATTTATCATCAGCTTTCCAATCTGTTTTACTACCCGTCATTGTATGGGAGGTACTACCGTATTTATTAAGTTTCCATAAGCCAAGATTAATACCCCAGCCACGATTACCTCTGATCCATGGACCCGAAATATCATAACTTTCTTCTACCATATTCTTTAGGCGGCCATTGTCTTTTTTTGCTGAATAAATTTTAACGTATTGCAATACTTTAGCGATATCAGTAACCACTTGAACAGCTGCTATTTTCCCACCTGTTGAATTCACATCGGTTTTAGAATTTACGCGAATACTTGGGTGGTATGTTTTTGCCACTTTGTCCATTATTTTAACATTTAATAAATTCGAGATAGACATCACACCATTCATTGTTAATTGGCTTTTCCATTGTGCTACATGCATAGCATTATTTAATATTTCTGACCCTTGTATTAAAAAAGGCGCTACTTTTTCTGTTCCTTGTTTAACAAATTTCAATACTCTATTGACAGCCGCTATTGCAGGGCCTGCATAAGGTATGAATCGCGTATATCTATTCAATTTACCAATAGATTTTTTTACATATCTCAGCCAAGATACATAACTAACAAAATGGCCGACTGCAACGTGATTTGCGATCATTGCTCTGTTGGTATAAGCAAGAAAATTAAGATTTCTTGCTACAAATATAGCTCCGCTATATGCCGCTGCATCAGAAGCATTTACCAAGCGAGATTTTTCAGATGTCGTCTGTCCGGTGTTATACATAAGGACAGCAGCCATCGCAGTAGCCATCATTAAGAAAACACCCAGTATCAGGGCTTGTCCATTTTGTTTATTAAGCGATATTTTGTATTTTTTCATCGAGTAAGCCATCCATTGTTCTCGCTGTAAAAATAATTGGCACAAGCATCCACCTAACTATCCTAGATAGGCATAACAAATATGCCTGCAAGGACAGTTAAACAGATATTTGATACCAGCTAATCAGGAAATGATTAGCTACTGACCATTTGCTGATGCAAAATTACCCATCTTTTTATCAGTATTTGCAGTAGTTTCTGCACTATTAGCCTGCTGAACAGCTTTAGCAGTGGCTGCATTACCTGATCCACCAGATATTTCTTTAGCCATCGATGCCATCTGATTACTAACTGTATCCCCCATGAAACCAACTACACCAATAGCAGCAACTGCTATCAATGCTACGATGATTAAGTACTCAGACATTCCTTGGCCGCGTTGCTTATTTTTACCTAAGGTTTTTTTGCTTTTGAAGTGTATCATGTCACTCTCCTAATTTTCCGTGTGTTGTGGATGTGAGTATCCATTAATGTTCCCATGTCTCACATGGGACAATTTATATCAAACAATTAATCAGCGGTAAACAACTATTTTATTTAATTGACATTTCCTAAGTTAACTGCTGATTTTCTTGTAGGACTTATCCTACAAGAAAATAATTAAGATGTTATGCAGTGTATATTTTATTAGAATGCAACGATTCAAGGATAAGTAAGGACGTTAATTTAGATGCATGTAATTGTTTCAGCATTATTGTTTATATGTGCTTTACCGACAGTGAATTTACCTATTGCTGGCTGCATTTTTTTATTGCCCATACTTATTTTTCAACTGAATAAGAAAAATTCATCTGCCGTAATCAATGGGGCGTTACTGGGTGGCATTATCGCTAGCTATGTATTTTTGGGTGTTTGGTCGTATAGCATAACTTTATATCTGTTAGTTATTGCATTGGTTTCACTGTCTTTTTCGCTTCTTATATTTTCAATCATCTATATATATAGAATAAACATGTTTCTGGCATTTATTGTTGCGCCTTTTATGTGGCTTGGAAGCACTCTAATTCTTAATTATCTCAATATGCCTGTGACATTATCGGTTTCACTTATGCCAATGAATAGCCTCTTATTACCTGCATCTATAGGTGGGCAGCATTTGCTTGATGTTTTATTGATTGCGTTTCAGATTATTTTATTAATTACTTTTACATCAAAAGCTAATTATTTTTATCGTTCACTACCGCCAACTTTATTTATCGCTGGTTTGCTCTTATTAATAACAATACCTAATAAAGGCGATTACACAAATAATTTATCAGAAAAAATAAATATAAGTGCCGTGCAGACTAATATTCACCCGCTAACAACTTTAGCCATGCCATCTGAAGGCAACATTGAATCACTACATGACACACGATTAAGCATTATAAAAATGATTTCTAATCAAAAAGATAGAACTGATATTATTATCTGGCCTGAGGTGAATTTTTCGAAATATGAATTTAGAAATAAACATAATATTTCGGAGCTTGCTAAGAAATATAGTTTTAACATGCTTGTCTCTAGCCCGGATATTTCACCTTCGGGTGAATCATTTAGTTCGGTATTTGCTGTTTCTGAAGATGGCAATATACTCAGCAGGCAAAGTAAGCGATTTTTAATCCCGCTTATTGAAACAGATATATATAAAGATAAAATATGGAAACCACACCATTTATTACCTGGAAAACCTGGAACGCTTGTCTGTTATGAATCTGCTTTTACATTGCCTAGTGCAAAAATATCATTAGCGGGATCTGGATATTTAGTTATCACAACAAACGAGGCGTATGCTGGCCCTTCTGTATTGCCATTAATCCATCTTCAATTAGCCCGTTTACGTGCCATTGAGACAGGTAAAACAGTGATACGCACTGCAAATGGTGGAACGTCTGCCATTATAAATAACCACGGTGAAATAACTGAGCAGCTACCGCTTTTTACAGAAGGTATTTTAAATAAAACTATAAACACAAATTACACCAATACGTTTTATGTCGAACATTTTAATTCAATACAAAATATTTACATATCACTTTCAATTCTAGCTTTTATATCTACAATGTTGCTAATTATATTAAACAGGAGAAGTAATACACCAAGTGTTTCTATTAACATTATTAAACCAATTTCATACTCAATGTTATCTGTTGTATTGTTATTGGGAGTTCAATATCTTTTTATTAAAAACACATACACCTCAAACACTAATAAAATATATCCATCTTCATTGATTGATTTTCAGAATAGTTTTTTTCAAAGTAAATCAACTTACAAATCAATGAAAGCATCAAATACCATTGAAAGCCTAACCGCATCCATGACATTTTTATTACGTGACTACGGAAATAACGTAACCATAAATAAAATTTCACCTTACTTTTCTTTAAACAATGGGCTGTCATCGGCTTTAACAAACATCAAAACAACCGCAAACCAATATAACTACTCTATTAATCCGATTAACTATATCCCTGATAATAAAAATATTACTATCGCCACTCCTTGTCTGGCACTGTTAACAAATGGCGAAACAGTTGTTATTCGTAAACATTCTCCAACTCATACAATAATATTTTCACCGTACAACGAAGCAGAACTAACATTAAAAACATCTTCATTTATTAAGAAATGGACTGGCCAGACAATCACTTTTAGTGTAAATAAAAAACATTGGGACATATGAATAATATTCATTCAGATAATAGTTTCTTACTGCACTCCGGAAGCAATGCGGATTTATACAAACTCGATTCTGATAATCCCATCATTGTGAAAATACTAAAAGGAGA
>Ga0316204_10006421_pt1 | contig 18120 bp, 17 predicted proteins | sample 6monrhotite_MG_2_FD_205661 | JGI IMG/M metagenome (GOLD analysis project Ga0316204, IMG submission 205661) | Microbial mat bacterial communities from mineral coupon in-situ incubated in ocean water Damariscotta River, Maine, United States -... | ecosystem: Environmental > Aquatic > Marine >... | reverse complement strand
ACTGCTTTAGCGAGAAAAGTTCGTTAGCGCTATATCAGCGCCAGCTGAAGCCTTTGATGTTGGGGTATCTGTGATATTTTACCGGACACCGTTACCAACCAGGTGAACGCAAAACTTTTCATTACGCCAATCAAACCAACTGCTTGCACTCTAAATACGTGTCCAACTGATTAATCTAGGATTAACAGGATACAGCGTTGCGTTACAATATTAAAAAAGGAAAGAAATGCAGTTAGATAGCAGTAGACAAATATCACAGGAATTCCGGCAACTGGTGGAATACTCTTCACCTGTGCAAATTGCGGGAACGATAAACGCATATTCTGCTCTCTTGGCAAAAAAAGCCGGTTTTCCAGCCATCTATTTATCTGGGGCTGGTGTAGCAAATGCATCTTTTGGATTACCGGACCTTGGTGTGACTACGTTGGAAAATGTTGCCGAAGATGTACGCAGAATAACCAGCGTTTGTCGTTTACCTCTATTGGTTGATATTGATACTGGTTGGGAAGACCCAAAAGAAGCAGTTTTTCAATTATTGGTGGCAGGTGCTGCAGCTGTTCATATTGAAGATCAGGTTGAACTAAAACGCTGTGGCCACAGAGACGGTAAACATTTGGTTTCTACTGAAGAGATGCAGGGTCGTATTAAACAGGCGATTAGCGGTTGTGATTTGAATCCAGACTTTGTAATTATGGCGAGAACAGATTCTCATGCAGTCGAAGGATTCAACGCATCAATGGATCGATGTAAAGCGTACGTAGAAGCTGGAGCGCATATGATATTTGCCGAAGCGTTCGAAACATTGGATGAGTATAAAACGCTAACAAATGAATTGGATGTTCCTGTATTAGCAAATATTACTGAATTTGGTAAAACTCCTCTATTCACAGTAAAAGAGCTGAAGAGCGTTGGCGTTTCCATGGTGTTATATCCATTAACAGCTTTTCGCGTAATGAGTGAGGTTGCCTTGGATGTTTATAGAACAGTTCGTGAGCAGGGAACTCAAAAGTCTTTATTGGATAAAATGCAAAAACGTACCGAGCTATATGAAATTCTTGATTACGAAAAGCATGAACGAGAGATTGATAGGGAGTTTGCTAAAAACAAAAAGTGAACTTGTTATAGTCTGTTGAGGTGAGCAATGAGTAATGCAAAAGGGTTGGGACTTTCTGACATTATTGCAGGAACAACAGCCATCAGCACAGTTGGTAAGAGTGGTAAAGGATTAAGTTATCGCGGCTATTCCATTAAAGATCTCGCATCATATGCGTGCTTTGAAGAGGTCGCGTATCTGCTTTTATATGGCGAATTGCCGGATAATAAAACATTGCAGGATTATAAAGAAAAACTTATTTCTTTAAGATCACTTCCTGCTGAATTAAAAATTGTATTAGAGTTGCTTCCTTCAAATACTCATCCCATGGATGTCATGCGTACAATTACATCTGTATTAGGGAATCTAGAGCCAGAAAATAACGCAGAAAATAGTGTGCAGCAACAAGTGGAACAACAATATGAGATCGCAGATCGGTTGTTGGCAATTTATCCTGGTGCATTACTATATTGGTATCATTTTAGTCATAATAACAAACGAATCGAAACCAACTCGGAAGAAGATTCGGTTGCGGGTTATTTTCTCGGGTTATTAAAAAATGAGAAACCTAAAACTATCGAAAAAGATGCGATGGATGTGTCACTTATTTTATATGCAGAGCATGAATTTAATGCCTCGACTTTTTCTGCACGTGTCGCTGCTTCAACCCTAACGGATATATATTCAACAATCACCGCTGCCATTGGAACATTACGAGGGCCGTTGCATGGTGGTGCAAATGAAGCGGCGATGGCGCTTATTCAGAGTTTTGAATCTGTAGATGAAGTGGAAACAAAGCTTGATGCGATGTTGTCTCGCAAAGAAAAGATTATGGGATTTGGGCATCGGGTATATAGTGATTGTGATCCACGAAATGCCATTATTAAATCATGGTCAAAAAAGTTAGCGAATGAAAAGGGTGATGATTTTTATTATCCTATTTCAGAAGCCATAGAAAAACAGATGTGGGCAAGAAAAAAGCTGTTTCCTAACCTCGATTTCTATAGTGCATCGGCTTATCATTTTATGAAAATTCCTGTTTCACTTTATACTCCTATCTTTGTCTGCTCAAGAATAACGGGTTGGGCTTCACATGTTTTTGAACAACGTGCGAATAACGCGCTCATACGGCCTAGTGCTAACTATAATGGGCCAGAAATTCGCGATTTTTTGACAATTGATCAACGTTAGGAATAGACAATATGTCTGATTTACGCTCTGCCGTTCGACCAGCACCGGATTCGATTTTGGTGACTATTGCCGATTATGTTATGGATACCAAACTTGAAAGTGAAGTTGCTTTTCAAACGGCAAGGCTTTGTTTGGTCGACTCCTTAGCCTGTGCTATGAAGGCACTCAACTTTCCTGCGTGTGAAAAACATCTTGGTCCTATTGTACCTGGTGCAGAGATGAGTCGGGGCGCGCGAGTGCCGGGCACTAAATATTGTCTTGATCCAGTGCAAGGTGCGTTCAATTTTGGTGTGATGATTCGTTGGTTAGACTATAACGATACCTGGTTGGCGGCAGAGTGGGGGCATCCTTCAGACAATATCGGTGGCATATTGATGCTTGCTGATTATCTGAATAATCAACGATTGGAGAATGATGAAAAGCCAATCACCATGCAAGAGCTGTTTACTTGGGTGATCAAAGCCTATGAGATTCAAGGCATACTGGCGCTAGAAAATAGTTTTAATCGGGTTGGTCTTGATCATGTCATATTAGTTCGCATCGCCACAACAGCAGTTGCCACTGCTATGTTAGGTGGCAATAAAGAACAGATTATCAATGCAATATCCAACGCTTGGATTGATGGAGGAGCGCTACGCACTTATCGTCACGCACCCAATACAGGATCGCGCAAGAGCTGGGCTGCAGGTGATGCAACAAGCAGAGGTGTGCGTCTTGCGTTAATGGCAGTAAAGGATGAAATGGGATATCCATCTGCATTGTCTGCCAAGCAATGGGGATTCTATGATGTGTTATTTGGCGGAAAAAGTTTTTCATTACCACAGGTGTTTGGCTCTTATGTGATGGAGAACATACTATTCAAAATATCTTACCCCGCAGAATTTCATGCGCAGACGGCGGTTGAAGCTGCACTCGCTTTGCATGACCAGGCAAAAAATAGAATTGATGAGATAGATAAAATTGTAATTGAAACACAAGAGGCCGGGGTTAGGATAATTGATAAAACAGGCCCGCTCGATAATCCTGCCGATCGAGATCACTGTTTGCAGTACATGGTTGCCATTCCTCTACTATTTGGCCGATTGCGTGCTGAGGACTATGATGATGAAGTTGCAAAAGATTCACGCATAGATTTATTGCGAGAGAAAATGCAAGTTGTAGAAAATAAGCAATACAGCCTAGATTATCTCGATAGCAAAAAACGATCAATCGCAAATTCTGTACAGCTATTTTTTAATGATGGAAAATCTTCAGACAAAGTGGAGATCCCCTATCCTTTAGGGCATAAAAATCGTAGGGATGAGGCATTGCCTAAGTTGATGGATAAATTTTCTTACGCAATGGAAGAGGTTTTTTCTCCCCAACAGCAAGACAAAATAGAAGTTACCGTTAATGAGCTGGAAAACAGGATGAATATGTCTGTTGGAAGATTCATTCACGCTTTTATCCCACAATGATGCCCGCAGGAAAAACTCCTATCATTCGTATTCTCGCGATGCCTGAAAATACCAATACTGCCGGTGGAATATTTGGTGGCTGGATTATGGCGCAAATGGACATTGCTGGAAGTATTCTTGCGCATCAACAGGCAGAGGGTAGAGTGGCAACAGTTGCTTCTCAATCTATGCAGTTTTATAAACCTAGATTAATCAGTTGAACCACAATTTATAGCACACTCATTTGATTTACTTAGCTATATGAAAAGTGTTTGATTCACCAACCAGGTGAACGCAAAACTTTTCATTACGCTAATCAAACCAACTGCTTGTACTCTAAACGTGCGGCCAACTGATTATTCTAGGATAAACCGGTGTATGTAGGTGATGTTGTTAGTTGTTTTGCTAATGTGTTAGAAGTAGGTAACACTTCAATGACGATTGAGATAATGCTTTATTCAGAAAGAGATCATGCACGCGGTGAATGTGTAAAAGCTGCAGAATCAGTGATCACCTATGTGGCGATTGATGATGATTTATTGCCGCGAAGGCTAGCAGCAAGAAAAAAAGGAGAGTAAAATTCTCAACTATTTTATGATACCGTAACTCATCATTGTAATTTTTATGTTGAGCAAACCGCTGCACTATTTAGTGTTGATTGATTAGTGAGGCTATAAATAGATTTGCCAACCAAAAACTTCGTCTTTCTTTAAATCAAGATCTTCTACTCCCCCCCAAGAGATTGTAATATTGTCGATCTCGTCATTGTCGCTCATGCCCACTTCTTCAGCGCGTTTTTTAAATTCACCCCAAGTAAGTTTTTTACCGCAAGGTTCAGTTTTCTTAATTGCGTTTTGCATAACAGCCTACCAAAACATTCAGGATTAGATTACAGATAATTACTATAAATAGTATTGCACGAAGAAAAAATTTATCAAATAGAATTTTCTATGGAATGGGAAATAATTCTTACTCAGATACCTTATAGATATTAAACATAGTTTTGATTCCTTTTCTGGTGAGGAATAAACTCAGTGACAATGTAAATTGATAAAGCCAAGAGGTGAATGAAACTTTATGATTGAGAAAAAATGTATAAAGTTTCAACTAACTCGTTTGTTTGGTGATAGCGACCAGCGCTATTGCATCTCACACGTCTCACGGTTAATATCATCAAATAATGTAGTGGATGCAATGATCGTTCATTGTGATTGTTGACTACTTTAGTTGGTGAAAAAATAAATAAAATAATGCCTTCAAGAATAACTAAGGTTCAATTTTCGTAACAGATAACGCGCATAGTTATTCTATTTCAGCTGGCCATAACGATTTAAAAAAAGCCTTATTAAAAGGATAGGAGATTATGGAGAAGCCACGAGTTTTTATTAGTTCTACTTTTTACGATTTAAAGCATGTAAAAATTTCTCTGCAAAAGTTTACCGATCGACTGGGTTATGAAGCATTGCTTTCTGATAAAGCGGAAATTGCGAGTAATTCTGAACTGACTGTCGATGAGTCGTATTATCGTGAAGTTTCAAATTGCGATATGTTTGTTTTGATATTAGGAGGAAAATATAGCGCGGTTGCAGACGAAAAAATGCTAAAGAACAAGGATGAATTTTTCGAGCGTTATGAAAGTATGACCAAAAACGAATTTGAAACTGCGCTAGCTCGGAATATACCAATCTATATAATGATGGATAAATCGGTTGGTTTTGAATTCGAAACGTTTAAACGAAATCGAGATAACGAAAATATTCAATATGCGCATGTGGATTCCGTAAAGATATTTCGCTTGATTGATGATTTGTTGTCTAAATCGGAAAACTATCCCATCAAACAGTTCGAGCAATTGAGTGAGATAGAAGAGTGGTTGCAAGGTGAATGGGCAAAACTATTTAGGAAGCTCATTAACGGCCGCTCTGAGCAAAACCAACTTGTTTCGCTTTCCGAGAAAATTGATGAACTCTACGTGATAAATTCCTCGTTACAGCGTTATATGGAAGCAGTTGTCTCGAAAGTTAGCAATACGCCTGACGAAGCGAAAAAAGTGATCAAAAAAGAGCAGGAGACTTTTGAGGCGGAGAAAAAAGATCAGAAGATTTACAGTACGCCATTTGTACGCAAACTGAACATGCTTTATGACTTATCGCGCGAAGACGTAAAAATGTGTTTTTCTAATGCGGTTTCTCTAGAAGATTTGTCGCGAAAAATTGCTTCAAAAACACGTTCAAAAATTCTTGATTGGCATACTTCCGATATGATCAAAGTTTGGCGAGGTAATGCTTCTTCGGTTGATGATCTTAATGAGATTCGAGCGTTGCTAAACAAAGAGCCACTAGCTTTTGAGAAAACGACGGTTAATCGGCAGGTTGCTGAGCCAGCTACAGCATAATCGATAAACTGGTCGAAATAAAAAAGGGTTACCAATAATTGGTAACCCTTTTTAGTATATGGCTCCCCGAACTGGACTCGAACCAGTGACCCAATGATTAACAGTCATTTGCTCTACCAACTGAGCTATCGGGGAATTGAAAGTGCGCGTATATTACTGATAGTGTTTATAAACGTCAATAGATTATCGGATGTTGTTTTGAGAAACTTAGCCGTTTAAATGTAAAAAAGGGCTACCAAATGGCAACCCCTTTTTTGTGTATGGCTCCCCGAACTGGACTCGAACCAGTGACCCAATGATTAACAGTCATTTGCTCTACCAACTGAGCTATCGGGGAATTACGTCGAGCGCGTATATTACTGATGCGCTATGCTTTGGTCAACACTGAAATTTAAAAATTTCTCACTCTTATTGTGATAGGGCGTTTTTTAATCGCTTTAAAGCGTCATTAAGATTTTCTAACGAGGTTGCAAATGACAAGCGTTGAAAACCGGGAGCACCGAATGCAGACCCCGGCACTAAAGCAACGCCAGCATGTTCTAAAAGATATGCTGCCATCTCAACATCATTATTCACACCCTCAGTAGCAGCAATTGCCTCAGAAAAATCTGGAAAAAGATAAAACGCACCTTGTGCTGGATTACAGCTGACACCCGGCAGCGCATCTAGTTTTGGATGCACGATGTCGTGTCGTTCATGAAATGCTTTTAGCATAGTGGAAATGCATTTCTGATCACCGGCTAACGCAGCTACTGAAGCAGCTTGCGAAATAGAGGCAGGGTTTGATGTACTTTGTGATTGGATGGTTTTCATCGCTTTGATGAGCGGAGCAGGCCCCGCAGCATATCCAATACGCCAACCTGTCATGCTGTATGCTTTTGACACGCCATTCAATATGATGGTTTGCTCATATAGTTCTGGTGCAGCAGTAAGAATGTTGCAGTAGGGTTTTGTATTCCACACAATTGCTTCATATATGTCATCTGAAACGATAAGAATATCGGGGTGTTTTTTCAAAACTTCGGCAAGTTGCTTCAGTTCGTCTTCACTATATACTGCGCCAGTTGGATTAGATGGGCTGTTTAAAACTAACATGCGTGTTTTGTTAGTAATGCTTGCTTCTAGCTGTTCTGCGGTAATTTTGAAACCCTGCTCAGCCGATGCTGAAATAATGACAGGTGTTGCGTTCGCTAGTTCGACCATTGGCGGATACGAAACCCAAAAAGGCGCAGGAATAATAACTTCATCACCAGTATCCAGCAGCGCTTGGCAAAGATTATAAAAACTGTGTTTGCCACCGCATGAGACTAGAATTTGATCAGCGAGATAATTAATCCCATTGTCACGTTTGAATTTTGTGATAATAGCTTGTTTGAGTTCAGCGGTACCATCAACGGCTGTATATTTGGTTGCGCCTTGATCAATAGCTTGTTTCGCTGCGGTTTTGATATGGTCAGGTGTGTCAAAATCTGGCTCGCCCGCACCAAGACCAATAATGTCTTTACCGGCTGCTTTTAATTCTGCTGCACGAGCAGTAACTGCAAGAGTAGGAGATGGCTTTAGGTTTTTTGCCCGCTGGGAAAGGTTTAGTTTCAAACGTACATCCTCACATAAATTCTGATATTTCTATTTTCTTTGAGTGTATCATAGGTATAGATAATCGACAGCAAGGTTTTTAAGTTTAATGGAAGGCAAAAAATTCGAATTAGTTAGCAAGTTTGAACCAGCCGGTGATCAGCCAGCGGCGATCAAACAATTGGTTGAAGGCTTGCAAGCGGGAGAGGCTGGGTTAACCTTATTGGGTGTGACAGGTTCGGGTAAAACCTTTACTGCCGCCAACGTTATTCAAACTTTGCAGCGCCCTGCAATCTTTTTAGCGCCTAACAAAACATTGGCTGCGCAGCTTTATGGGGAGATGAAAGATTTCTTTCCGCATAACTCTGTTGAATATTTTGTTTCCTATTACGATTACTATCAGCCTGAGGCTTACGTGCCGGCATCGGATACGTTTATCGAAAAAGATGCATCGGTTAATGATCACATAGAACAAATGCGGCTCTCTGCAACTAAAGCACTTTTGCAGCGCGAAGACTCTATTATAGTGGCGACTGTCTCTGCAATTTATGGTTTAGGCGATCCTCAATCATATTTGAAAATGGTATTACATCTTGATCGTGGTGACCAGATGGATCAGCGTGCTTTGTTACGACGTCTTGCGGATCTTCAATATAAAAGAAATGATGTGGAGCTGCATCGTGGAACATTTCGCGTGCGAGGTGATGTTGTTGATATCTATCCTGCGGAATCGGATCGAGATGCGGTTCGTGTCGAATTGTTTGACGACGAGATCGATTCCCTTAGTTATTTTGATCCATTGACGGGTGAAATTACTCAGCGCGTGCCGAGATTAACGGTCTTTCCTTCGAGCCATTACGTTACACCGAAAGAGACAATTCTCAATGCTATCGACTCTATAAAAGATGAATTGCAAGAGCGTTTAAAACAGTTGTATGAAGTGAATAAACTGGTCGAAGCTCAACGTGTCGAACAGCGGGTAAAAATGGACGTGGAGATGATGGTAGAGCTAGGCTACTGTAACGGCATCGAGAACTATTCGCGCTATCTTTCTGGTCGGGCACCTGGTGAGCCACCGCCGACTTTGATGGAATATATTCCGAAAAACGCATTACTTTTTATCGACGAGAGTCATGTCACGGTTCCTCAAATTGGCGGTATGTACAAAGGCGATCGTTCTCGCAAAGAGACGTTAGTGGAGTACGGCTTTCGTCTGCCTTCCGCTTTGGATAACCGACCATTGCGTTTTGAAGAGTTTGAAAAATTGATGCCGCAAACGGTTTATATTTCTGCCACACCATCTCTGTATGAAGCGGAGCATTCTGGGGAAGTGGTGGAGCAGGTTGTACGACCGACAGGATTGATTGATCCTAATATAACTATTCGCCCAGTCGGTATTCAGGTTGATGATCTTTTATCTGAGATCAATGCTGTCGTTAAGGATAACGAACGTATTCTGGTAACAACACTCACCAAAAAGATGGCGGAAAATCTGACTGACTATTATGCTGAACACGGTGTTCGAGTTCGGTATCTTCATTCTGATATAGATACTGTAGAGCGCATGGAAATATTACGTGATCTACGCTTAGGGGAATTTGACGTTTTGGTAGGCATTAACTTGCTGAGAGAAGGATTGGATCTACCTGAAGTTTCGCTAGTAGGGATATTGGATGCTGATAAAGAAGGTTTCTTACGATCAGAGCGATCATTAATTCAAACTATTGGTCGTGCAGCAAGAAACATCAATGGGCGGGTGATAATGTACGCCGACAAAATAACTAACTCCATGCGCAAAGCAATTGATGAAACGGAACGACGTCAAGCAAAGCAGATTGAGCATAACAAAAAGCACGGTATAACACCGAAAGGTGTGAAAAAATCCATCAAAGATATCATGGAAGGTGCTTACGGTAGTGGAAAGCAGGTAGGGAAGTACGGCAAGGTAGCGGAAGTCGCAGCAGATTATCTTGCATTGACGCCTGCTCAAAAAGCTAAGAAGCTAAAACAGTTAGAACAAAAAATGTACGCGTACGCGCAGAACATGGAATTTGAAGAAGCAGCGCTTGTGCGGGATGAGATTCGACATTTGCAGGAAGATGAAATTGGTATTTGATGAAGAAATCAGCGTAAATGAATGGTTTGACTGAAAAATTTAAAAAATATTTAATTGGGTAACTTGATTAATCCGAATAGTATGCTAAAGTTCGCATCCTGATTTGCAGGCGCGTAGCTCAGTTGGTTAGAGCACCACCTTGACATGGTGGGGGTCGGATGTTCGAGTCATCTCGCGCCTACCAGATATTTAAAAAGGCATCGTAAAATACGATGCCTTTTTTATTTATTCTCTTTAAACAAGTGGTCTTTGGTAGGGATCACCACTGATAATTAAGGATTATTTTATGCCTGTTATTACTCTCCCCGATGGTTCTCAACGTTCTTTTGATAATGCTGTTACTGTGATGGATGTTGCAGCGGATATTGGTCCTGGTTTAGCTAAGGCGACACTAGCCGGTAGAGTTGCTGATCAATTGGTTGACGCTTCATATCTCATCGAAGCTGATACAACACTTAGCATCATTACTGATCGCGATGAAGCGGGTTTGGAAGTTATCCGGCATTCTACCGCGCATCTACTCGCACAAGCGGTAAAGGAGTTATTTCCAGAAGCGCAAGTCACCATTGGCCCTGTGATAGAAGACGGCTTTTACTACGACTTTTCGTTTGAGAAAGGTTTTACGCCGGAAGATATGGCAGCCATTGAAAAGAAGATGAGCGAATTGGTTAAAGCTGATTTTCCGATTACTCGAAAAGTAATGGCGCGCGATGAAGCGGTTGAATTCTTCAATAGTATTGGCGAAAAATATAAAGCAGAGATTATTGCCAGTATTCCAGATGGGCAGGAGATTGGTCTTTATCAGCAAGGCGATTTTATCGATTTATGTCGCGGTCCTCACGTTCCATCAACTGGTAAGCTTAAATCATTCAAATTAATGAAGCTGGCAGGCGCTTATTGGCGGGGTAATTCTGACAATGAAATGCTGCAACGTGTTTATGGAACAGCGTGGTCCAATAAAAAAGACTTAAAAGCCTATCTTCACCGTCTAGAAGAAGCTGAAAAACGTGACCATCGTAAGCTTGCCAAGCAGTTAGATCTTTTTCATACACAAGAAGAAGCGCCGGGCATGGTGTTCTGGCACGACAAAGGTTGGGCAATTTATCGAACCGTCGAAACCTATGTGCGCAGTGTTCTCGAAGAGAACGACTATCAGGAAGTTCGGACACCTCAAATTGCGGACCGCAAACTTTGGGAGAAATCAGGGCATTGGGGTAAATTTAGTGATCAGATGTTCACAACCCAATCGGAAAACCGAGAATATGCGATTAAGCCCATGAACTGCCCTTGCCATGTACAGATATACAACCAGGGTCTTCGAAGTTATCGTGATCTACCATTAAGAATGGCGGAGTTTGGTTCCTGTTATCGTAATGAGCCGTCGGGAACATTGCATGGATTAATGCGGGTTCGTGGATTTGTTCAGGATGATGCACATATTTTCTGCGCAGAAGATCAAATTCAATCGGAAGTGGCAGAGTTTATCGACCTACTCTATAAAGTATATGCAGATTTTGGATTTGATGAAGTTATTATCAAACTCTCCACGCGTCCTGAAAACAGAGTGGGATCGGATGAGGTTTGGGATAAGTCTGAACAAGCGTTGGAGACAGCATTAAATAGCAAAGGCCTGGAATGGGAGTTGCAGCCTGGAGAAGGCGCTTTTTATGGTCCTAAGATCGAGTTTTCTTTGAAAGATTGTCTTGGACGTGTTTGGCAATGTGGAACGATTCAGGTCGATTTTTCTATGCCGGGTCGGTTAGATGCTCATTACATTGGTGAAGATGGATCAAAGCAGGTTCCAGTTATGTTGCATCGAGCAATATTGGGTTCATTGGAGCGTTTTCTAGGAATCCTGATTGAGAACTATGCGGGTGCTTTTCCTAGTTGGTTGGCTCCCGTTCAGGCAGTAATTGTTAATATTACCGACAAACAATCAGAATATGTAATAAAATTACAAGAAAAGCTGCAAAAACAAGGGTTCAGAGTGAAATCCGACTTGAGAAATGAGAAGATCGGATTTAAAATTCGCGAGCACACATTACAGCGTGTGCCTTTCTTATTGGTCATTGGCGACAAAGAAGTTGCTAATGAGTCTGTGGCCGTGCGAACGCGCAGCGGCGAAGATCTTGGAGTGATGCCTGTTGAGGCATTTATCGAGCATCTTCACGCTGATATTGCGAAACGAGGCCGAACTGTTTAGGAGGAAAACGCCATCGCTGCTGGCAAACGTGAAGTTCGATTGAACGATGAAATTACAGTACCCAAAGTCAGATTGATCGACTCTGAAGGTGAACAAAGGGGTGTTGTAACAATAAAAGAAGCTATTAGTTTGGCTGAAGAGGTGGATCTTGATTTAGTAGAGGTTTCGCCAACCGCAGAACCACCAGTCTGTCGTATCATGGATTACGGCAAATTTGTGTTTGAAACAAACAAGAAGCAGCAAGAAGCGAAGAAAAAGCAGAAGCAGACTCAGGTCAAAGAGATAAAATTTCGTCCCGGTACAGAAGAAGGCGATTATCAGGTGAAATTACGCAACCTGACTCGATTCTTAACTGATGGGGACAAAACGAAAGTTACCCTTCGATTTCGTGGTCGTGAAATGGCTCACCAGGAACTTGGAAAACAGCTGTTACAGCGTGTTGAGAAGGATTTGGAAGAGATCGGAACAGTCGAGCAATTTCCTAGAATGGAAGGCCGACAAATGGTAATGGTTGTCGCACCTAAAAAAGCGAAATAAAAATATAGTAACTACTCAGCGCATATAGATTTTGCTTCAGAACAAGGCGTTTTCGCACGGAGAATGGGAGCATATAAAAATATGTGACCGTTTGAGTACGAAAACAACGCAGTTATGAAGTAAAAGATGAAGGCGATGTGGAGTTACTAAGGGGTAGAACGGGCGGTGGCAATGTCACCGAAAAATCGTGAACTCGATTGCCTGCCTGCCGAATATTAAAAGCAATGCGGAGTTCGCAGTAATGCCAAAAATGAAATCATGCTCAAGCGCTCTTAAGCGTTTCAAGCGTACAGGAAAAGGTCGCATCAAACGCGGTCAATCTCATCGTAGCCACATCTTGACTAAAAAGACGACTAAACGTAAACGTCAATTGCGTTCGCCAATGGCGATTCACGAGGCTGATGTTGTATTAGTTAATCGTATGTTGCCTTACCGGTAACCCACGGATTTACTTACTTAACAACAGAATCGAGAGGCAAAAAAGATGGCTAGAGTTAAACGTGGCGTAACGGCAAGAAGACGTCATAAAAAAGTTTTAAAATTAGCAAAAGGTTACTCCGGTGCACGTAGTCGTGTATTTCGAGTCGCTAAACAAGCAGTAACAAAAGCAGGTCAATACGCATACCGTGACCGTAGACAGCGTAAGCGTCAATTCCGTGCTCTATGGATTGCGCGTATCAATGCTGCTGCACGGTTGAATGAGCTTTCTTACAGCCGTTTCATTAATGGTTTGAAAAAATCAAATGTTGAAATCGACCGTAAAGTATTAGCTGATATCGCTGTATACGACAAAGATGGCTTTGCTCGTATTGCTGATGTTGCTAAAGCTGGATTGTCTGCATAAGCAAGGCAGTTTGGTGCGATATTGATTTAAGAAGGGAAGGGTTGAACCTTCCCTTTTTTATTTGGATTAGTTAATAGAATAAATCTCATGGCAATGGACACAGATAGTCTGTTTAAAGAAGCAATAACAGCGTTAGACGCTGTTGAGTCAATTGATGCATTGGACCAAGTGCGCGTTCAATATCTTGGTAAAAAAGGTATTTTGACCGAGCAACTAAAAGGTTTGAAGAATCTCTCCGGCGAAGAGAAAAAAGAGGCCGGTCAAGCGATTAATAAGATCAAGCAGGATCTGCAAAAGCGGATTGAATCTAAGCGAAAAGAAATCCAAGCACTTGAACTCAAGAAAAAGTTAGATTCGGAAAAAATCGATGTGACTTTACCTGGACGCGGCCAATCTCTTGGTGGACTGCATCCAGTTACGCGAACTATTCAACGCATAGAATCTTTTTTTCACGGGCAAGGCTTTGTAACAGCTGATGGCCCTGAAATCGAAGATGACTATCACAACTTTGAAGCGCTCAATATACCTGATAATCATCCAGCACGCGCCATGCAGGATACGTTTTACATCAACGAAAATAGTTTGCTTCGAACGCAAACATCATCGGTGCAAATTCGTGTGATGGAAAACTCTGAAGCGCCATTTCGAATTATTTCATCTGGTCGCGTTTATCGTTGTGATTTTGATATCACACATACTCCTATGTTTCATCAAGTTGAAGGTTTGATGGTTGACGAGAATGTCAGCTTTGCGGATTTAAAAGGTACGCTTGTTGAATTCATGCGTCACTTTTTCGAAGTCGATGATCTTCAATTACGTTTTCGCCCCTCTTATTTTCCGTTTACCGAGCCATCAGCAGAAGTCGATATTCAATGTGTGATGTGTGGTGGCGATGGTTGTCGAGTTTGCAAAAGCACGGGTTGGTTAGAAGTTGGTGGATGTGGCATGGTGCATCCTCAAGTACTCACCAATGTTGGTGTGGATAATGAAAAATATACCGGTTATGCGTTCGGTATGGGCGCTGATCGCTTAGCGATGCTACGTTATGGAATCAATGATCTGAGATTGCTATTTGAGAACGATATTCGTTTTCTTTCGCAGTTTAATCGAGCATAGATAAAGATATTGAAGAATTTGGGAAGAAAAACTTCCGCCGCTTTGATCGAATTAGTTTGGAAAAATAATCAATGAAATTCAGTGAACAATGGTTAAGAGAATGGGTTAACCCAACCGTTGATACAGCAACATTAGCAGAACAATTAACGATGGCAGGTTTGGAAGTCGATTCTGTGGAACCGGCAGCGCCTGACTTTAATAAAATCTTTGTTGGTGAAGTAGTCTCTCTAAAACCACACCCAGAAGCAGATCGCTTAAATATCTGTGAAGTGAATGTTGGGCAAGGTGAAAATCTGACTATTGTTTGTGGTGCAAACAATGTAGCACAAGGTGTGAAAGTACCAACAGCTATTGTTGGTGCTGTACTTCCTGGTGATTTCAAAATTAAAAAAGCAAAACTACGTGGTCAAGAGTCTTTCGGAATGCTCTGTTCTGCAAAAGAGATCGGTTTAGCGGAATCCGCCGATGGCTTATTGCTGTTACCTGACGATGCGCCTGTTGGACAAGACATTCGAGAATATTTTTCATTAGATGATCAAGTCATCGAAGTCGACTTTACGCCAAACCGTGGTGATTGCCTGAGCGTTGCAGGTATTTCGCGAGAAATTGGTGTATTGAATAATTCCGAAGTGACACCGGTTGAATGTGTTCCTGTTATTCCTGCTTGTGATGATACTTTTACGGTTGAAGTACAAGCCTCTTCTGATTGTCCACGCTATCTTGGTCGTGTGATTAAAGACATAAACCCTAAAGCTGAAACGCCGGTTTGGATGACTGAACGTTTACGTCGTGCTGGATTGCGTAGTTTAAGCCCAACAGTGGATGTGACTAACTACGTCTTGCTTGAATTTGGTCAGCCGATGCATGCATTCGACTTGAACAAACTAAACGAGAAAATCGTTGTACGTCGCGCGAATAAAAATGAAAAGATTAAATTACTCGACGAATCAGAAGTGTCCCTTGATGACGAAATACTCGTCATCGCAGATAACAAAGCACCTGTGGCATTTGCTGGTGTAATGGGTGGATTGGATAGTTCTGTTACAGATGAAACCAACGATATTTTCTTAGAGTGTGCTTATTTTCAACCCGATACTATCCGTGGCAAAGCGCGCCGTTTTAGTATGCAAACTGACTCATCTTATCGTTTTGAACGCGGAGTTGATTTTAACTTGCAACAGCGTGTTATGGAGCGAGCAACTCAGCTTATTCTCGATATTGCAGGTGGTAAAGCAGGGCCCGTCACAGAGCAAGTCGACGAAACATCGTTTCCTAAACGGGAGAATATTAGCTTCCGTCGTAGTCGCTTAGCGCGTGTTCTTGGTTTCACTGTTGAAGATAACATGGTTGAAAATACGCTGACGCGATTGGGAATGAACTGGAGCCATACCGATGATGGCTGGTTGGTTGTGGCACCTGATTATCGATTTGATATTGCGATTGAAGCTGATCTTATCGAAGAAGTGGGTCGTATTTATGGTTATAACAACTTACCAACACATAGCTCGTTATCAGAACTCAAGTTTGTTGAAGAGCCAGAAGCTAACTTAGCGAAAACGCGAATTCGAAATACGATGATAGGTCTTGGTTATCAAGAAGCGATTACCTATAGCTTTGTCGATAAAAAAATTCAAGAAATGCTCGATCCGCAAAACGAGCCTATCGAGTTGGCTAACCCTATTTCTGCAGAGATGTCGGTTATGCGAACTACGCTTTGGTCGAGTCTATTAAAAACGGCAGAATACAATCAGGCTCGGCAACAATCTCGACTCCGATTATTTGAGACAGGTAAGCGATTCATTAAATCGCACAACGGTACTAAGCAAGAAACGGTCATTGCTGGCTTGGTTAGTGGTGATGTTTTACCGACACAATGGGGCACCGAACAACGAAAAGCTGACTTTTATGATGTTAAAAGTGATGTGGAGCATCTTCTTGATCTGACGGGAAATAGCGACAAATTCCAGTTTATTGCTGCAGAACATTCAGCACTGCATCCTGGGCAATCTGCGCAAATCTTGTTGGAAAATCAAGTGGTCGGTTGGATGGGTACCCTACATCCAGCGATAAAGCAGCAATTAGGCCTCAATTTGCCTGTAATCCTCTTTGAATTGTCCTATACTGGATTGGAAAAAGGGGTCGTTCCTCAATATAGCCCCGTGTCTAAGTTTCCATCAATTAAGCGAGACCTTGCATTAGTTGTAAGAGAAGATATTTCTGCTGGCAGAGTTTTTGCTGAAATTAAGAAGTCGGGCGGTGTTCGCTTGCAACTTGTGGAAATCTTTGATATTTATCGTGGTAAGGGAATCGTCGAAGGCATGAAAAGCTTAGCGGTATCGCTCACCATACAGGATGATGAAAAAACACTCGTTGATGACGAAGTCGATGAAATCATCCAGAAAATCTTAGTGTCACTACAAGATTCGATTGGTGCAACTTTGAGAGAGTAGTTTATGGCATTAACTAAGGCGGATATGACTGAGCGTTTGTTCGAAGAGTTAGGTCTGAATAAGCGTGAAGCGAAAGACTTGGTAGATACTTTTTTTGAAGAGATACGTGTAGCGTTAGTTAACAGTACATGTGTCAAACTATCAGGATTCGGTAATTTTACATTGCGAGATAAATCGCAACGTCCCGGTAGAAATCCAAAAACCGGAGAAGAGATTCCAATTACAGCGCGCCGTGTAGTAACTTTCCGGCCCGGTCAAAAACTGAAAGCACGAGTAGAGGCCTATGCTGGAACAGAAGACAAACCACAAACACCAAAGCCAGAGCAGCCAGGAGCTACCTACGATTCCTAGCAAGCGTTACTTCACCATTGGTGAAGTGAGTGAGCTTTGTGCAGTTAAACCACATGTTCTTCGTTATTGGGAACAGGAGTTTCCACAATTAAAACCAGCCAAACGACGCGGCAATCGTCGCTATTACCAACACCATGACGTGTTGATGATTCGTAACATCCGAGAATTACTTTATGAAAAAGGATTTACGATCGGTGGGGCACGGCAGCAACTTTCCGCAAAACCCAGTAGTTCTCCTGAGCCTGTTTCTACTGTTGTGGCAGAAGAAAAGCCAAAAGTTAAATCATCACCTTCCATAAATAAAAAGTTAGTTGTCGAGTTACGACAAGAGCTGGAAGAGTTGTTAACCGACCTAAGCTGAAGATATTTATTTTCTCAACGTTCAGTCAATTAATTCCTTGTGAAATATAAACGCTGTTGTATAATTTCGCGCTCAGTCGGGATGTAGCGCAGCTTGGTAGCGCACTACAATGGGGTTGTAGGGGTCGGAGGTTCGAATCCTCTCATCCCGACCAATATTATCAATGACTTAGCTATTTCCTCCTTGCGCCCCAATTCCACAATGTACTCTTCCATGTACTCTTTGTATTTTAAGCGTACATATCAAATATTATTCAGGTACATCCAAAGCTTCCCTCATTCCGTCAGCTAAAATATTTATCTGATCTCGCTTGTGAAACAAAACTAATTAGAGCCTCCTCAAAAAGATGAAACTACCCCTCTCCTCCATACAACAATCTCAATGAATTTATCGCAAAAACATGAATTGACTGAGCTCAAACAAACCTTCAAGCACCGATTGAGTCGTTGGAT
>Ga0316204_10006420_pt1 | contig 18126 bp, 22 predicted proteins | sample 6monrhotite_MG_2_FD_205661 | JGI IMG/M metagenome (GOLD analysis project Ga0316204, IMG submission 205661) | Microbial mat bacterial communities from mineral coupon in-situ incubated in ocean water Damariscotta River, Maine, United States -... | ecosystem: Environmental > Aquatic > Marine >... | reverse complement strand
CTATGAAGAGACAATTACTGACAAAATGGCTCAAAAACAGCACCCTACTGGGCGCATTGTGCCTGCCACTCACCCTCGCCGCGGCCGACAAACTCGTCGTCATCGTCGGTGAACCGCCAATAGAAGAACGCAGCGTGCTCGACACCCCGACACCTGAGGCAGAGACGCCTAAAACAGAGAACACAGAACCACTGCAAACAGCCGCGGCCCCGCCTGTCATCAGGCCGACCATCGACATCTTTGAACAGCAAGAGGAATCGATTGAGTTCATCACCCTGAATAGCGTGCTATTTGCCCATAACGGCACCGCGCTCGATAACCGCGCCAAACAGATACTCAATGAAGTCGCCGCCTACATGCACGACAATGAAGCGGTCGACCGCCTGCTGATCAACGGCTTTGCCGACAAAACCGCCAGCAGTAACTACAATGCCCAACTCTCAGCAAAACGCGCCTTTGTGGTACGTGAATATTTACGCCACATCGGGGTCTCCACTAACCTGCTACACACCGTCAGCTGGGGTGAAGGATTCCCTGCTGATGAACACTGGACACGCAACGGCCGCAAACGTAACCGTCGTGTTGAGTTGTATTTGATTCAAAAACAGAAGGCACTGTAAATCGAGTGTTTCTGCAACATGCGTTGCTAACACGCCTGGAATTTCGCTTAATGCTATCGCTGCCGCTTTAAAATTATCATCGTGAAAATTGCAGTGTTTTCTACGTGCCATCTGACATCTCCATTTGTTAAGTGAAGGTGTGTGCATTATCGGGTGAGGTTCCATCCAACTCAAACACGTTTGTTATATGTGTTTGTGCCATTTGATAACCTTTCAGCCACAACCTTACAACCAACGACAACAATAACAAAGACACCATACGCAGCCAATTTTACATTTAGTGGCATTGGTAGCGACTCCCATAATCTAAGCGCATCATTTAGCAAAAACACCCCAAACACAACAAATATCAATGTAATATCGAAGTGTTTTTTATTGCCTTTCTTAATTGAGAATACAGACAATACTAAAGACGAGAGCGATAATCCAAGTCCCATCAAAGACATTGCTCCCGGCACAACACTTGGAGCAAGTGAGAAAGCTGCCATTAATATGGCTAACCAGCCGATCACCCTTTTCATTCAGGGCAGGTTGCCGCTTTCGGCTCAATGTCACCGATTCGCCTTGGTATTAAATGAAAATGTACATGATTGATTTTTTGCCCTGCAACTACACCTGAATTCGTGCCAAAGTTAAATCCTTCAACGTCTGAATCAATATTCATAATATCCTCACGACATAATCGAGATAACTCAAAGATACTAATCAACTCTTCACTTGGTAAATCAAACGCCGTTTTATAATGCATTTTGCTGATAATTAGAGTATGTAAATTAGTGACGGGATACTTATCTCGAATTGCATAACTAAGCCTATTTTCCCCGACAAGCTCAAATTCTTCATTCTCACAAAACAAACAGCCTTTCATCAATTAACCTCCGATACCCACGTCATAAACACATAATGCTAAAACAACCAGCCCACAATGACTCCCGCACCAACATGAGTGTTTGTCTCTGTGTTCTTGTTTATGAAATCAGTTACAGAAAGCGTTTCGCTATCTGCTATCTGTCTGCTAGAACTTATTTCTTGTAAGTGGGCAACTCCACCAAGCACCGATATATTGAAACCATTTCTGAAATACCACTGATAGCCTCCGTGTACAGATAGATTTAAATATGTCACATCAGCATTTGAACCCAAGTTCGATTTAAATTCACTGTCTTCAATTCCTATCATCCCTTGAATAAACACGCCTTGATCAAATGCGCCGTTGAAAGAATGCTTTAAGGGAACTAAAATTCTACTAAACTTATTTTCTACATCATCATTTTTTGACCCGTAAGTTGGTCTTTTTGAATCGCAGTTAAACCGGCCAATAACGCCTAATGTATGCTTATCACTAACTTTCTTTTCGATACCAGCTTGAGTGCAATACGGCTCCGGTAATAAAATCAGGCTATATTCTTCTGCATGGGATATTTTCATTTGAACAATTAAAAACATTACCCAAAATAGCTTTAATATACTTTTCACACTATTACTTCCATTACTGATTAACATCTAAATTCACCCTGAATGCGCATAACGTTCGCAGTGATCGGCAAGCCACAGCAGTGTGAAGCTTGTACTATTTAGCACAAGCGAAAACCGCGGAAAACTGCCCGAGTTAATTACGTTTGCTATGCGTTTTTTTCCAAATACTCTATGGTCAATCCGCTTTTCAATGGAATACCTACATTAAGATGAATAGGATATTCCTTAATCTTTCCCGTCCTTTTGTAACCTCGCCTTTCATAATATGAAATAAGCTCATTACGCGATGATAAAACCACCATTACATATTTTTTAGCACCCAGTTTCGTAGATGCGTAGCATTCGGCTTGGGACAATATTTCTTTTCCAACCCCACCTCCTTGTATACTGGGATGTACGGCAAAAAAACCTATATAAGCACAATCCTCATTTTTTTCGATACAAATGCACGCCCTAATTTCACCACTTTCCGTTGCCACCAATAAGTGTGCATTTGGATCTGACATATATTGTTTTACTTCATCTGAACTTGACCGGTCGCCGCCGACGAGATCAGTTTCCTTGGTCCATCCGGTCTCGCCACGATATGCCATATTAACGAGATCTCGAATTTTTTCTATATTCTCTTTCCTGGCTTCTTTCAATACTAATTTCAATTTTAAACTTCTCTACAAGGTGACTTATGCGCATAACGTTCGCAGTCAGCGACAAAATGGACCGAATTGAGGCTTGTGGCATTTAGCCACAAATGAAAATCCGCGGAATTCCGCCCGACTTAACCGGCCATCTTACGCTTTGAATCGTGTATTTCAGAGGCCGCATAGGTTAGAAATCGTAGGTGATGCCTACGGAATGTATCTCATAGTCTTCATCAACAATACCCTTAAAAAACTCCCACTCACTCCTAATACCAAAACCATTTGGCCACTTATACTCCAGGGCAAGACCTGTTATTACGTCAGTTCCATCTATATTTTTTCAATTTTTCCACTCGCATCTATCGTCGTCTGGGTTGCTTCCCACGATGTCATTCCTACCTTACCGATAAGAGCAAGCCTGTCGTCATAAGGAGCAGGACCTAGTGGCAATGGCAATCTACCTACTGCTGCTAGATAGTACGCAATGGGCTCATCGTTATCGATAGTTACCTTTCCCGCCGCATACCTGGGGCCAGTTCCATCCGATTGGCCTGTGAAGGTGGTTTCCCTATCTTGGTCGTTATTCAAATCTGCTCGGCCAATTTCTATGAAAAAGTGTTTAGTGATTCGATATCCTCCAAATAACTTCCAACCACTGTCTTTATCATCAACCCTACCGCTTGTAATGGAGCCATCATCAAAATCACTAACATTGCGATCTACAGTAACCTTACCAAGCCCTGATGTACCGACATACCAGACGTTATCATTTGCATGAACTGGAATAACTGCTGTAATGCCAAAAGTGATTAACACTAATACTAAAGCATTAGAAAATGGGTAGTGAACTTCTCGAATGATCTTCATAAGTTAATTTCTCCTTAGTTCATACAAACACGGCAATTTCAATAACTTCATCGATTATTAGATTTCACATAATGTTGCCCATAACCCGTCGGTAAAAGGGGTGTTGGCTTGTGCAATAACGGAGCGAAAGGACAAGCACAAGCGAACGATGATTTTGACAGTCCACTGTTAATATAGGCTTTGTTAGGACTTTTTGCACTCTTTGATCGCCCATATTGCGTTTAACATCCTAAATACAACAGCGATAATTGTTGCTGTTAACAAGGTGATCAGAGCAATCGGAATCCAGTCAGAAACGTGCATACAACTATATGCCATAAAATAGAACAATAAAAAAATTATTCCAATACTCATATTGACAGAAAGAAAATAGTTTCCAATTATTCGTGTTGCGCCTTCGTTAATTTTTCCTGCAGAAGTCAGTTCAAAACGCTCACAGAATAGCGAATAGAAATTAGGCCAGCTCTCCTTTCTAAATTTTGAAACAAGCGCTAACATGGCCTCGATAGCGATCGCAAATGCCTGTTGTGATAATGCAATTCCGATAATGATACTACTCGTTATAATAAAGGAACCATATATCCCGTCCATTATGACGATATCCAACTTTGTGCCTGGCTCAAGCAATAGTCACAACCTCCATACACCATACGTACAAAACCCTGGAATGACGATTGTAAGCAGCAGCCATAGATTTTTTGAAATCGCTTCAATCATTTGTCACCTTCAGCATAGTCCTCACGAAAAATTGAGCCACCGAGCAACGAGATCGGTTGGACTTGTTATCAATCTGTATTTATATGCGGTAGTTGCTCATTAAGGAATCTCTGATTAATTGCCTTATCTGTCATTGCGAGCGCGCCCAAAGGAAGTGCCCTTGGGGTAAAGCGCGGCAATCTCGACTCTATACGAATCATTGAGTTAAGGGATTACTTCGTCGTTTCACTCCTCGTAATGACAATTAACCAGAGATTCCTTAACAAACCAACCTCAGAACAATACTATTTCCGACACCATGAACGCCCTGGCCCTGCCAGGTTCTATCAGATTCTGTCAGTTTTTCCTGTTTGGCAATAGCCGAACAATCGCCCCTTCATCCGCGTCGGTCAATAGATAGAGAAAACCATCCGGGCCATTGCGGACATCACGAATGCGACCAAGCTGTCGTTCGAGCAGCCGCTGCTCGTTGACGACCTTGTTGCCATCCAGTTCAAGCCTGACCAGCAGCTGGAATTTCAGTGCGCCAACAAAGAGGTTCCCTCGCCACTCCTTGAACGCATCGCCCGTGTAAAAAGCCATGCCAGAAGGGGCGATAGAGGGTGTCCATTGATAGAGCGGCTGCTCCATGCCAGGTTTGTGTGTCCCTTCACCGATGCTGGTACCGGTGACATAATTTTCACCATAGGTAATCACTGGCCAGCCGTAGTTGCGGCCCGGAAGAATGCGATTGATCTCGTCGCCACCCTGCGGGCCATGCTCGTGCAACCACACCTCACCCGTTGTAGGGTGCAGCGCCATCCCCTGCGGATTGCGGTGGCCATAGGAGTAGATCTCCGCGCGGGCACCCTCTGTTTTTACAAACGGGTTGTCTGCGGGAATACGACCGTCGTCATGCAGGCGGATGACTGAACCTGCGTGGTCATCCAGCGCCTGCGACCGTTCACGTTCACCACGATCCCCTGTTGTGATGTATAAAAAGTTGTCGCGATCAAAGATCAACCTGGAACCGAAGTGGCGACCACCACCCGATTTTTTGTTCATCGAAAAAATCACCTGCAGCGCTGTTAAGCGGTTTCCGTCCAGCTTTGCCCTTGCCACTGCGGTGCCATAGTCGTTAGTAAAAAAACCTTCAGCAGGCTCTGCATAAGAGAAATAGAGCCAGCCGTTATTGTGATAGTCGGGGTGCAGCACAATATCGAGCAGACCACCCTGGCCAATGGGTTCAATCACTGGCAAACCTGAAACAGGGTTGGCAAGTAATTTTCCCCGCTCGACGATGCGCAGACGTCCGGCGCGTTCTGTGACTAAAATACGGCCGTCGGGCAGAAACGCCATGCCCCACGGGTGTTCAAGGCCGGAGACGATGGTTTCTACTTTGAATGGTGATGCCAAAACAGGATGAATAAAACATGGCGCGATGAGTAGCGTAAAGGCGATTGCGCGGGCGAGCGTCTGCATTTTTTCATCCATCCATTGATATAAAGGTGTACTGGTTATTGTACCCGCTTTGCTCCCGCTGTCATCTCGGCCGTAGGGAGATATCTTAACTCACAGTGGCTTCGGTTGGTGATGGGCGCAAGACTTTTCTCTGCGCTCAAAAGGAGAAATGAAAAAATGGAACGGAGGGATTATCTTTTGATCAAATTTCGGCAAGCACCATTATGAATTACGCTTCCGCTTGAGGTGTCTCGATTAAACGCTGCTCCATTTTCGCTTTCAGCGCAGTATTCATAGCATTAAACCCTCTGCGAGATAATGGAGATAGCACTGGCCAGGCCAGCTTAAGCATTGCCCCACTAAACTCCTCATATTGCACAAACCTGACCTTATCAGGCGACAGATCATGAATTTCAAAATAGTGGCTACCATCCAGTAGACCGGGCATGATGGTCTGCCCCTGCCAACGCATGCCACGGCCCTCACTGATCCTGTCTACCTTGAGGCGGAAATTAAGGGGAATACCCAACAGAGAGATGGTCGTAACGCTTAACTCGCCACCTTCAACCAGCTCACCAGAGATACAACTGATAAACGGATTCCAATCGGGATAACGCGCGAAGTCCGTCAACACCTGCCATACGCTGGAAGCGGAAGCGGCTATCTCGATCTCGGTTCTGACTTCTCTCATTTAACCTCCAGAACGGTTCAATATAAATACGCGGCGAGTTTACGAGTCCGCTGAATTTTCTTGTTCAATGGCTTTCATGCTGTGGCTTATCTCTTGCTCGAGTACAGCCACATGCTGTCTCAACTCCTGATATTTTATTCGCGATGTATCTAATCGGTGCTTAACTTCATCGCAATTATTTGAAATACGATAGTAATGGTCGGTCAATTGATTCTCATCAATATTCTCATCCCCACCTTCGTGGAACATTTTGTTTCTATACTCTTTTAGACTACTTTTTTCGCTTTCAAGAATATTCATTTCTTTTTCGTAATTAACCATTTGATGGCGAACGTTTTTTAGCTCTTCTATCAAATGCATCTGCTGCATTTTCCGGTGTTTGTACAGTTCTCGCTCTTTCATTCGTCGATTCGCCAATTTATCACGACGCCTTACTTCTCTTATCTCCTCAACAATCGCTTCACTTACTTGCTCGCCTAAATTCTCTCTGGCCAATTCAAGAAAACGGTCAGCTTGATACATATGAAATGTTTGACCTGCTCTGTCCTTAAACTCCTTTACCAACTCTGGCCGTGGACCTACCGTCTTGCCCTTAAACTTTTCCCACCAGTCTTCCTTTTTGTCATCAGTTACTAGCACCACCCCCTTATTTAACTCAGTCGCTTTATCTATCACCTGAGTCCATACAATGAGGTCACCATACTTCCTGCACTTTTCAGCAAAAACCTCGCTATCGCCCGCCTTCGAACCATCTTTAAAACCAGGTGGAATTTTCTGTTTATATCGCTCTTCACCTTCAGCAATTAATTGCTCAATTCGTTCCTTCTCGTAAGGAAAACCAACGCTGTTTTCAAATATACCAGCAATAGATTCTTTAATCTCATCACTACTAATGCGAGTTGTGTGGACGGATTTATTGTTCTTTAGCTCATTACAAAGCTCTTCAAAGACACTACTCACCTTTTTCATGACATCCTTACTAACAAAAGGGTGTTGACGAGCATTTTCTAAATCTTGTTTTAATGATTCAATTGATTTTACCGTGTCATCGTATGATTTTTCTTGTTGGTCGATTACCGATAATCGATTATTTAAATATTCTTCAGCAGCCCTATGAGGAAGCCATGCCCTATCCTTAATCTTATCCAAAATACGCAGAAATTCATTACGTGTTGTATCTGAATATCGATAAAGATTTAGAAGGATATTTGCATCAAATACAAACAGTGACGTATCCCACACTTCTCTTAGGCTTTTGTCACTTTCTTTAAAATGACCAGGAAATAAATCCTTCATATTGTCTCCATCATCGAACAGTTACTTATACAGACGCCTGTACTTCCCAATATTAGACAGAAGTCTGCCTACCCCTCAATTCCTGACTTAGACAGAAAATAATAGCCCCACTATATCAGGCATAACACTGTTTGCATGCCCCAACATATCAACAAACACCGCCCTTCACCCCCCAGATCCCGAAATCACCCGATCTGAGCTATACTGCAAAAAATCAATGAGCTACGGACCACCCATGAAACAGATCGACACCCTGATACATACCCGCTGGATTATCCCGGTCGAACCCGCAGACGTGGTGCTGGACAATCACAGCCTGGCGATTGACGACGGCCGCATTGTTGCGATTTTGCCAACTGAAGAAGCGCACCAGCAGTACCGGGGCAAAACAGAACTGACCCTCGATGATCAGGCGCTGATTCCCGGCCTGGTCAACACCCACACCCACGCGGCGATGTCGCTCTTTCGCGGCCTCGCCGACGACATGCCGTTGATGGAGTGGCTCAACGACCACATTTGGCCTGCCGAGGGAAAATGGGCCAACGGTGATTTTGTGCATGACGGCACCCGCCTGGCGATTGCCGAGATGCTGCGCGGCGGCACCACCTGTTTTAGTGATATGTATTTCTTCCCCGATGAGGTCGCCCATGTGGCCAGCCAGAGCGGCATGCGTGCTGCCGTTGGGCTGATCATGATCGACTTCCCCACTGCGTGGGCGAGCGGCCCGGATGAATACCTCTCGAAAGGGCTCAAGGTGCATGACGACTATCGCCACGACCCGCTGATCTCCACCACCTTCGCGCCTCACGCGCCGTATACCGTCTCTGACGAACCGCTTAAAAAACTACAGATGTACGCAGAGGAGCTTGATATGCCGCTGCACATTCACCTGCATGAGACGGCGCATGAAGTGAGCGATGCGGTAAAACAGAGTGGCAAACGCCCGCTAGAACGCATCGAAGCGCTCGGGTTACTGACGCCGCACCTGATCGCGGTGCATATGACCCAGCTCACTGACGGTGAGATTGAGCAGCTGGCGACCGCAGGGGCGCATGTAGTGCACTGTCCGGAGTCTAACCTCAAACTGGCGAGTGGCTTTTGCCCGATCCACAAGCTGCATCAGGCAGGCGTCAACGTGGCGCTCGGCACCGATGGCGCGGCCAGCAATAACGACCTCGACATGTTTGGGGAGATGCGCACCGCAGCCCTGCTCGCCAAGGCGGTGAGCGAAGATGCCAGTGCGATTCCAGCGGCCACGGCGCTACAGATGGCGACTTTGAATGGTGCGCGCGCACTGGGGCTCGATAAGGAGATCGGCTCGCTCACCGTCGGCAAGGCGGCCGATGTGGTGGCGATTGACCTCAGCGAGCTGGAATCACAGCCGCTCTACCACCCAATTTCACAGATCGTCTACGCCACCAATCGTGATAAAGTAAGCCATGTCTGGGTCAACGGCCGCCATCTGCTAAAAGAGCGCGCGCTGACCACGCTGGATGAAAACCACATCCTCGAAAAAACCAGACAGTGGCGCGACAAGATCGCCGCCGGTGACCAGCAGCAGAACAACGATTAAAGTCATTTTTAAAGAGACCAGAGATAAAGCGAGCCAAGATGCAACAAACAGCAACCAATCCTGAAATCGAATCCAATACCGGCCACAATGTCGATCGCAACGAAGTCGCAAAATTTGAAGCGATGGCGAGCCGCTGGTGGGACGTCAACGGCGAGTGCAAACCGCTGCACGAGATCAACCCGCTGCGCCTCAATTACATCGATGAAAAATCAGGTGGCATCGCAGGTAAAAAGGTGATCGATGTCGGCTGTGGCGGCGGCATCCTCAGTGAAAGCATGGCACAGCGCAACGCGACCGTCAGCGGCATCGACATGTCGGAGCCTTCGATCGAAGTCGCCAAGCTGCATCTTTACGAATCAAACCTTGAGGTCGATTACCAGCGCACCACTGCCGAGGCCTTTGCCGAGCTGCATCCACACAGCTTTGATGTGGTCACCTGTATGGAGCTGCTGGAACATGTGCCAGACCCAGCTTCTGTGATTCGCGCCTGCGCCACGCTGGTTAAACCCGGCGGTCATCTCTTTTTCTCAACCATCAACCGCAATCCGAAGGCCTATCTATTTGCGATTGTCGGTGCTGAATACCTGCTAAAGATGCTGCCTAAAGGAACGCATGACTTTGCCAAGTTCATTCGTCCATCAGAACTCGGCACATGGACAAGAGAGGCTGGACTCGCAACCCATGACATCAGCGGCCTGAGCTACAACCCGCTCACTAAACATTATTCGGTTGGCGATGACATCGATGTCAATTACATGATGCACACACAGCAGACAGCACTTTGAGTGCCGGTTTAAATCTGGTTTGAATTTGGCGTGAACAAAGCAAAGGTTACCATTCAACACATCCTGTTCGATCTTGACGGCACACTGGCCGATACCGCGCAGGACCTCGTGTTCACCCTCAACAAGTTGTTGCAGCGCGAAGGACGACAGCCACTGCCCTTTGAACAGGTGCGCCCGGTGGTCTCCCACGGTGCTAACGCGATGCTCGAATTTGGCTTTGGTGATGACCTATCGGCAGAGAAATTTAAACTGCTCACACAGGAATTTCTCGACATCTATCAAAACCACCTCACCCACAAAACCGTGCTCTTTCCCGGCATGGCGGAACTGCTGGAAACGATTGAAGCAAACGGCCAGCTTTGGGGCGTCGTCACCAACAAGCCAGCCTGGCTCACCGACCCGCTAATGGAAGAGTTAGGGCTGGCTCAACGTGCCGCCTGTGTCGTTAGCGGCGACACGGTTGAATATAAAAAACCACATCCTCAGCCGCTGCTTCACGCCTGCGAACTGATGGGGGTGAGCGCCGAAGAGTGCATCTATGTCGGTGATGCACAACGCGACATCGAAGCCGGTCAACGCGCCGGGATGAAAACACTCGCGGCACTCTTCGGTTACCTCGATCACAGCGATGACCCCGCTAGCTGGGGTGCCGACGGCATGATCGAACACGCCGATGAGATCATCAAATGGCAACAACGCTTTAACCAGCTTTAGAGAGAACAATGGATATCACAAGCTACATCATTATCGCCATCACCGCCGCCATCTCGTTACTGATCGGCGCACTGTTGGCGCACCTGCGCGCGCAAAAACAGATTGCGGAGTTGCAGCGTCAAAACAGCACGCTGACAACCACGCTTGAGATGCAACAAAGCAATGCGAATGAAAAGATCGAAGCGTTAGAAAAAACCAAAGCACAACTCAATGACACCTTCACTGCGCTATCCAGTGAAGCGCTTAAAAATAACAACGAACAGTTTTTAAAGCTGGCACAGGAAAATCTCAAACAGTTTAATGTGCAGGCGCAAGGTGATCTGGCGAAGAAAGAGCAGTCGATCGAGCATCTGGTCAAACCGATTAAAGAGCTTTTAGAGAAGACCGAAAAGCAGATTCACGCAATCGAAAATGATCGCAAAGAGGCCTATGGTTCGATCAGCAAGCACCTCGAAGGGATGGCGCAGACACAACAGATGCTGCATGGCGAAACACGCAATCTGGTGAAATCGCTACGCCGCCCCGAAGTGCGCGGCCAGTGGGGTGAGATGACACTCAAGCGCCTCGTTGAGCTGGCAGGCATGGTGGAACATTGCGACTTCTTTGAACAGGAGCATACCGAAACCGACGAAGGCAATATCCGCCCCGATATGATTGTGCGTATGCCGGGCCGACGTGAGATTGTGATCGATGTGAAGACGCCACTCGACGCCTACCTCAATGCGATCGAAGCCGATAGCGATGAGCAGCGCGAGCAACACTTAGTACATCATGCCAAAAAAGTGCGCGAACGTATTCGCGAACTCGCCAGCAAATCCTATTGGGGACAGTTTAAACAGAGCCCAGACTTCGTGGTGCTGTTCATTCCCGGCGACCATTTTCTTAGCGCGGCGCTCGAAAAAGATAGCGCACTATTAGAAGATGCGCTTAAACAGAAGGTGATCCTCGCCACCCCCACCAGCCTCGTCGCACTACTGCGCGCGGTCGCCTTCGGCTGGAACCAACAATCAATTACTGATAATGCCGAGAAGATTCGCGACCTCGGTGAAGACCTTTACAAACGCCTCTGCACCTTCACTGGCCATATGAACAAAGTAGGCAAAGGGCTCAACAGCAGCCTCGAGCATTACAATAAAGCCGTCGGCTCTTTTGAACGGCAGGTACTCAGTGGCGCGCGTAAGTTCACCGAGATGGGGATCAGTGCTACTAAAGAACCCGATGCGCTTGAACCGATCGAAAAGCTTGCCCGCTCACTTGAAGACCCCATCAACAAGCTCGAAGATAAATAGTAATGCAGGCGGCTGAACAGCCCATCAAGTCGTGACATTAGCGCACCATTCAATTCGGATGGTAATTTTCCTGATCCCCACTTAACAGTCCCGGACAAGAACACCATTCAGTAAACTCGACCAATTCCTTAAGACTTACATCAAAACTCGACAGGTCAAAAACACACATGCACGTTTTAAGCATATAGACACGGCAGTCTAACCAGCATCAAAGCCTTCAGGGCATTGATCATTTCCCGTCGACGTCTACCCAAAACGTACCCGCGTCCACCGATACCACCACCACAGTTGTGCCTGCCGCAATTGTCTGGTGTACTGAGTCGTGATCAATTATCACCTGCCACTCAACCCCAGAGTAACGGGTTACCCCTGGCGCGGTGGTACTAATCTCACGGTCAAGCCGAAATTTCAGACCGATGATATCACTGCTATTATCTTTCTTAGGCGGCTTACTATTGCGCTGAATCGCCCTCAAGGGCTTCCACAACGCAGCAGAGATCAGCACCGAACTCAACGCAAAGGTGACAATGCTAGCGAGCCATGTCGCCGGAACTACCTCAAACCAGATCGCCCCCCCCGTCATCAGCGCACCTAGCCCAATGAACAAAATAAACCCGGTTGAAAAGCCAAGTGCAAGCGCTTCAATAATCAATAATAAAAAGCCGACAGCAAACCAGAAGCTGTAAATATTGTCATTAAAGTATTCAACCATGACTTAGTCCGCTCTTTTTTCCGTTGAAAAGGCACTGCTTTGATTCATCGCACTCACAATCGCCACCGCCTCCGCCACACTGGAACCGGCCTCACTCGACTTGCCATCCATCAGAACGACCGTTGATTCTTTTGCGATTGCCTGCTTGGCCTCAATCGCTAACGTCGCTAAATCAAGCTGAACCGCCTTCTGGCCCGGCGAGGTATCAGCCACCTCACCTATCACATGCAGCGCACTCGCCTTCGCTGCAGCGACTAACTCAATCGCCTTCGCCTCGCCCTCAGCCTTAAGAATCTGCTGCATACGATCCGCCTCTGCCGCCAGCACTTTCGCCTGCTTGTCACCCTCTGCTACATTGATCGCAGACTGACGCTCACCCTCAGATTCCAAAATGGTCGCGCGCTTATCACGCTCAGCCTTCATCTGACGCTCCATCGCCTCCAGTACACTACGCGGCGGCTCGATATCCTTAATCTCATAACGCAATACCTGCACACCCCATGGCCCAGCCGCATCATTAATCGAATTCACAATCGCAATGTTCAGCAAGTCTCGCTCTTCAAAGGTCTTATCAAGGGCCATTTTTCCTATTTCAGAGCGCATCGTGGTTTGCGCCAGTTGCGTCACCGCAAACGCATAAAACTCCACGCCATAGCTAGCCTTATAGGGATCAATCACCTTGAGGTACAGCACACCATCCACCGTCAGGCCGATGTTATCCTGGGTAATCGCAGCCTGACTCGGCACATCAATCGCCTGCTCCTTGAGCGTGCGCACATAGGCTATTTTATCAATAAAAGGGATAATGAAATTCAGGCCCGCGATCAACGTCGCATTGTATTTACCAAAACGCTCAATCACAAAAGCACTGTTTTGCGGCACAAACTTAATCGATGTTTTGAGCAGCACGATGACAACAATCGCCAACCCCGTCCAGAAACTGAACAGTAAACCAAACCCTTGTTCCGTTAATTGTTCCACCTGGCACTCCTTACAATCTAATGACGCAGTTAATCGGTATTCTATTGCCTAAATACTGGCCTAAATCCACGGCCACTACAACCTTTTAACAACTTCACGTCAAAGACCCCTGCACATGCCATCACGTTTGATTTTCCAGGTGTAGTGAATAGCAGAACTAACTCCGTATGTCCGGCATAAAATTAAATGACTCACGCCAGCAATCAGGGGCAAGCAGTAGCGGGGATTGAACTGCGCTAATGTAGCGTTCAGCACAGTTTAAGCACAGCGGAGACTACCCTTCTCAATCTTACTTACCATTGTTAGCTGTGAGCCCATTCCACAGCCCCAACAACAATCAATAATACTCCAGATACTACTAAAGCAAAGCTGTGAGACCACCTGCGTTTAGATGCTTGAATATTTATCACAGCTTTCTCGGGTTGGACGGAATTTACATAAACAATTGTATTCCCATCCACCTCAAGTGTTTTTAAATCCGTAGAACAAATGATTTTTCTGTCAAAGCAATATTCACTGCTCTTGAGTTCTTCGCCTTTGTTGGCATAGAAAAAGTACGCTAGTGGAAAATAATAAACGTATGGGGGAGTGCATCCCCCGCTTGAAGCCTTATATTTCCCTATATCCGTTTAAATAATTTCTCCATCTACTTTTCATGGGTAGCTCTGTTGCCTAACGTTTTGCTCAGCGGCAATTCAAAGTGGTGCATTTTTTCGAAAGCAAAACAAGCGCCACTTTGAATTGTCAGCTGGAGCTGTTTGTTATGCCATAACCTTTTTTACAATAATTAAGGGTTTCCCATGTTTTAAACTATTGTTTATTTATTTCTTTCAGTTTATGACCAACAGCAACAATAGCTTCTATTGCGGGCTTTAATTCTAAACCCAATTTAGTCAAACTGTATTCAACTGAGGGGGGGGAGGTTGGCATTACTTCACGATTTACAACCCCATCTGCTTCCAGTTTTTTTAGACGTGTCGTCAATACTTTTGCTGAAACACCCTGAATATCATCTTTTAATTCGCTAAAACGCCTGGGGCCCTGGCTTAAATACCAGATAATAGCAGGAGCCCACCTTCCCCCTATAACACCCAGGCATCGATGTAACGGACATTCCTCGGGCGGAAGATTTACCTTGTTTTTTCTTCTCGGAAGCATCGCTTATCTCTCTTTTGTGGTTACTTAATGGTAACTGCTCATTTAGGTAACTTTAGCATATGAGGTATACATAAGTAACTAGTATTGTATAGAATCTCCCACGTTACTTATATTACTAAAGGAAATTAAAAATGAAACTGTATTACAAACCAGGTGCTTGCTCACTTGCATCACACATAATATTGAAAGAAATTGGTAATGATTTTGAGATTGAAAGCGTCGATACAGATAAGCAAGTAACTGAATTCGGTGCAGATTTTCGCAAAATAAATCCAAAGGGCTGTGTACCTGCACTTAGTATTGACGGAAGTCAAATTTTAACAGAAGGTGCAGCGGTACTTCAGTATCTAGCAGATCAAAACCCTAGCTTAGATCTTGCGCCTAAGCCTGGAACGCTAGAACGTTCACGTTTACAAGAGCACCTGAATTTTACTTCATCAGAACTGCATAAAGCCTTTGGACCCATGTTTACATCGAGTACGACGGAAGAAGAAATACAAATTGCTAAAGAAAATGTTGAAAAAAAGATGGGACATTTTGAATCGGTCTTTAGTGATGGACGAAAGTATCTTGTTGGAAATAAATTTTCAGTCGCGGATGCCTATTTTTTCGTGGTATCAAGCTGGGCAACACCGACCGGTATTGGTTTAGAGAAATGGCCTAACATTGCAGCTTTCTCACAACGCACTGCTGACCGAAAAGCGGTTAAGGATGCGATGCATGCTGAAGGACTGCTAAAGTAATGAGTGTAAATAAAAATCAAAGTATGAATACAGAGTTTGTTGCGATTACCAATGTTATCTCAAAGTATTTTGATGGTTTATATAACAGTGAAACATCTCTGCTTGCAGAGGTGTTTCATCCTCAAGCACATTATGTCTGCGCCACGGATGGCAGTATTCTTTATTATGAAATGGACGAATATTTTCAGATTGTTGATAAACGCCCATCGCCGGCCAGTCGTGGAGAAAAGCGAAATGATCGCATATTGTCCGTAGAGTTTGCGGGACCAGTCACGGCACTTGCACGGGTAGAATGCTCTATTGCGACAAAATTTTTTACGGATTTCCTAACCTTGATTTACGTAGACAAAAAATGGCAAATCATTTCAAAAGTTTTTCATTACACGGAACATAAATAAGATATGAAAAAATTAAAAATTGAAATGGTTTTAGATTTAACCTGTTCTTGGTGTCCAATTGGCTATAAATATATTACTACAGCTTTAAAAAATCTTGATTTAACAGACGAAGATGTTGATTTTAAGTTTTTACCATTTCAATTAAACCCTGAAATGTCAAATGATGGCGAATTAATAAATGATAATCTAAAAAGAAAAACAGGTCAGAACGACGAACAACTTAAATTATATAGAGAAAATTTACTCAATGTTGCAAAAGAGTGTGAGGTCGAATTTGATTTTGACAAAAGAACACATTATTTCAACACTTTTCAAGGACATGTGCTGATCAACCTTGCACAAAAAAAACATCTCCAACAAGATATTTATAAAATACTTTGTGACACATATTATAAAAATGGCAAGAGATTCACAGATGATTACGTAATTAACAAAGTAGCTGATAAGTTGAAATTACCGAAGGAACATATTTTTAATTTATTTTCACAGCAGTCAACGAAAAAAGAAATTTCAAAAAAAGAGAGTTACGTAAAGTTGCTAGGTATAAATTCGGTTCCAACATTTATTATCAATGATACTAATTTAATAAGAGGATCAAATTCAGTAGATTTTTTTTGAAAATTACCTTCAAAATTTATAGCGGCACATTAACGTTAAAAAACAAGAGCAGTAAGAACTTACTACACAACAAAAGGTATTTTCGATAATGTTTTCCAAAAAACTACAAACTGGTTTTATTATATTCATGTTAGTCGCAATGCACTCTCAAGTGTTCGCTCAAGGCCCATGGGGCAAAGCCCAGAAAACTAACATAAAATATCATCCGCAGAAAGTGGTTTATGATGTTGCAGCAAGCTCAATAAATGAACTTGTTCACGTTATTGACCGAGTAAGCTCTTTGAATAATCTCACGGGTAATGATCCTTTTGAGTCTTCTATCATTATTGTTTTACATGGGCCGGAAGTTAAATACTTTGCACATAAAAATTATCAAAAATACAAGGTTCTAATTGATCGTGCCCAAAGTTTAACGGTTGGTAGCACTATTAAATTTAAAATGGGTCAGTTAACTGCCAAATGGTATGGATTTGAACCGGAGAATATACACGGTTTTATTGAATTAATACCTATGGGTGATGCAGAAATCATTCGATTACAAATAGAAGAAAATTACGCTTATATGCGATAAAGGAGAAATAATATGCCCTACGTAAATATCAAGATCACACGAGAAGGTGCAACACCAGAGCAGAAGGCTGAACTGATAAAAGGAACGACAGACCTTCTGGTACGTGTACTCAATAAAACACCCGCAACAACGTTTGTGGTAATTAATGAGGTCGATATGGAAGACTGGGGAGTTGGTGGCCTGCCTGTTGATGAATTTCGAAAGAGTCAAAAATAAAAAGGCATAACGCCTTGCTCAGCGGAAAAATGCGAGCGCGAGCGAGTAGTTTTTCCGATGCAGCACCTTGTTATGCATTTTCATTGGAGTGTAAAAATTGTACGAATTCTTCTAGGTCTTCTGGCATTTCTTGATAGTTTCGAAGCGCCTCAGTTGGTAAGTCCCATGTGGACTTGGAGGCAAGACAAAGATGGGCCTTGATTTTCGAATCTACTCCACTCATAAGACCAACTGGAATCCACATGTATTTGGAGCCGACAGGATTTGGGGTTGGGGAACCACAGTTTTGGCAGAAATGTGAACTAAAGCCAGACTCTTTTTTCCATTGCTGGATAAATTCTGTGCCTGAAGTCCATTTGAAATCATCAAGGCTTACAATTGTTGACGCATTTGAACCAGAACCACTCTGTTTTTGGCATAAACCCAGAAACTGTAAAAGATACAGTACCGCAATTACAAACACCTTTCATTTAAGCTCCTATCGTCATTTTTTACTAATGCATAACGAGGCTGTAGAAAAACCCACCCAAACGGTGCAATACCTTCTCAGCCAATCTTAATTTAATTAACTTATCTTCACTCACTGATATTCATATTTCAAGATAAATATTAGGTGTTTTTCG
>Ga0316204_10006419_pt1 | contig 18130 bp, 10 predicted proteins | sample 6monrhotite_MG_2_FD_205661 | JGI IMG/M metagenome (GOLD analysis project Ga0316204, IMG submission 205661) | Microbial mat bacterial communities from mineral coupon in-situ incubated in ocean water Damariscotta River, Maine, United States -... | ecosystem: Environmental > Aquatic > Marine >... | reverse complement strand
ATGGGTTTTGCTGATTCTGAATCTGCAGAGACGAAGGATGCAATTTCCTTGTTCAAGTCTGCTTGTGAGAAAATTTTGCAATCATTAGGTATAATCAAGCGATGGCTTAAATCGAGTTCTCCATTGCCACGCTTTCGAAAAAGGCTTTCTGCAAATACACCTGCTCGCTGTGCGTGATCTATGTTGAACGGAATTACTCGAATATCCTTCAATGGTAATTCATCAAATTCTCCCCTTACACAATACTCCGCAATCGAGATTGTGGATATGTACATCTGAATATCTTCATTCAGATAATATTTGAAATAAGCCAAGGCATTGGAATGAAGGGAATCGGAATCATCTAAAAGCCGAATGAAGAAGCCAGTATCAAGTAAGACGCTATTCAAAATAACCTCCTCTCAAATCCCTTAGCCACTCATCTTTATCTATGTTCGACCATTTGGATTTTGCCTTTATTATTTTAGATGATAAATATTCTTCATCGAACTTTGGTTGGAAATCAAATAACTCAATGAGTTTTAGACTACTGCGGTCGAACTCTCCTGTTTCACTGTTCTGTTTACCTGACGCTCTCACTCCAAACTGCTTGTAAAGCATGTTCTCTTCAGCTTCTTTGAGATATTCTCTTGGAGTATCTATAGTCAGCGATCCGTATTCGGAAGTATCCAGATGAATGTTTACATTTGATTTCCCACCTGCATTTGTAAGGGTTCCATAGAAATAGAATTCGGCATCTGCCCACAGTGTTTCGCTCTTAAAGAATTTCGTTTTTGTGTTTATCTCCAGATGAGTTTGACTGGTTAATGAGGTGGAAATTTCAAAAGAATAGTTTTTTTGATAGGCAGTATTTTGGAGGCTCTCAATAGCTTCTGCCGACTTAAGCTCTAAAAAGTCAATACTCTTGGACTCATTGATTTGGCCAATGATCGCACTAAAGCCTAAAACAGCCTGCATGCTTGTTTTAAAAACATGCCTTACTGAGCCTTTTTCAAGTTTGTAACTAATCGTAGGTCTGTTCTTTTTTTGACTTGGAAATAGCAGGTTTTCAAAGTCTTCAAGCACTTGTTTGATTTCACGTATATCGTATATCTCAGGCGAGAGTTCTATGTTCCCCTGATTCCCTGATATCCTAATAACTATGTCACCTGTTTTCTCCACCTTTCAAATTTAAGACAAAAAACGAGTTTACGGATAGACGGCTCTGACTTCAATTTCTATCAGCATGTCGGGATTTACCAGCGTATATACACCGATGGTTGAACGGGCCACTTTGTTGGGGTTCACCTCAGCATTGTTGAAATATTCGCCATAGGCTTTGAACCAACTCTGAAAATCAGGCTTGTTGTCGTTTTCAGGGTCAGGGGCCACATACACCTTCATAGACACCACATCTTTCAGCGAAAGGCCTTCTTCCCCCAGGTAATCGTTAATGCGATTCAGGGCACTCACACTTTGCTCATAGGTATTGCCAAAGCGCTCACGCTCTCCGGCAGGCTTACTGTCATCTTTGGGGTAAGCCACTATGCCGCTGGCAAAATACATGTCCGTTTCTGCTGGTACTTTCACGCCTTTCAAGATGGAAGAACCTTCACGATTGAAGCGTTCTACAGGTTCCTTAATAGTGTCATTGGTTAGCTCGGCTTTTGTGTGGCAGCCAAATAAAACAAAGAGGGAAAGGCAACAAAGGCCGTATAGTCGGGTTTTCATAGTCAATTGCTTTGGGTCGAATATACAGAATTCGCCCGTCAGATAGCGTTGGTTTTTACACCAGGCAATGAGTATATTTCCATTCAACCGTAAACTGAAACCCATGAAAACCCTCCGCCTATTTTGTCTGGTCATGCTGACCATGGCTTTTCTCTCTTTTGATAGCCAGGCACAACGCAGGGGTAGAAAAGCCAAAGCCCCGGAAGGACTTAGCTACGATACCGCACTGTACAATGCCATGGAATGGCGAAATATAGGCCCATTCAGAGGTGGCCGCGCTACAGCAATAGCTGGTGTGGTACAAGACCCACTTACCTACTATATGGGTGCCACGGGTGGCGGTGTTTGGAAAACCGATGATGCCGGTAAAAACTGGCGCAACATCTCAGATGGTTTCTTCAATACTGGCTCGGTAGGGGCCATAGCTGTATCAGAGTCAGACCCGAATGTGATTTATGCAGGCATGGGCGAAGCACCTGTACGCGGAGTCATGACCTCTCATGGCGATGGGGTATATAAATCTACCGATGCTGGCCAAACCTGGGAGCACCTGGGCCTGGATCGTACTCGCCAAATCTCAAAAATTGCAGTTCACCCAAATAACCCCGATGTGGCTTTTGTAGCAGCGCAGGGCAGTCCCTATGCGGCCAATCCTGAAAGAGGTATCTATCGCACTACGGATGGTGGAAAGAATTGGACGCAGGTTCATTATATAGATGAAAATTCAGGCGTGAGCGACCTAAGCATGGACATGACCAATCCGCGCATTATTTACGCAGCCTACTGGGACCATCGCAGGTTTCCGTGGAAGGTGCAAAGTGGCGGACCGGGTAGTGGCATCTGGAAAAGTGCTGATGGTGGTAATACCTGGACTGAGCTGAGCAAAGGCCTGCCAAAGGGCGTGATGGGGAAAATTGGCGTATCAGTTTCAAGGGCTGATAATAAAAGAGTTTGGGCCATTATAGAAGCAGACAAAGGTGGCCTGTATCGCTCAGACAATGGCGGTAAAAGCTGGAAGCTGATCAACCCTGACAGGCTGTTAAGAGCACGCTCATGGTACTATATGCACATTCAGGCGCACCCTAACGACAAGGATGCGGTGTATGTGATGAATGCTCCTGCACTTGAGTCGACCGATGCGGGCAAGACCTTTGTAAACATGCGCACCCCGCATGGTGACAACCACCAGATTTGGATCAATCCAGAGCACCCTGAATACATGATCAATGCCAACGATGGTGGGGCCAATGTCTCCATCAACGGAGGGCAGGATTGGTCGAGGCAAGACAACCAGCCAACGGCCCAGTTTTACAGGGTCAATGCAGATAGGCAATTCCCTTACCGCGTATATGGCGGTCAGCAAGACAATAGCTCAGTTTCTATCGCTTCCAGGGCCAATGGCGGAGGCATAGGCTGGAATGAATTCTTCCCGGTTGGCGGTTGTGAAAGCGCGTATTCTGCTTTCGATCCAGACGATCCACAGTACGTTTACTCAGGTTGCTACCAGGGCATTATTGACGAATGGAATGCCAAAACCGAGCAAACCAAAGATGTAATGGCCTATCCGTTTCAGGGACTGGGCACCAACCCACGGGATGTCAAATACCGCTTCAACTGGAATGCACCCATCATCGCTTCCAAGCATGATCCATCAGTGATTTATCATGCCGGTAATAAGCTGTTGAAAACTACTGATCGCGGCATTACCTGGACTGAGGTGAGCCCTGACCTTACCCGCAACGATTCGAGCAAGATCAACTGGGGTGGAGGCCCGATAACCAATGAAGGAGCGGGTGGCGAGATATACCATGCCATTTACTATGTAGCAGAGTCGCCACATACACCTGATGTAATCTATACCGGGGCCGATGATGGCATGGTGCACATTACCAAAGATGGTGGCGCTAACTGGACCGAAATTACCCCTCCCAACCTGGAAGAAGGCATGATCAACCAGATTGAGGTATCTCCGCACGATGCCGGTACAGTTTATCTGGCCTACAACCGCTACAAATTCAACGATTTTGCGCCACATATTTTCAAGTCGACTGACTATGGCCAAACCTGGGCCGACATGGTCAATGGCATTGCCGAAGAGGCTCATGTGAGGGTGGTGCGCGAAGATCCTACCCAAAAAGGGCTGCTCTATGCGGGTACGGAACTCGGTATTTATGTCTCCTTTGATGGAGGTGTGAAATGGAACAAGTTTCAGCGCAACCTGCCTGTTGTACCCATTACCGACCTGATGGTGCATCAGAACGATTTGGTGGTGTCTACCCAAGGCCGTGCTTTTTGGATATTAGACGACATTACGCCACTGCATCAACTGGCAGAGGCTGCAAATGCTGAGTTCTTTGTGTATGAACCCAGAGCAGCGGTGAGAGACAATGCTTTCAGAACTCCGAACCCAACAGTAGGAACCAACCCATACCCAGGAGTATCGCTTTTTTATTACATCAAAGAAGATGTAGACTCAGTAGACCTGGCCATTACGGTAATGGATGCTGATGGCAATGAGGTGCGCAGCTTTGCCACTGATGCGGAAGAGAAGCAGAACAAAATCAAGAAGAAATCGGGCATGAACCGTTTCAACTGGAACCTGACCAAATCCAACTTCAAAGGCGTAAAGGGTGTCTTTGTAGGGCTGGGTGCTGGTGGTCATCGTGTGGCTCCTGGCAATTACAGCATCAAACTAAGCTATGGAGACCAGGAGGTAACGCGCAATGTAGAAGTGAAGCCAGACCCACGTTGGAGCGCTTCGGCCGCTGACTACGCTGAACAGCAAACACTACTCACCAAAGTAAGGAGTTTGATAGATCAACTGCAGGAGACGGCTACAGACCTGAGGTCTATGAGAGCGCAATTAAACGACCTGAAGTCGAGGGTTTCTGAAGAGGACTACCCAGACATCCATAGCCAGGCCGATGATCTGGTAAAAGAAATCAATGACCTGGAAGACCTGATGGTACAACCCAAGCAAAAAACCTTTCAGGACGTGATCAACTTCCCAAATAAGCTGGAGGTGAGCTTGTTGCATATTTATGGTACTATTGATGGGGAAGAACCACCGGTGACTAATGGACAAAAACAGAGGGCTGCCGATGTTGAAGCAGAATTCAATAATGTAATGGGAAAAGTGAAAACCCTGGAACAAAACATTGCCAGTTTCAACAATATGATCAGCCAGAAGCAGGTACCGTTTATCGCCCCAAAAAAGAAGAACTGATTTGGAAAGAAACATCATTGAAGAGTTGGGAAGCCTGGCATTGGCTACCCGGCTCAAAAATCTAAGCGAACGATTGGCCAAAGACGTGGCGCAGGTTTATAAAGAACTCTCTTTCGACTTTGAACCCAGGTGGTTTGCCATTGTCTATGCCTTGAAAGACAATGAAACCCATGCAGTAACAGAGTTGGCAGCCATGCTCAAGCAAACCCACCCTGCGGTAAATCAGGTGGCCAATGTGCTGGTAGAAAAAGGCCTGGTGGAAGAATCGAAAGATGAGGCCGACCAAAGAAAGAGGTTGCTGAAGCTCAGCGATACCGGAGCCCGACTGGTAAAGAAAATGCAGAAGGTTTGGGAGCAAATAAAAGTCGCTAACGATGAACTGATACAGTCTACCGACCCGGATTTTTTAGAGCGGGTGCAAAAACTGGAATCAGAACTGGACGATAGATCCATGTATGATCGGGTGAAAGATAAGCTCGACTAACTGTTCGATTCACTGGCAAAATTTGTTCGATTCCGTTCAAGCTACTATCCTGTGATTCTTAATGGGATGCCCTAAGTTCCAGATAACCAGTCGGTTTCATGCTTTTAACATTTCTTGGAACCATTCTTGATACTGTGTAAGTGCTTACGAAAATGAAATTATGAAGAGAGCACTTTTATTAATCGCCTTTAGTCTAGCATTTACTACGCTGTCGGCCCAGGAAGCAAAACTGGACAAGGCCCTTGTGGTGAAACGGTTGGCGAGCATTATGAATCGCAACTATGTTTACCCTGAAAAGGGCAAGGCCATGCACGACCTTGTTAAATCCAAGATGGAGAAGGGTGAATACGATCACCTGACCAGCCACAAGGAATTTGCCGATCAGCTCCAGGCTGACTTACGTTCCATCATCAATGATAAACACATACGGGTAGTGTACGACCCCGAAAGGTTCGATGCCATTCGTTCTGGTGTGCGCGGTGGTGGTAGAAAACCCCCGCACAACTATGGCTTCCAGGAAGTGAAGCAGCTAGAGGGCAATATTGGCTACCTGGACTTGAGAGGCTTTGCCGATGCCCGTATGGCTGAAGATGTGGCCCGTGAGTCTATGGAAGAGCTGATGCAAAACGATGCCTTGATTTTCGACCTCAGGAAGAATGGCGGAGGCTCACCCTCTATGATCCGCTTTATTTCCAGCTACCTCTTTGGCGATGAACCTGTACACCTCAATGACTTTTACTGGCGACCTGCCGACCGTTACGAAGAGTCGTGGACCAACCCGGAATTTGCCTCCATACGCAAGCCCAATATCCCCATATATGTGCTTACCAGTAACTATTCATTCTCTGGGGCCGAAGAGTTTTCATACAACCTAAAGCATTTGAAAAGAGCTACGATTATTGGCGAAGTCACTGGCGGTGGAGCCCACCCGGGAAGTCCCTCTGTCATTAGTGGAGGCTTTGTGGTGAACGTACCCAGAGGCAGGGCTATCAACCCAGTGACCAAAACCAATTGGGAAGGTATAGGAGTTATACCTCACATCAAGATCGACAGTGATAAAGCCCTTGATAAGGCACTCGAATTAGCAAGAAAGGCTTTGACCGAGCGCTGATAATCGGTTACCATTTGAAGACTAATCACATCTTAGCTATAACAGAATAGAACAAACAAATCGGGTCCAGGAATGTGCCCAAACCGAATTTTTCATGCTTAAGAACTATTTCAAAATTGCCTTTAGAAGCTTGCTTAAGAGCAAGGGCACATCCTTTATCAATATTCTCGGCCTTTCCATTGGCATGGCCTGTTGTCTGGTCATATTTCTGTTCGTACAAAACGAACTTTCCTATGACCGTTTCCACAGCAAATCAGACGAGATTTTTCGCGTGCTCACCATAGATGAAGCCTTGGGTGTAAGCAGTAGCCTGGTAGGTATTACACTACCAGCCCTGGGTGAGTCTATGGAAGAAAACTTCCCTGAAGTGGTAAATCGAGTGCGCATGTTGCCACAAGGCAGGCAGCTCATCAATTATGAGCAGGAGGGGTTCTACACCCAGCACTTTGCCTATGCAGAGCCCTCACTGTTTGAAGTTTTTGACTTTCAACTGCTAGATGGAGATACCGAAAATGCCCTGCAAGCACCCAATACGGTAGTGTTTAGCGAAAGCATGGCCAAGCGCACTTTTGGCGATGACGACCCTATAGGCAAGCGCATTGACATTGGCAACCAGCAAGGCCTGGAAGTAGTGGCTATAATGAAAGACATTACAGAGAACAGCCACCTCGATTTTGATGTGATTGTGTCGATGGAGCAGGCCGATACTACTTCAGGTTTTGCGCAGTTTCTCGGTTCGTGGCAAAGCATCAGCATGGTTACCTACGTGCAACTTACCAACCCGGAAATAGAGGGGAATGTTGAGGAGAAAATGGAGGAAATGATCAGGGCCAATAATGTGGGCGATAACTTCAAGGTTACCCTGCAGCCATTGAAAGATGCCCACTTAAAATCGAGTGGTATCCTCTTCGAAAACTATAACCTCAACAAAACCGATGAGGGCTATGTCTATACGCTGGGAGCAGTGGGCCTATTTGTCATCCTCATTGCCTCTTTCAACTTTATGAACCTGTCAACAGCCAGATCGGCCAACAGGGCCCAGGAAGTAGGAGTGAGAAAGGTGTTTGGCGCCATACGGAAACAGCTGATCACCCAGTTCATGGTAGAGTCGGTCATCATCAGTTTTGTGTCTCTGACGGTAGCTCTGCTTTTTGTAGGAGGACTCGGTTCAGTAGTGAACCTGCCTTTTGAACAAAACCTGGTACTGTACTTTCTGTCAGAACCTACCTGGGTACTAGGGGCAGTTAGCTTTACCCTGTTTCTAGGGCTCTTTTCTGGAAGCTACCCGGCACTGCTGCTGTCTGGCTTCAACCCAATCGCTATACTGCGTGGGTCGTTCAAGACAAGCTCGAAAGGTGTGCTGCTCAGAAAAGGATTGGTCATTTTCCAGTTCACCATTTCCATTGTCATGATCATAGGCACTACCATTGTGTACGACCAATTGCAGCATTTACGCAATGCCGACAAGGGCTTTGATACCGATCAGATTGTGACGCTCAACATTGGTCATCCCAGTCTTCAGCAGTCCATTCCTGTGCTGATGAACAAGCTGGAACAAAACCCGGATATTCTGGCCACAGCTCGCACGGGCGGCATGCCTGGCCGTACCTTTGGCCGCAGAGGCGTAGTGCCAGAAGGAGCTTCTCAGGATGATACCTGGATAGTGAGCGTGCTGAACTTCGATGAGAGCTATGTAGACCTCATGGGTATGGAGATAGTTGACGGGCGCATGTTTGACCGCGAGATCCCCAGCGACCAACAGGAGTCTATCCTCATCAACGAGGCCATGGCCAAAGAACTGGCTTGGGACGAACCGGTGGGCAGACAAATAGGCTTTGGTCAAAATCAGCGCACCATCGTTGGGGTAGTCAAAGATTTCCATTTCGCTTCTATGCGATTCAAAATCGAGCCCCTGGCCATGTTCTTCAACCCATCAGGTGGTGGTAACCTGGCTTTGAAATTCAGAACCAGTGATGCCGCTCAGGCCATGAGTTTTGTACAAGAGGCCTGGCAAGAGGTTTACCCCAACAGCCCCATAGAGTACCGCTTTTTCGATGAAGAATTTGGGCAACAGTATGCCTCTGATGAGCGTTTTGGTCGATTGGTCTTCAGCTTTACCTGGCTGGCCATTTTCATTGCCTGCCTGGGCCTATTCGGACTTTCTGCCTTTACGGCAGAGCAAAAAACCAAGGAAATTGGGGTGCGAAAAGTGCTGGGTGCCACGGTCTCTGGTATTGTGGTTTTGCTTTCCAGACAGTTTACCAGGCTCATTTTACTGGCCATGGTTGCCGCTGTGCCACTGGCCTATTTTATGATGGACCGTTGGCTTAGTGATTTTGCCTACCGGGTAGACATTAACTGGCTCTGGTTTGTGGTGTCGGCCATAGCGGCATTATTCATTGCCTTGTTAACCATCACATTCCAGTCGGTGAGAGCGGCCTTGGCCAATCCTGCTAAATCGCTTCGTTGCGAGTGAGTTAACAAACTTTAACAAAAAATTCGCGTCCAAATAGGCAACCGTAAAGCACTATGGCGGTATAATTGATTGTACCTACATAAATTGATTTTCAGCCTGGTTTTTGGGATTATAATCGTGATGAAGAAGTAAATCACAAATGCCTTTGGTAAAAGGGTGCCTGAGGGCCAACAAAGGCAGATTACCACTGTAAAAGTTGGTCTAAAGCATAATCCGGATTGAAAGACATCAAAATCTGCTGAAAATCGTTAGTTTTAAAGCTACGCGTAATAATAAGTACATAGTATCCCAAGTGATTTGATATGCGAAAGATGAGAAATGTGTTGTTGATGCCAGTGCTGCTGGCCATCACAGTGGTCCAGGCATTTGGCGCCAAAAAAGATTCTACAGAATTCCTCCAGCCCCGTTCAGAACATCTGAAAGAAGCAAGGCTCGTGGTCCAGATTCTGGATTATTTCCACTACAGAGATACCGATTTAAACGATTCTCTGTCATCGGTCATCTTCGATAATTTCGTCAATAGCCTGGATGCGAATAAGAACTATTTCCTGGCTTCAGACATTCGCTCTTTTCAGAAATACCGCTTTTCGTTGGATGAAGACCTGAAAAAAGGGAACCTCGTGCCAGCCTATTACATCTTCAACATTTACAAAAAACGTGTTGAGGCCAGGTTGGATTACGCCATGGCCCGCGTAACCGAAGGTTTTGACTTCAGTAAAGACGAGTTTTATCGCTTCGACAGAGAAGGAACACCATACGCTAAATCAGAAAAGGATTTGGATGAACTCTGGAGGAAAGTGCTGAAAAGTCAGGCGCTCAACCTGAAACTGAGCGGATCGGACGAAGACAAAGTAGCTGAATTGCTGACCGGCCGATACGAACGCTTTTCCAACAATGTATCTAAGTACAATAGCAATGATGTATTTGAGATTTTCATGAACTCAGTTACTGAAGCTTTTGATCCGCATACCAACTATTTCACTCCATTAAATGCTGAAGATTTCAGAAGAGAAAGCAGCAAAAGCATGGAAGGCATAGGAGCTACCCTGCAGCAGGATAAGGACTTTACCAAGATAGTTGAATTGCGCCCGGGAGGGCCAGCGTTCCTTAGTGGCCAGATTAATAAAGACGATAGAGTAGTAGGTGTGGCCCAGGGAGCTGAAGGAGACATGATCAATGTAGTGGGCTGGCGTTCCGATGAAGTTGCTGGTAAAATCCGCGGAGCAAAAGGAACCCTCGTGCGATTGGAGTTATTACCTGCAGGAGCTAATGTAGGAGGAGAAACCAAAGTAGTGAACATTGTAAGAGACAAAATCAAATACGATGAGGCCAGGGCACAAAGCAAGGTGATTCAATACGAGGAAAACGGAGTGAAATATAACCTTGGCGTAATTACTATTCCTGATTTTTACCTGGATGCCGATGGATTGGATGAAGGAGAAAAGAACTATGTAAGTACAACCAATGATGTGAAGCGCCTGATCAATGAGTTTGATGAGCAAGGAGTAGATGGCGTAATGCTTGACCTGAGAAATAATGGCGGTGGAGCACTTTTTGAAGCCATCAACCTTTCAGGCCTCTTTTTGCCCGGAGGACCGGTAGTACAAGTAAAATATGCCAATGGAAGAGTAGAGAAAGGCAATGACGATGATAAGACCATGTTTTACGAAGGTCCACTCAATGTGGTGATCAATCGTTTTTCTGCTTCGGCCTCAGAAATATTTGCAGGAGCCATACAGGATTACCGCAGAGGATTAGTAGTAGGCGAGCAAACCTATGGCAAAGGGACAGTACAAAATGTACGTGGCCTGAACGATTTCATGCGCCAACCTACTGAAGATAAACTGGGGCTGTTGAAATATACAATCGCCAAGTTTTACCGGGTAACCGGTAGCAGCACCCAGCATTTGGGAGTTACTCCTGACATTGAGTACCCTTCAGCATATAGTGGCTCTGAGTTTGGTGAAAGCTCCAGGCCTAGTGCCCTGCCCTGGGATAAAATATCATCAGCTGAATATGAGCCACTCAATTTCGTAGACGAAAACCTGGTGGCCACATTGACAGCCCGTCATCAGAAAAGGTTGAAAACTGACCAGAGCATGCTCGACTATCAGTTTGACGTGAATGAGGTGAAAGAATCGCGGAAGCAAAAGCAAGTGTCGCTCAATTTTGACACAAGAAAGAAAGAGCAGGAGAACCGGGAACAACGAAGAGCTTCAAGGGTCAAGGTAGGTGACTCATTGGGAGAATTGGAAGCCAGCAAGGTAGTAGACCGATCGTTAGATGATCTGAAAGACCCATATTTGAAAGAAAGCATCATCCTGCTGGCAGAGCAAATAGCTGCCAAGAAAAAGAAAGGATAATCCTCAAAGATGAAATCATAAAAAAAAGCCGCTTGAAAAAGCGGCTTTTTTTTATGGAATCGAATGCGATACGCAGAAACGAGAGAATTGTTTTACCCCAGCGTATTTTTTTTAGGGGTCTTAAAGAGTGTTAAGCCAATGTTAAGAGACGCCATGTCTCTATAATCCTCTCATATTCAACCTAATCGAAGGTTTTTTGAGGTCAAACCTAATGACATTGACACATTTTGTGAATGCCTCTCAGACAGTCAAAAAAGTACGTGTTTGTTTCGATTAACCGTATTTTCTTTTAGATTTGGCAGTTCAACCGAATTATTTTTTAATAATTTATTTGTTTACTAAAACTACTTACTATGAAGAGAGTATTACTGACTTTACTCATGTCAGTGCTTGTGTGCGTATACATACAGGCGCAAAATCGTACTGTCTCCGGTAAAGTAACTGACGAAACTGGTCAGCCTTTACCACAAGTGACGGTACTATTGAAGGGTACCACCACTGGTACTCCGACTGACGCTGACGGTAACTACCGTTTGTCAGTTCCGGATGCTGGGGGAACCCTGCTATTCAGATTCTTGGGTTATGTAACTCAGGAAGTTGAGATTGGATCTCAGAGCGTAGTCAACATTCAACTCCAGCCAGAAGTAACTGACGTTGGAGAAGTTGTTGTTACAGCACTGGGTATCACTCGAGAGAAAGCTTCTCTTGGCTACGCTGTGACCTCCGTTGGTTCGCAGGATCTGCAGTCGAGACCTGAAGCTGACGTTGCCAGGATTTTGAGAGGTAAAGTGCCCGGTGTAGACATTAGCTCGACTAGTGGTCTGGCTGGTACTGGTACCAACATCATTATCCGTGGTTACAGCTCTATTTCTGGAGACAACCAGCCGTTGTTCGTAATTGATGGTGTGCCTTTTAACTCGGACACCAACAATGATGGCAACTTTGTAAATGGTGGTGCTACTGCATCGAGCCGTTTCCTGGATTTGGATCCGAACAACATTGCAGACATCAGTATTCTGAAAGGTCTGAGTGCTACCGTACTTTACGGTGAAGCCGGTCGTAACGGTGTGGTTCTTGTAACTACCAAAGTTGGTTCTGATGCAACCGGAAACAACAAGATGAGCATCACTGTAAACCAATCTTACTTTGTAAACGAAGTAGGTGGTATTCCAGAAGATCAGGATCAGTATGGTAACGGATGGCAAAACTTTGCTTCTGCTGCATTCTCTAACTGGGGAGCTCCTTTTGATCAGCCTAACAGAAACGGTCTGACAAATGGAACAATTTCTCACCCTTATTCAAGAGCTGCTCTGAACGATGTTTTTCCAGAGCTGATTGGCGCACGTTATGATTACCGTGCCTATGACAACCTGCAAAACTTCTTTGTTAAAGGTGCTCAGCTTAATACATCTGTAAGCATTAACAGCCGAGTGGGTGACAACTCAAGTGTGAGTGTGATCTACGGTTTCTTGGAAGATAAAGGTTACATTCCGGATAACACCTTTGCAAAGCATAATGCTAGTGTAGGTTTTAGAACGAAGCTTGACAACGGCCTTTCTATTAATGCTACTGGTAACTTCATTACTTCGCAGAATGATCGTCCTGCAGTTGCTCCTATTTACAGCTCAAACACTATTGGTAATATTTCATCACTGTTCTCTAACGTACTCTATACGCCAAGATCAGTAGATTTATTCGGTTTGGCCTACGAGCGTCCAGATGACAACTCTAGTATCTTCTACCGTGGTGGTAACGATATTCAGCACCCTTTGTGGACTCTGAATAACGTGAGAGATTCAGAGCAAGTAACCAGGTTCTTTGGTAATGTTACTATGAACTACCAAATCAACGATTGGTTGAATGCCAGCTATCGTTTTGGTGTCGATACTTACACTCAGCAGCAGGATTACACCAATAACAAAGGTGGACGTGAGCAACAAGATGGTCTTTTCAGAACTTCTAATCGTAGAAATACCATTACTGACCAGGTATTTACGCTGTCTGCTAATAAAGACATCAACTCAGATTTGAATATCAACGGTCTTGTAGGTGTTAACCTTAGAAGAGAAACTAGAAATACTAATTTCATTTCAAGTACTCAACAGTTTATTTACGGTCTTTTCACTCATCAGAACTTTATCACCAATGTGGCTTCTTCTTCAATAAGAGAAGAAAATACCAATGGTGTATATGCCCAGGCTTCGCTTGGTTATAGAAGTGCTGCTTACCTGAACTTCTCAGTTAGAAATGACTGGACTTCAACACTGGAGCAAGAAAACAGATCAGTTTTTTATCCTTCTGTGAGTATGTCTATTCTGCCATTTGACCTGGCTCAAACTCAGGTTTCTGGTATCGATTACTTGAAGATTCGTTTGGGTTACGGTACTTCTGCTGGTTATCCTGATCCATACCAAACCAGAAATGTTCTGGCTACTTCTGTTAACCGTTTCATCGATGGTAACGGTACCACTATCAACTCTAACTCTGTTAGCTCTAGATTTGGTAACCCTGACCTGACTCGTGAGCTTCACGAAGAAATTGAACTCGGTGTAGAAGCAAGATTCCTTAACAACAGAGTAAACCTTGACCTATCATTGTTCTCAAGAAGGTCTAGTGACCTGATTATTGATTTGGATCTTGATCCATCAACCGGTTTTACTAACTCTACTATCAACGCTGCAGAAATTAAGAATGAGGGTATTGAAGCCCAAATCTCTGTAAACGTGATTGAGAAAGCTGATTGGAGATTGAATTCAACAATTAACTTCACTGCACTGGAAGGTACAGTAGAAGCCATTGCTCCTGGTATTGATCAGGTAGTAATTTCTGGATTCAGCTTCCTCGGTAACTTCGCCATTCCAGGCCAGCCTTATGGTATCATCCAAGGTAGCCAGACCGAGAAAAACGAAAATGGCGAAAATATTGTAGGTGCTGCTGGTAACTTCCAGGCTGCTACTGACATTGGCATAATTGGTGATCCAAACCCAGATTATAACCTGTCTTGGATCAACGAATTGAGCTACAAGTTCATCAACCTGAGGGTACAGATAGACTATGTATCTGGCGGTGACATCTGGGGCTCAACTGCTTCAACACTGACTGGTCGTGGTATTGCTGGTGAAACTGGTTTCGATCGTTTCGTACCTGTAATTGCTCCTGGTGTTCAGAGAGATGGATCTGTAAATACAGTTCAAATCACTCCTAACAGACACTATTGGGAACATACTGGTGTATTCTATGATGAGCATAGAATGTTTGATGCTACTACACTGCGTCTGAGAGAAATTTCTTTGAGCTTGACTGCTCCTAGCAGCTGGTTGGCCAATACTCCTTTCGGATCTGCCAGCCTGACAATTTCAGGACAGAACCTGTGGTATAAAGCTTTCAACTTCCCTGAGTCTATCAACTTCGACCCTGAAGTACTTAGCCTCGGTGTAGGTAACGGTAGAGGTTTTGACTTTGTAACTGGACCTACCGCTAAGAAGTACGGAGCTACCTTGAGCTTCACTTTCTAAACCAAATTTTTTAGAAGAATGAAATTGAAAAATTATATATCAATAGCTTCTTTGGCGATTCTGCTCGGGTTTGCTTCATGTAAAGATCAATTCGATCTGGACTTGCAAAATGACCCTAATGCTGTAACCGAAGAAAACGCGGATGTGGACCTGTTCTTCAACGCGATTCAATTGAACTTTAGTGGTTTCTTTAATAATGCATCTAACCTGACCATGAGTGCCGTGAGAATGACGGCCATGACAGGTGGTAACATCTATGAGAATGCCTGGTCTCCTAATTCCTTCAATGGAATGTGGAATACTACGTATGCCACTATTTTCCCAGATATCAATGCCATGATTGCCATTGCACAAGAACGTGAGCAGTTTGTTCATGTAGGCGCTGCACAGGTAATGCAAGGGTATGTACTGATGACCCTGGTTGATTTCTTTGGAGACATTCCATGGTCTGACGCTTTACAGGGTGTATCTGTACCTTCTCCTTCTTCAGATGATGATGCCAGTATTTATGATGCTGCCATCGCTTTGTTGGATGCCGGTATTGAGAACCTGGGAAGAACTAGTCGCGGTACCCCTGGTAACGACTTCTTTTACGGAGGTGACGCTGATTCATGGATTAAGGCAGCCAATACTTTTAAGTTGAAGGCCTATATGAACATGGGTAATACTGCTGGTTTTGATGCTATCATTAGCGCTGGTAATTTCATTAGCTCTGCAGCTGACGATTTCGTATTCCCATATGCTACTAACAGGGTGAACCCTAACTCAAGACACCCATGGTACAATGAGCACTATGAAGTAGGTAACGGTAGATACCACTCTATCCAGAATATGTACAACATGAGGTTCCGTTATTCAGTGCCTGATCCACGTATTCGTTATTACTACTATCGTCAGGACTTAGAATATGGTGATGAGCCAGATTTGGAAAACCAGTTTACATTGGATTGCCCAGCTAGTTCAAGACCTATTCACTACGAGGCAAATATGGCCTTCTGTTTGCCTACACCAGGTCCTCATTCAGACACCGGGTCTGCACAAGGGTACTTCGGTAGAGCTCATGGTGATGCAGATGGTATTCCACCAGATGGCGAAATCAGAACCAACTGGGGTGTTTACCCTGCTGGTGGTCGCTTTGACGAAGATCAGGATGAACCTGTGAAAAACGCAGGTACTGACGGTGGATTAGGAGCGGGTATTGCACCTATTATGATGTCTTCATTTGTAGACTTTATGAGAGCTGAAAGAGCGATGGTTGGTGGTGATGCTGCCGGGGCCAGAAGTCATATGGAGAATGGAATGAGAAATTCTATATCCCGTGTTATCAGCTGGTCTGAAGGATTATCTGGTAGTGGTGCTGCAGGTTCTGCATTTGCTCCAACTCAAGCGGATATAGATGCCTATGTGGCTGATATACTTGGTCTTTGGGATGCTGGCAACGATGACGATAAAATGGATGTACTTCAATATCAAAACCACCACGCACTGTGGGGTAATGGTTACGAGGCATGGAATGCCTATAGAAGAACAGGTGCTCCTTCTGATCTTCAGTTTACAAGAGATCAGGCCGACCCAGGGACTTTCCCAAGGTTGATGCTTTATCCAGCTGATTACGTGAACCTGAACGCTACCATTGATGGTAACAGGACCATAAGTCAGCAAGTATTCTGGGATACCAATCCAGCTGGTTTCATCGATTAAACTTGAAAGGAGTTATGAAAAAACTTAATAATATATTTTTAGCACTATTGGCCATTGTAGTAGTGGCTTGTGGTGACCCTGAATTGCCATTCGATACCTTCGAAGATTTGGAGAAAGGGGCTTATGCAAGAAGGCTTTCGCTTTCTGGTGCCTTTACTTTTGGGCAGGCAGCAACTTCTAACTACCAGATTGAAGTTGAATTTTATAGTGAAGATCAGGGGCAAAATGTGGCTTCCTATGATTGGACCATTGAGTACCAAGGTGTAGCAGGTGATATTGCAGAGCGCGATTTCATGTCAATCCCTTCAAGTTCATTTGGTACTTCAGCTAATGGACTTCCCGGAGCGAATATTACTATTGAAATGAACCAAGCGCTAAGTGTCCTGGGTCTCTCGGAAACTGCTATTACTGGTGGCGACCTCTTCAGGTTACGTGCATATGTGGTGTTGAATAACGGTAATACTTTCGGTCCAGGAAACACTGGTGTGAACATTGGCTCATCTGCCGCCTTCGCAGCTTTGACTCGTCTGGATGCAAGCGTGGTTTGTGTTTCTGATCTTGGAGGTACTGTAAACTACAGTACTACTAATATGGAAACAGGTGGCGGAAGCGGTACCGTAGGTGGTGCTTGTGCCGGAACCATTACTGGTTCATTTGATATTGTAGACGATGGTGACGGTAACTATACCTTCTCTTTCCCTAATGGTAGCAATGACCAGTCTTTCGGAATGTTTGATTTCTGCTGGTCTGATCCTCCAGGTTCAGGTGAGAGAGGTATGTCTGATGTTTGCGGACTGATTGACAATGCCGGAACCGATAAATACGGTGACACCTACTACTGGTCTAACTTGACTGGTGCTGGAACTACGGCTATTACTTTCGATTGGATTAACGATTGGGGTGACAGAGGCCAGGTAACTTTAACCAGAACAGATGGCGCTAATTGGCCAGCTGAAACCAGAGTTGAGTAACTAATTGAGAAAGACTTACTGTTAGAAGTAAGAGTTTATAAAAAACGGGCTGTCATTGACAGCCCGTTTTTTTTGTTATCAAGTTTTGACAAGACCTTGTTAGTAGTTCATAAGTGTCTGGTTTGCAAAGTATAAGTGTTGTTCAAGCCTCGCTGAAAATGGTATTGCCAGGCAGTACTTTTCTAATAGCCACGCGGGTGTTGGTCCTTTTCAGAGGGTGTAAATATGGGTAAGAATATTGAGGGTGATCAGCAGATTTTTAGGGGTGAAATGAAGGCTTTGGAGAAACGATGCAATTCAAAAAACGTTGTTCAATGTTTCCAAAGACCATATTTTCTTTTACATTTGATGGCCGAGCCGAACTATCTATTGCAAATTTTTTGTTAAACCAAAACTACTAATTATGAAGAGAGCTTTATTGACTTTGTTCATGTTGGGCTTTGTGTGTCTATACACATATGCTCAAAATCGAACAGTCACAGGGCGGGTTACTGACGAAACTGGTCAGCCGCTTCCACAAGTGACAGTTCTGTTAAAGAGTACCACAACAGGTACCCCGACAGATGCAAACGG
>Ga0316204_10006418_pt1 | contig 18131 bp, 19 predicted proteins | sample 6monrhotite_MG_2_FD_205661 | JGI IMG/M metagenome (GOLD analysis project Ga0316204, IMG submission 205661) | Microbial mat bacterial communities from mineral coupon in-situ incubated in ocean water Damariscotta River, Maine, United States -... | ecosystem: Environmental > Aquatic > Marine >... | reverse complement strand
CAAGGCTGTGTTTATTGATTGCCATCTAAATACTCCGTTTTTGTGAACAAATATCAACTCACAAAAACTTCGCACACACCAAAACCATTTGTTAGGCGTGGTTCGTTGGACGCTTACGTTTAGAAATGAGTAAACATATTTCTCTTGGTCAAATTGTTGGCCATAGAGGCGCAGGAAACGCTGCCCCTGGCAGCACGATGGCTGCACTTGAGAAAGCAGCTAGTTTAGGCCTTGAATGGGTCGAATTCGATGTGCGCCTGACGAAAGATCATCAGCTGGTGATAGCCAATGCTGACGACTTGTCCAATTGCTCCGGTCAATCCATAAAAATTTCCGAAAGCACATTAGAAGAACTGGCGCACATTAATGTTGGTCATTCTTTTGAGGGTACGGACCAAATTCATAATATCCCGCTTTTTGAAAGCGCCGTGCAGTTCTGTATCAAACAAGGCATCAGGACACAGATTGAACTTAAGGGTGAAACCGGATCAGAAAACACCTTTGCAATTGCGTTAGCCGATAGCTTGAGGCGATCACGTTTAGGATTTCCGAAGACATTTGGGCCGCTCGTAACGAGCTTCACGCCCCAGTGCCTCACCACGTTTAAGGCACACATGAAAGCTCCGTTTCTAACGGGGCTTTTAATTCATACGGACCAAGCCGACGCGTGGGAGGCCACAGCAAAAGAAGTCCAACCGGAATTCGTTCACTTTTATGGTGGAGTGATCGATGGCAACAGATTGACGAATAAATTCGGGCAATCTGTGAAGGATGCGGGCTATCGCCTTAACGCATTCAAAGTGAACACCAAAGAAGATGCCAAAGCCGCGATTAAAGACGGTGTAGAGCGTTTTACTACGGATGAACCAGAAACAATTTTAGAGTTATTACAGGGGCTATAAAAATGACAAATAATAAATCATCAATCGAAGCAGTGGTTATCCCTGTCGGCGGTTATGGTACGAGGCTGAGGCAGTTAACGGGGGCTATACCAAAAGCATTTTTGCCAGTTGGAGATAAGCCTCTTATTGTCCACGCCGTTGAGGAAGCACTATCAACAGGCGCAAAAAAAATAATTATTCCATGTCGTCCTGAAGACGAAGAATTATTCCGAAGACAATTCCGCGACAATGAGGATAGAAAAGATATTATAGCCCAAAATGGACGAGATCATCTTTTGGAAGATGCCCCTGAATCATATGCCGACATGGTGGAAATTGTCAGTGTTTTCAAAAAGGAAGGCCCGGCATCAACGATTGCATCTCTTGTCAAAGAAAGAGGCATTGGTGTGTTTGGTGTAATCCTGCCAGATGATTTGATGGTCAGTGACGTGCCTGTTTTAAAACAAATGACAGAGTGTTTTGAGCGCACGGGACTAACAACGGTGGGTTCGCGCAAAGCCAATCTTGAAAGTGAACTGCCGAAAAATATTACATTTGTAAAAACAGGATCCGCAGGACAAACATGCGCGGTTCAAATCAAGCCCAAAGAAGGTGAACCTATTTCCGATCAGGCAACCTGTGGACGTTATATCTTTGATGAAAATTTTGCAGACATTGTCGAAATTTACGAGAAAATGGATAGAAAAGGCGAAGTCTCGATGAGTATCATTGTCAAGCATTGCGCAAAAAATGAAGGACTGGGAATCACGCAACTTCACAATGCGACATACTATGACTGTGGAGATCCAGTGGGGTATGCAACGGCACAAGCGGCTCATTTACCTCCGTGTGTTTTGCAAAGCATAAAGCTTGCAATACCTAGGCTTGAGTTGTCAAAAAGTATCTGCTTAAAACTCAATGCTAACCAGTTGAAAGAAGCGAGTAAGACCGAAAGTGTTCTTACAAGAGATAATGTTTTGAGTACAATAAAAGCCTATATGGACAACAATGATGGTCAAACACCACAACGACTAACAGACATTATAGGCCATGGCCCTCTTGCAAATGGAACTATGACTTGGGTTGATCTTTACGATAGTTTTGAAAATGGAATTCCTAGTATTCCGACAGGCACTTCTATGAACGGGTTTATGTTCGAGGAGTTAGGCGTAGAAGATTTACAAAACACTTCAAAACCTCAAATTAGCCTACAAGCTGCTTTTAATTCTGTGGCTTGGCATATCCTGAAAGAAAAAGAAGTGCCAAAAGCCGATAGCACAGTGATAGAGCACGGGCACTTTCAAACCAACAAAGAATTAAAGTATGGCGCAGGAAATTCTGAGGCTCTTGATTGTGAACAGATAGAAAGTTTCAAAATACGCGGGCGCACATGGAAGCAGCTTGATGAGCTAATGCAAGTAGGACTTGTTGGCTCTATACCTCGAGGTATGCTTCTTGAAACATTCTCAAAGAAGGTTGAGGAGCGTATCAGTAATGATAACTTCACCGTGCCAACAGCATATGAGTTGGAAGAATGGATGGAAGAGCAACTTGAAGCAGTCGCCGCTTAGGAGCTTAAGTCTGAGTTATGCATTTGATGAAGACTAAAATAGGCCAAAACTTACACATTTTTTTACACACTTTTTATTTCAAGAAAGAATTATTTAATTATATCAAGCTCTTAGCTCTAGACTTGACGGATTAAAAATCCCGTTGTTAATGAAAGTCCGTACTCCATTCACAACACGCGCCTCAAACTCGGTATCGTGTTCATGATACTCTCCCACGCGGTAAACAATGCCCCGAAGATCATCCTTACTATCCCCCGTAGGCAAGGCTCCTAAAGCGATCCCTTGATTGTAAGGTCTTCCTGCATAATGGCGGTCCTTACAAAAAGCACCGACCTTCCAGCCATTAAGAGTGCCGACATCAGAACCTCCGATAGCGTAATAAGGATCGCCAATCGCATCATCATACGTAAAAAAGCAAAGCTGCTTAGTCTTACGAATATTTTCAACGATCTCTTCCCGGTCGTCCTGTGTAATATTCAGATAATGTTTAAGAGCATTGTCTATACCCTGAAAAGAAGCACCTGAACCACCACCGTCAGGTCGCTTATTTTGAGGCATCGCAAAATCATTAAAATCCGGCACCAAAGAACATTACTCCTACGTAGAAAATCCACTGCAAGATACAGATTACCTCCCACAAAGTCAAGTTATGGAAATCAGAAAGTTTTATTTTTCATGAAGTGGCGCACAACACCAATGATATTGGACAACAATATCGAGCTCAAAAAGACAAGTCCCGGAATACTGAAAATCACCCAATAGACAATCAGCCACAGAATTTGATGCCCCACCATGCAAAAGCGATACACATAAAATTTACGCCGAAAGAATTGCGCTATCGTTGCAACAGTAGATCCGGCAACGGCGCAACAATCCACCCATCCCTCAACAAGAAAAAACGCGGCCGTATAAAGCAGCACCAAAAACACACATAAAGCAGAAATTTGCACCTGTTTAGAACCCAATGCGGACCCGATATCCCGCAACGACGCCGCAAATGCGATAAAGGTCGCAATTTCATGCCCCAAAGCCCAAAAATGGCCACATAAGATCATATTCGCTAAAGATTGTTGTAAAATTGTATGGCGCGGCCTCAACCATTGGAAAGAAAGGGCAAAAAGCCCGAAACCAACAACACCGATAGATTGAATAATTAAAAAGCTGGGATCAGACCAAGCCGACACAGATTACACAGAAACAGCAGAAAGCTTGGCTTCAACTAACTCAAGACGCTTTTCTATCCGGGCTTTATCAGCCTCTTCTTTGGCCGTACTGATATCTTCATTCAGATTCGAAACCTGCTGTTGAAGATCTGCAAGATCAAGATCACTCACATTCACCGCTTCTTCCGCCAGAACGGTACATTGCTCACCCGTCACGTCGGCAAAACCACCGGCAATGAAGATCTTACGGGTTTCGCCGCCTTCTTCCTTGTGAAGCTCAACAACACCGGCCTTCAACGATGCAACCAATGACGCATGCCCGGCCAAAACACCAAACTCACCCTCGACGCCAGGGATCAAAACCATATGCACAGGCCCAGACACCAGCTTTTCCTCAGGGGATACAAGCTCGAATTGAATACTTTGTGTTTCGCTCATTTTCTTTGTCCTTTTAAACTACAACAAAAGCTAACAGATTTTTACGCTGGCTAGGAAAACAAGGAAAAGGCGCATTCTCTTATACGGCTTCCGCTGTTTGACAACGCCAACGCAAAAATATGGACGCTTTTAGGCTGCCTCTGCTGCCATTTTTTTGGCCTTTTCTACAGCCTGGTCAATTGTACCAATCATATAAAATGCATTCTCTGGAAGGTGATCATACTCACCATCCACAATACCTTTAAAGCCTTTGATTGTGTCTTCAAGCTGCACAAACACACCCGGTGAACCAGTGAACACTTCCGCAACGTGGAATGGCTGTGAAAGGAAACGCTGAATCTTACGCGCGCGGGCAACAACCAGCTTATCTTCTTCAGACAATTCATCCATACCCAAAATCGCGATGATATCCTGCAAGCTCTTATATTGTTGCAAAGTCTGCTGAACGCGCGTTGCAACGTCATAATGCTCATCACCGATAATACGCGCATCAAGAATACGTGATGTTGAATCCAAAGGATCCACAGCCGGATAAATACCCATTTCAGAAATCGCACGGCTCAAAACAGTCGTCGCATCCAAATGAGCAAAGGTCGCAGCAGGCGCAGGGTCAGTCAAGTCATCGGCAGGAACATAAACGGCCTGAATCGATGTAATAGACCCTTTATTTGTCGAAGTAATACGCTCCTGCATCTGACCCATTTCAGTCGAAAGCGTCGGCTGATAACCCACAGCAGACGGGATACGACCAAGAAGCGCAGACACTTCGGAACCGGCTTGGGTAAAGCGGAAGATGTTATCGAGGAAGAAAAGAACGTCCTGCCCCTCTTCATCACGGAAATATTCCGCCATCGTCAGCGCAGAAAGCGCAACACGCGCCCGCGCGCCCGGCGGTTCATTCATCTGACCGAACACAAGCGCAACTTTTGAGTTTTTATAGTCATGCTCTTTGATAACGCCCGCTTCCATCATCTCATGGTAAAGGTCATTCCCTTCACGCGTACGCTCACCAACACCGCCAAATACAGACACGCCGCCATGGCCCTTCGCAATATTGTTGATCAACTCTTGAATTGTAACGGTCTTACCAACACCGGCACCGCCGAACAAACCAATTTTACCCCCTTTTGAATACGGACAAAGAAGGTCAACAACCTTAATCCCGGTCACAAGCTGCTCAACTTCAGTCGCCTGTTCGGCAAATGAAGGCGCTTCACGGTGAATACCCCAACGCTCTTTTGTTTCAAGAGCAGGGCCTTCATCAATCGCTTCACCGGTCACGTTCATGATACGGGAAAGAACTTGAGGACCGACAGGAACGGAAATATTTTCGCCTGTATCAAAAACCTCTGTACCGCGAACCATACCGTCCGTCATATCCATCGCAATCGCACGCACTGTGTTCTCGCCAAGATGCTGCGCAACCTCAAGAACAAGCTTTTGCCCGTTATTTTCAGTCTCCAACGCGTTCAAGATCGCAGGAACTTCGCCCTCGCCGAACTGTACATCAACAACCGCACCCAAAATCTGGACGATTGTACCTTTTGCACCTGTTGCTGTTTTCTTTGCTTTTGCCATTTTCTACTTCCTCGTGTTTAAACTTGTTCTACTTAAGCGCTTCCGCACCTGAGATAATTTCAATCAATTCTTTTGTAATATAGGCCTGACGCGCACGGTTATAGGCCAATGTCAGGTCATTAATCATGTCGCCCGCATTGCGCGTCGCATTATCCATCGCCGTCATACGCGATGCATGCTCACCGGCGGCACTGTCGAGCAGCGAACGGAAAATCTGCACACCAATGTTACGCGGCAACAATGCATTCAAAATTTGCTCTTCTTCTGGCTCAAACTCATAAGGAGAACCGACCTCTTCGACAGCCTCTTCTTCACCGTCTTCAATCTCTGGCAAGGCAAACGGGATCAGCTGTTGCGTGACCGGGTTTTGCGTCAGAACCGATACAAACTCATTATAAACCAATGAACAAACATCAAACTCACCCGCATCGAATTTTTCAAGCACATATTCAGTAACCTGGTTCGCTTCGGCAAACTCAACCTTGGAAGAACCAAGAAGTCCGATAAAGCTCTGCTCAATTTTGTTTGAATATCCACGGCGAAGGCCGTCACGCCCCTTACGACCGACACAGACAAGGGAAACATCCTTGCCCTCATTCGTCAGAACACGAATTTGGTTCACAACCTCTTTCACCAGATTACCATTAAAACCACCACACAAACCGCGGTCCGCCGTAACAGCAATCAGCAAATGCCGCTGATCAGAGCCGGTCCCAACCAGAAGCTTGGAACTTCCTTCATTCACAACAACCCCCTTCGCCACGCGGGCCAACATATCGGCCATGCACTGCGCGTACGGTTGAGACGCTTCCGCCTGCTCTTGCGCTTTACGCAGCTTCGACGCCGCCACCATTTTCATGGCAGAGGTGATCTTGCGGGTAGATTTAACCGATTTTATCCGGTCTCTATAATCACTTAAAGATGGCATTTATTCCTAAATCCTTCTCGATTAAGCTGCTTTTTGACTATCAGAAGCTTCACCGGCAAAGCCTTTTGTGAAGTCACCAAGGAAGCTGTGAATTTTCGCATCCAATTCATCAGAGATTTTCTTCTCTTCAGAAATTATATCCAAAATTTCCTGACCAGATGCACGAAGCGTTTCAAGCAAACGCGCCTCATAAACTTCAACATCTGAAACAGCAACCCCATCCAGATATCCCTTAGTACCGGCGAAGATCACAACAACCTGTTCCTCCACCGTAAGCGGAGAATATTGCGGCTGCTTCAAAAGCACAGTCAAACGCTCACCACGAGCAAGCAATTTTTGCGTCGATGCATCAAGATCAGAGGCAAACTGCGCGAACGCTTCCATCTCGCGATATTGAGCAAGCTCAAGCTTAATCGAACCCGAAACCTGTTTCATCGCTTTAATCTGCGCTGCAGACCCAACACGCGAAACGGACAGACCAACATTAATCGCCGGGCGAATACCTTTATAAAACAAACCTGTCTCAAGGAAAATTTGACCATCGGTAATCGAAATCACATTTGTCGGAATATACGCCGAAACGTCACCGCCTTGTGTTTCAATAATCGGCAAAGCCGTCAAAGAGCCGCCGCCATGTTCTTCAGACATTTTCGCAGAGCGCTCAAGCAAACGGGAGTGAATATAGAAAACATCACCCGGATACGCTTCACGACCCGGAGGACGACGAAGAAGCAAAGACATTTGACGATACGCTACGGCCTGTTTTGAAAGGTCGTCATACACTGCAAGAGCGTGCAAACCGTTATCACGGAAATATTCGCCCATTGTACACCCCGTATAAGCCGCCAAAAACTGCATCGGTGCAGGATCAGACGCTGTCGCAGCAACAATAATAGAATACTCAAGAGCGCCCTGCTCTTCCAATTCTTTAACAAGCTGAGCCACAGTCGAACGTTTTTGACCGATAGAGATATAAACACAGTAAAGATGCTTCTTCTCATCAGAGGCTTTGTTAATTGTTCTTTGATTGATGATTGTATCAACCGCTACAGCAGTCTTACCTGTCTGACGGTCACCAATAATCAACTCACGCTGACCACGACCAACAGGCACAAGCGCATCAACAGCCTTCAAACCAGATTGCATAGGCTCAAAAACAGACATACGCGGAATAATACCCGGCGCTTTCACTTCAACGCGGCGTGTTTCTTTCGCCTTAAGCGGACCCTTCCCATCAATAGGATTACCCAAACCGTCAACAACACGGCCCAAAAGCTCCTTACCAACAGGCACCTCAACAATTTTACCGGTCCGGCGAACAATGTCACCTTCACGAATACCGCTGTCGCTACCAAAAACAACAACACCAACATTGTCGGCCTCCAGGTTCAACGCCATACCTGTAATACCGCCAGGAAACTCAACCATTTCACCGGCCTGCACATTATCAAGACCATATACGCGGGCTACACCGTCACCAATGGACAAAACCTGTCCAATTTCAGCGACATCGGCCTGCGCGCCAAAATCGGCTATTTGCTTTTTGAGAATCTCAGAGATTTCTGCTGCACGGATTTCCATTTAAAACCTTCCTCTTTCTTTTTAAGAAACTTCTTTAAGTGTTACATTTTCATTCGCTTGCGCGCCCATCGAAACTTTCAAACGTTCCAATTTACGACGCACTGAATCGTCAATCATAGTAGAACCAACAGTGACAACCATACCGCCCAGAATACCGGGCTCAACCTTCGCATTAACGGCAACATCCTTACCCATGGCTTTGGAAATTGCATCCTGCAGGTCTTTAAGTTGCTTGGCTGTAAGGTCCTGAGCAACCTCTACATTAACCGTAATCGCACCGCGGCGCTCATCAAGCGCGGCATTAAATGCATCAATAATTCTTGGCAATATATCCAAACGGCGGTTTTGCACCAAAACGCCCAGAAAATTCTTCGTAATATCCTGAAATTTAGCCTTAGTGGAAATCGCATCCATAGCCTTAAATAACGCCTCCTGATTGTTTAAAGGAGAGCGAATCGTCTCGGAAAAATCTACAGAGCCCTGAATCATAGAGCTTAGATCGTTCAAATCTTTTTCAACTTTATCTAGTTTCTTTCCTTCTTCTGCCATTTCTATCAACGCCTTAGCATAACGTTGGCTGACTATCGAAGAGGCTTTATTTGTCGATGACACTCTGTATGGCTCCCTTTCAACATCTATAAATAGATGGCGTGGATTTAGCATAGCTAAACTGTCATGACAAGGCCCAAATACAATGCTCTTGCCGTAAAAAGCAGTAAAAGGAAAAAGAAAAACAAGAACTCAGGCAATACCGCCCAACAGCAAAGCAAACACTAAACCGCCCCGAACAATAACGCCTGAACGAAATCAAAGCCGAAGATTTTGAAATCAAGAACGCGAAAACGTTCCGGGTCCGTGAAAATCACAACCGCCCTCAGCACAATCAAATGTACAACGTAAATTTCCAGGGTGCGCCGGCCCATAAACTGCAACACCCCCACGGGCGCGAACGACCACACATTGAAACGCCCATAAAGCTTTGAAGAAAACCTGTAAAAAACAACGGACAATGCAGCCATCCCGAAAGCAAAAACAGCCAACTGTAAACCCGAAAGCGATGGAAAAAGAACCCCCTGCACCAGAATATAGGCGGCGCAGCTCGCAGCCACAAAAGACAAAATCATCCACCGCGGAGCAATCACAATGTCCTTTTGACGCCTTAACGCACCAATAAACATAAACAAAAAACCCAATGTCCCATATTCAACAAACATCAAACTCAGCGGCCCCAACAGTAAAAACAGGAAGAATATGCCCGCAAAAGCCTCTTTGTTCCGCAAACCGTGCGCCATCGTCCAATCGACAGCCATCCGCGCCAGAATAAGCGTAAACACAATACTTAACGGGAAGAGATACTCACCGGCAACCAACGCCGACACAACAACCAGCACACCAGCAGCCCAGAACAGCTTCGGCACCTCACGCGTCTGCGCAAAACCAATGAGAAAAAACCAGATCGGCACACTTAAACGCCCGACAACGCGCCACCACATCTCATCCGGGAAAAAGAAGTACCCGATATGATCCACAAACATGAGAAGAAGAGCCAAAGCCTTCAACAAATCATAAGACGTCAACGCCGACGGCAAAATCTTGATTTTAAGCACATCTACCATATCCAACTCCACTGCATATATTTAAACCCCGCGACGCCGGCAAGAACCGCAATCATTTTGAACAACAACAGATGAAAAACATAAATCTCCAACGTATAGCGCCCACAAATTTTCACGAAACCACGACCAACCCCGCTCATTTGTGAGCTCACCTCTGGGTATTCCTTAGGCTTAAACTTATAAAGCGCCGTAACAACGCAAACCACCCCAATAGAAAGAACAACCAGCTTTTCTTCAAACAAACCATATCCCAGGCTCTGCAAGAAAATGTAACCCAGACATGCAAACACGCCATATTGGAAACTCAAGCGCCGATCCGCTTCGTCTTTTTGATGCCGCACCAAATAACCAAAAATCGCAAACACAAACGCCAGCGCCCCAAACTCAAACAAAACAAAGCTCGGCAACGCAACAACAAACAAAACCGCAGACCCCGCCCATAAATGCACCGCGCTCTTGGACAAAATTTTCATAACCGGATCAAGGCTCAAGCGCACAACAATAATGCTGACCAATATACTGAGCGGCAAAAGCCCCATACCCGCCACAATATTGCTGACAAACACAATCGCCGCCCCGCCAATCAAGCGCGGCGACACATCGCGGCTACGCGCATAACCAATCAGAAACAACCAAACCGGAAACGACAATCGCCCAATCGTCCGCCACCACATCTCATCCGGAAAGAAATAAATCCCGAAATGATCAACAACCATCGTCAAAACCGCGAAGGTTTTGAGAAGATCATAGGAGGTAATAGACGCTGGAAGATTTTTAACACCCATACAAGAACTGTAACAAATCCACAGCCCACAATCACTTTTTAATAGACAAACCCCAAACACGCCGTTATGACAAGGCCATGCAGAATGGACCGGACAAAAAACTTCTGGAAAAAATAGGCGTTTCGAAAGAACAACTCGACGCCCTCCCACGCACGCCTGACGATTCCTCAATCGTCGAAGCTATTTCCGGCGACCTTGATCTCAGAATCGTTATACCGCTTATAAAATACAACTTTATAAACGCCGCCCTTCTATATGAAAATGAAGAAGAAAAAGCATTACGAAACGCCTTCAATCAAAACACCTTAACGTCCGAACTATGGGAAAAACTTGGTGAGCATCGCGAATTTTACAGAAGAAATGCTCATATCGTGGCAGGCCCTGACAAAGAAAAAATAATCATACAGCCACAACTCCTCAAAGGAGAAGATGAAAAAGCACTCGAACATCTGTCGTCTAAATATTTTACAACGCTCATGGGAGAGCAGCTAGAAATACTCAGACAAGACGGTACGTTACATTCCACAAACTCAACTCTGCTGGTGTCTGTGCCCAACAAAACGCAACAAGGAACATACCTTAATTTCAACGCAGACAGCGAACATACCATTACAGCACATAAAGCGATTAGTGGCGCAGGCATAGAGTACATCAAAGGGAAACTTTCTGAAAAAGAACAACGAGAAGCCCAAAACAATGCTGAAAACTTCAGCAAAAACATCCCCGCAGAGCGTATTAGCCCTGCACAAGAAGGAACAACCGTTTTATTTGGAAGAAATTTCTTTTACAGACCTTCCCCCCAAGTTCCTAAACAAGGCGAACTCGCGATCGTCAGCACCCCATTCTCAGCTTACGGCTCATAAAAAACTCTGCGGATCGATGTCGATATAAATTCGCACTGTGGATGGACATTTAACCGCCCCCACCCAATGCTCAATCGTTTTTTGAATATTGAGATTTTTATCCGCTTGCACTAACAACCGATACCGAAACTTTCCGCGCAAACGTGCAAACGGCGCAGGCGCAGGCCCCAGAATCATCACACCTTCACTTTGTGGCGCAGTTCGGCCCAGCTCCTTGGAAATTTCCATCACCTGCCCCTCATCACGGCCAGACACAATAATGCCAACCAAACGGCTATAGGGCGGCATATGCGCGGCCTCACGCTCCGCCGCTTCTGTCTCCAAAAACGGATCACGCGCCCCATCGGCCAGCGCCTGCATAATCCGGTGCTCAGGCATAAAAGTTTGCAGCATCACACGGCCTTTTTTCTCCTCACGCCCCGCACGCCCCGCCACCTGATGAAGGAGCTGATAACATCTCTCGGCCGCACGCAATTCTCCGCCCGTAAGGCCTAGGTCTGCATCAATCACCCCTACCAACGTCAAATTCGGAAAATGATGCCCCTTGGCGATAATCTGCGTCCCGATAATAATATCGATTTTATCGTCCTTGATCTCCTGCAACATCTTGCGCAGCTGATCATTATTCTCCGCCGTATCACTCGCCATCAGCAAAATATTGGCATCGGGGAAATACGCCCGCGCCTCTTCGTAAATTCGCTCCACACCCGGACCGCATACAACGAAACTATCAGCCTCGCTACATTCCGGACATTCTTTGGGGCTACGCGCTGCAAACCCGCAATGGTGACATTGTAAGCATCCTCTCGATTTATGCTCCACCAACCACGCGGTGCAGCGCGGACACTCCATCCGGTGGCCACAGGACCGGCAGAGCGTCAACGGCGCATACCCGCGGCGGTTCAGGAACAACAAAACCTGTTCCCCGCGCTCAACCGTTTCAACAATCGCGCTCTTTAATGTTGGTGAAATGAAATGCTGCGCTTCCGGCTTATGCTCCTTATCCCGCATATCAATGGATTCAATCTCCGGCATCCGCGCACCGCCAAAACGATCCGTCAGGTGCAGATGCTCATACCGTGCATTTCCAAGCGGTTTTGGCCAAGCATTATGAATCGTCTCAAGAGAAGGCGTCGCAGAAACAAGACAAATCGGAAAGGCGCCCAGCTTCGCCCGTACCACAGCCATATCCCGGGCATTATAAATCACCCCATCCTCTTGCTTATACGCCGGTTCATGCTCCTCATCGACGATGATTAAGCCCAAATCCTGATACGGTAGAAACAACGCAGACCGCGCCCCGACAACGACTTTGCTGTGCCCTTCGGCAACGCCGCGCCATGTTGTTTTACGCGCCCCTGTCGATAAATGCGAATGCCACAACGCCGGCGCACACCCGAAACGCGATTGAAACCGGTCCAAAAATGCATTTGATAGCGCAATTTCAGGCAGTAATATCAACACCTGCTGACCTTGCTTCAGCGCCTGCGCCACGGCTTCGAAATAAACTTCGGTCTTACCCGCGCCAGTTACACCATCCAGCAACGATGCATGAAACTCTCCCGACTTCACGGCCACCTTTAAAGTCTGCGCTACGCTATCCTGATCTTCGGACAGCGCCGCCCCATCGCGAAACGGGTCCGGCTTTTTACACGGCGCAGGGTTAAATATATCAACCTCTTCCAGTACACCCTTCCCCGCCAACGTCTTTACCACCCCTGCGCTTACACCGGCATCACGCGCAATCTCCGCCGCAATGCGCGCGATGCCGTCAGACAGCGCATCAACAACCTTTTGCTGCTTTTCGCTCAGCTTGACCTTCGTCTCACCCGCAACCCTATAGCCCTTCGCGGGTTTTGGCGGAGCCAGCGCGCCCGGCACCGATAACGCCATTTTGAGCACAAACCCCTTCGGCGACATCGTGTACTCGGCCACCCAATCAACAAAATCACGCATGACCTTGGGCATCGGCTTGGCCTGATGCTTCATCACTACATTTTTAAGCTTCTTCGGATTAACATCGCCAGCCGCGTCACCCCAAACAACAGCCGTAACCTCACGCCCCCCTAACGGCACAATCACATAATCACCGGCCTCCAGATCCACACCGTCCGGCACACCATAATCATACGCCTTGTCCACCGGGTACGGGACGAGCACAGCCATGCACCTCTCCGGCGCTTTCTTCGTTTCCTGCTCTTGAAAAAGATCCTGCATCTGATAGGTATAGCAACACAGAGCAAAAATAAAAGGAAGTAACTAACATGAAATTCTTCGTCGACACCGGTGATATAGATGAGATCAAATCTTTAGCGGCAACCGGTATGGTTGACGGAGTCACAACAAACCCGTCTTTGATCGCCAAGTCAGGACAAGATTTCAAAGAAGTTATTCAGCAAATTTGCAAAATCGTAGACGGCCCTGTTTCTGCCGAAGTCGCGGCAACCGATTACGAAACCATGCGCGCCGAAGCCGAAGTGATCAGAAAGTGGGGCGACAACATCGCTGTAAAAGTGCCCCTAACCGAAGACGGTCTACGCGTCTGTAAAGAGCTTTCCGATGATGGCACAATGGTCAATGTCACGCTGTGTTTCTCTGCGCTCCAAGCGCTGCTCGCCGCCAAAGCAGGCGCGGCCTTCATCTCGCCTTTCGTTGGCCGGCTTGATGATATCGGATCGAACGGCTTGGATCTCATCTCCGACATCCTGCGTATTTATGACAGCTACCCGCAATTTGATACCGAAGTCCTCGTGGCCTCTGTCCGCAACCCAACCCATATTTTGGAAAGCGCAAAAATGGGCGCGCATGTCATGACATCGCCGCCAAATGTTATCCGCCAGCTTTACAAGCACCCACTGACAACATCCGGCCTCGCTGCCTTTGTGGAAGACTGGAAAAAGACGGGGCAAAGCATTCTTTAAGCTGAAAAATTGTGGTAGAATTAACTCTATGACTGATCCTGCAACACAACCCGCCGAAAAATCCGTAATGACCAAAGATGACATCATCGAATTCCTGAAGGACAATCCAACCTTCCTTCAGGACAATCCCGATGTAGAAGAACTCCTCCTCCCCCAGAAAAAGCGCCCCGTCCGTGGACAGCCCGCCGATTTTCAATCCTATATGATCGAACGCCTCAAAACGGCCAAGGAAGACGCCGTCGAAACAACGCGCGAAATCGTCGAAAATTCACGCGCCAACATGAACAACCAACAACGCATATACGCGTCTGTATTGCGCATGCTGGAAGCCGCCACTTTTCAAGACTTCATCCACTCCATCACCATGGACGTGCCCAACATCCTCGATGTTGATATCGCCGTTTTGGTTGTCGAAGCCGACGGTCAGGATATCCCCCTCATTCAAACCAATGGCATTCGCGCAGTTCCCGCAGGAACAGTGAGCCAATGGATGGGCGACAAACCCGTCATACTTGAAGACAATATCGGCGGCATCGAAGCCATCTATGGCGGCGGCGCAACACTGGTAAAATCCCAAATCCTTCTGCGTATCGACATCTCAATGGATACACCGCCCGCGATCGTCGCGTTCGGTTCCCGCAATGCCGACACATTCAACGATGGTCAGGCAACAGATCAGGTGCTCTTCCTCGCCCGCGTGATCGAAAGATGTTTCCGAACATGGCTCAGCCTTCCGGTTTAAAGCAACTTCACCACGCACCCTAACTTCCCATAAGTGAGTTAACATATCCACACCCCCTGCCTATGATGCCCGCGCTGCATGGGCATTGTACAAAAATCAAAACGGAGCAAACAAATGGCAATTGCGTTTAAACAACTAAAAGAATGGAATACCGAGCGCCGTATAAACAAAATTATACAGGATCTTGATAATCAAAGAATCTCCTCAGAAGATGGAAAAATTAAACTAGGCAAGTTTTTTCAAAACAACTTCGATTCCCCCCATGCAGAGAAAATCACCCAAGCAATCGGCGAATGGGAAGCAGCCCATCAACTAAGCAACTTTCTCCATAAAAACCCCGACACCCCCCGCACAAACCCCACCATCGAAGCGCTGGAAAAAATCGGTACATATAATGCAGCCGATGAACTAGGCATTTTTCTCCGTGATTACCCAAACTCCCAGCATACAAATCGCACCATCGAAGCGCTGGGAAAAATCGGTACAGATAAAGCGGCCAATGGACTCGTCCAACACACACAAAAAACAATCGGCCACACAGCCGCCCTGAGTAAAGCAAGAACATTGCGGGATAAGTTCACAGAAGCCGGGAAAACACATGAAATGCTACCCTGCCTAAAAGCAACAACAATAAGACTCGTCAAAGAAATGACCAGCCCGGAAAATATTTATAATTTAAACAAAACCTCGCCCCCGCAGTTCAGAGAGAATTTCCGCAAAGCGTTAACGGAAGAATCCAAAGATAAAAACAGCCTGCTGCCGAGCGAACTCAAAAAACAACTTCTGCCATTCTTTGAGCGCGCCGTAGATATTGTTGATAAGATAGAACACCTTAAAAAAGAAAAAGCAGAAGTTAACGAAAAGCACAAAATCGTTTTCGACGTGTTCTAAGCCTAAAGCAACCTCAATGCCTTTCAGAGAAGTGTCTTTCAGAAAAGCGCTTCTCTGAAAAAAGCAACATGCCATTTGGCTTGCTTCATGGTAAAATCCTCCCATGAGTTTAAAACAAGACACACTGGCCATCTGCGCCCCTGACCTTTCTGAACGGCTCAGGCAATGGCAAGACTTCCTGCGCCACGAAAAACAAGTCTCGAAACACACGCTGCGCGCCTACTCCGGCGACATCACACATTTTATAAAATTCCTGTTCGACCATCTCGGCAAAGAACCCGGCCTCAACGATCTATCAGATGTCGGCATTCGTGACTTCCGCGCATGGATGAGCAAAAAAGCCATCGACAGCCCGAATAAAAAAGGAGTTGGTAACGCCAGCCGCGCCCGCTCCCTCTCCGGTGTCAAAAGCCTCCTAAGCTGGCTCGACAAACAAGGCATCATGCACAACGCCGCGATTAGCACGGTGCGCAGCCCGAAACTACCCCATAAACTCCCCCGCCCTGTCCATGAAAATCAAGCGCGCAATATTTTGAAATCCGCAGGCCTCCTCACCAAAGAAGACTGGATCGGCCAACGCGATCGCGCTTTGTTCACTTTGCTATATGGGTGCGGCCTGCGAATTGATGAAGCCCTCAGCCTCAATATCGAAAACAGGCCCAGAGACAGCTCTATCCGTGTCATTGGCAAAGGCGGCAAAGAACGTCAAATCCCCGTCATTGAAATCGTGGAGGAAACTCTGGAAAGCTATCTGGAGCAATGCCCGTTTCCCCCGCTTCCGGAACGGCCATTGTTTTTAGGCGCCCGCGGTAAACGCCTCAACCAGGGCGTTGCACAAAAAGCGATGCGCAACCTGCGAAGTGCATTGAGCTTGCCCGAAAATGTCACGCCGCATGCCCTGCGCCACTCCTTCGCAACGCACTTGCTGCAAAATGGAGCCAATTTGCGGGAAATTCAGGAACTGCTGGGCCACAGCTCACTCAGCACGACCCAGCGTTATACAGAAGTAAATGCGGAAGAATTGATGCGCATATACAAAGCCGCACACCCGCGGGCTTAATTAACCCGCATTCAACAAATCAATACCAAGAGCTTCTCCCAAAGCCTCACGATCCACAACACCATTTTTATCTGTGTAATACTCTAAAACCGTTGAATCCACTCCATGGATTCGACTTCCCAGTTTATTGCCAACTGACGCCAACGCGCCAAAAAGGATTTTTGCTTCTTCTGATTTTTTTCAACTTCGCTCATTATATAGTCTCCCTACTCAAAATATTATGTACAATTAAACAACGCATAGCGACTATGCAAGAAAATCATACGATGCAGCGCAGTAAAAACAAACACCGACGCTTTGTTACACAGAAGCTTCTGCCTTCAAAAACGGACTATATCCCACAGAAATCGCCGTAATCTGCTCCTGCGTTGCGCCTGATACTGTCACTTGAGAATTATCATTCTTTGCACGGCCATGTTCTTTAAAATGCGCTGCCGCCCTTTGTATTGCCTCCTCCATCCTATTGATGTAATGCGGCTTGCTCTGTGTTTCAACACTAGAAACAGCAACATCAGAAACATTCGCTGAGTCATTAAACATATCTACCACTGCACTCTGAGACATCGTCCCCTCCTAAATATATAAAAACCAACGCTTTTATATATGTAAGGCTGACAAAATCAACAAAAAATGCACATAAGGCTATTAAATATGAATAGGGCGCTTGTGAACCGCCAGCGCGGCCTCTTTTACAACCTCTGTCAATGTCGGGTGCGCATGGCATGTCCGCGCAATATCCTCCGCTGTCCCTTCAAATTCCATCACATTAACGATTTCCTGGATAAGATCACCGGCATTTGGCCCGATAATATGCGCGCCGAGGATTTTATCGGTTTCCTTATCCGCCAAAATCTTCACAAACCCATCCATTGAATTCATCGCGCGCGCGCGGCCATTGGCCATAAACGGGAACTTACCGGCATTATACGCAACCCCGTCTTCCTTAAGCTGCTCTTCCGTCTTACCGACATTCGCAACTTCCGGCCATGTGTAAACAACGCCGGGAATGAGATTATAATCGATATGCCCGCTCTCACCAGCCAACATTTCGGCGAGAACAACGCCCTCATCTTCTGCTTTATGCGCCAGCATCGGCCCCGTAATCACGTCACC
>Ga0316204_10006415_pt1 | contig 18135 bp, 15 predicted proteins | sample 6monrhotite_MG_2_FD_205661 | JGI IMG/M metagenome (GOLD analysis project Ga0316204, IMG submission 205661) | Microbial mat bacterial communities from mineral coupon in-situ incubated in ocean water Damariscotta River, Maine, United States -... | ecosystem: Environmental > Aquatic > Marine >... | reverse complement strand
CTCTCAATGACACTACTCTACCGTCAAAAACAGGTGATCAGGATTTAGGTGTTATTGAAGACGCCATTGAGAACTATCTTCAACGACTGGCTGAATATTTAGTAAAAGAAAAACAGTTTTCTGGTATCACCAGCCATGAATTAAGAACACCCATAACAACAATTCTTACAACTGTAGAGATGTTATTAGAAGATAACAGCCTGGAAAAACAGACAAAAAACAGAATAGAACGTGTTCAACGCTCTGCACTAGACATGCAATATGTTTCAGAATCACTCTTACACCTCGTTAAGTTTTCACCTGAAATAATAAAACCATTACCACCCTGGCCTGTTTCTGATTTACTTAATCAGCTCGTAAAAGAATATCAAGCACTAAAGCGAGACAATAAGATAGAACTGGTATTTGAATATGTAAATGAGGTTAAATCCACAACTAAACCAGAAATCGTAAAGCTCATTGTTGGTAATCTGATTAGAAATGCATTGCAACATACTCGGACTGGATTGATAAAAGTTAGTTTAGCTAAAAATAAAATAATAGTAAGTGATTCTGGTTCTGGAATGAATGAAGAAATTATGGAAAAATACAACCGGTCAAGCACAAATGAAATTATCGCCTCAGAATCTGGTTTGGGCTTAATCATTGTAACGAAACTGTGCAATCAAATTGGCTGGAAAAACTCATTAGCTAAAAACAAAGATGGTGGATTAGTCGTATCCATAAATCTTAATTAAAATCACTAATATATAAAACATACTAAATTTAAGTTAACCATTTTTCTAGAAACTCATTTATCTCTACGCGTAAAATCAAAATAACTCTATAAACCGACAGTTTTCCATTAGTTAACAGCTTACCTAATAACAGCCATTACAATATCATTCAATTTTACTAAAAACGAACTTTCGATTCACCACCCTTTTCGATCCAGCCATGTATCATTTTCTTAGTTGTAAATCCACTTGAGCAATTACCATCATGATCAATAACAATAACGCCTCCGCGCCCTTTGACTTTGCGCGTTAAGTATTCAATACCAGCCTGAGTAGCTTCTTCTGCATTCATACCTTTCATATAAACAAAATCTGCAATAGTTTTAGAAATGACCGAACGCATAAACTCTTCACCATAACCTGTCGCAGATACTGCACAGGTTTCATTATCGGCATAAACACCAGCACCAATAATTGGTGAATCACCCACACGCCCCATGCGTTTATTGACAATTCCTCCTGTTGAGGTAGCCGCTGCAAGATTGCCATTTAAATCGCGTGCGATAGCTCCAATAGTTCCATATTTTTGATCTTCGCTGCCCTCTTCAGTTTCATCGTGATCAAGCATCATTTTATTTTGTAAGCGTGCTTGTTCAAATTGTTTAACACGTTCAGGAACATAAAAATAATTCTCCGGAGCACGCTCAATACCGCAATGATCTGCGAATCGCATTGCTCCCTCTGAAATTAACATGACATGCTCACTTTCTGTCATCACATATCGAGCGAGTTGTACTGGATTTGAGATATTATCTACTGCAGCGACAGCACCTGCAGAAAGATCGCGACCGTCCATAATAGCCGCATCCATTTCAACCTTACCATTTTCATTAAGAACAGAACCACAACCAGCATTAAAAACTGGATCGTCTTCTAACAAAGAGGCACATGCTTCTACGGCTTGTACAGCAGACCCACCTAATATCAAAACTTCGCGGCCATGCTCTAATACATTGCGTATACTTTCCAGATAGCGAACAGCTGTTTTATTATCTTTAACATTGTCCAGCGCGCCAGCACCACCATGTACCATGATGGAATAATTAGAAGAATGATTCATGAAGTACCGTTTCTACATAACATTAAAATAAATTAAGCCTATCAAAGACGTGCTTCAAGTTCCACAGCAAGTGCATGCTGATAGTCTTTAGATCCAGCCAATAATACGGAAATTTTACCAACCGATATCGTACCCCAGTTAACGATAATTAGACCTTCACCAGTTTGGTGGTCATACTCTAATCCACTGAAATCAAAATCATTAAGAGAACGATGTTGTGTTTTTAAAGTAATAGAAGACCACTCGGATATATTCATTTTCTGGGCAATCATAGTTGGGTATGAGGCACCATTGAATCGTGGATTACACTCAATAGCAGGGAATCGAAGACCCTGTTCAGTTTGCATAATAGCTACGTCAAAAGCAAAGATGCCTTTCATACCATTATCTTTTAACCAATAGGCCATAGCATCCACGTTTTCCCAAGGCTCGTGACTCGCCGGTACACGATTACCTTGATGCACAAAACCATCCAAAATCTGTTCACTAGCAGTTAGACGTATCACCTCATCGTCAACAATTCGATATTGCAAATTAAGAAAAGTTTCAGTAATTACCTCTTCCTGAATTTGCACCGGAACACTATCATCAAATTTAGATTTTGCTTCAAGAAACTGTTCCTCGTCTGCACACCTATAAATTCCAACACCCGAAACAGAAATGGCTGCTTTCAAATAACAGGGGTAAACAATACTTTTGATATGATCAGTCGTAATATCGTCAATACGATCAAAACAAAATGTAATAGGAACATCAACATTCAATTTTTCAGCTAATTCCATGAAGTTATTTTTTGAGTTTATGAACTCTACGGCTTCTAGCCAATCTTGATCGCCCCAGTAAGTACATTCCTTTGGGCCAAAATAGAAAACAGATGGGTAAAAACCGATGTGCGTACCCAGATGCTTTAAACTTAAATCCCATATCACACTTATGCTATGCCTAAGACCAATTCGTTGATAATGTTCAGTAATAGCCGGCCAATCAGGTTTGAGATCGGGATGTAACTGAATAATATCCCAGGGTTCTGAAAGACCAAGAGCTCGCCCCGAATAAAGTTGATTACCAATAACACCTTCAGCAGTGCAATTCATAATGTCGTGATTAACGACATATCTATCAGACTGTAAGGTACCTTGATCTAATGCTGCTGACATAACTGACTCCCTTATCTATGAAAAGACAAACGTATGATTAGTTATTAATCAGCAATTACCAGGCCAAAAAAACAGCATTAAAACAAACTTAATCAACTAGTTGAAGCACTACATAGGTACAAAAACAAATTTTAATTGAATCATTCGCCCAAAATTAGTGCAAAGTAAAATGATATGCATTGAATAATTAAAATATCTTTTGGATATGAACATTTCCATCAAATGTATGATGATATTAAAGTACATGAACTATTAACATGATATTTCATCTTTACCAGACTCGTTATTATCGATAACAATCCAGAAAATCTTAAGACGCTACCAACGTATGAACAGAATAACTATCTTATTATTCATTAGTGCTGGCGTAGTGCCATATCTCATCAGAAACTAATATGCGAGCAATGATTACAGCTTAAGAATATGAAAATCTTCTGTAATTACAACAATTAACTGGACAGATTAAATAACAAAAGACTAAGTAGATATAAAATTATATAGTAGAGGATTGAAGAGAATAATGTATTTAATATTTGTTGCGACTCATTGGTGTGACAAATAAGATGTCGAGTAAAGAGCCTTTATACTAGCTTATATTTTTCATAATTTAATTATTGAATAATCTTAAATACAAGAACCAAAATTAGCAGGAACCGATGTGGTAGATAAATTAGATTTCGCTAGCAAGAACCCATCCTAATAACGCCTTAAATCTATAATATGTTAAATTTAGAGTTTAGATATTGGATAGTATTTTTCTATACGATCAAATGCTTTGTTTATTGACTCCTCATCAACACAATAAGCCATACGCACATGCCCTTCACCCGAAGGACCGAATGCACTTCCAGGTGTCACTGTGACTTTTGCATTATCTAATAGATCAATTGAAAACTGTCTTGAAGATTCATGCTCAGCCATTATTTTAGGAAAAATATAATACGAACCTTCAGGTTTTTGATATTCAAATACGTGAGGAACATTATTTAAACGTTGCACAATCAGCTCACGTCTTATGGACAAGCTTTGCTGGAATAACTGTTTATGATTAGCTTCCTGAGATAAAGCAACAATACCAGCGAGTTGGGATATTCGAGGTGCACAGATCATAGTCGCATCATGAACCTTCATCGCCTCTTCTTTTAACTCTTCTGGCATCACCATATAACTTAGTCGCCAGCCACTCATCGCATATGATTTAGAAAACGAATACATATACACTACATGTTCTTTAAACTCTTCTACTGAAGCCAAATTAAAATAGTTATCACTGTTTTCATAAAGAAAATCACTATAAGGGTCATCTATAACAACAAAAATATTATACTGCTTTGCTATCCGACCGACTTCCATCAGGTCTTCTTTACTAAATATTTTACCAGTTGGGTTTGATGGTGATACAAGTACTATGGCCTGTGTCTTATCTGTAATAAGCTCTGGTAGTTTTTTTAAATCCAACTTCCAGCCATTAGACTCATCTAGTTTCCAGTAAACAGGTTTTCCGTTAAATAAAGTTATTTGCTGAATATGCGAGGCAAAACAAGGGTCTGTGAGAATAATTTCATCACCCGGATCTAGCATAGTGTGAAACAGTGTATTTAGAGATTGCATATTTCCCGCATTGATCATTACATTCTTGTTAGCATCAATATGTATACCTATTTTTGTATGATGTATTTTAGTTACCAATTCGCGTAACTCTAACAGACCATCTGGCAAGGTATATTTTCCTGCATCCACATCATTATCAAGATAATCTTTTACACCTTGTCTAATGTATTCTGGTGTTTGAAAGGATGGTAACCCCCAGGCAAGTGACACGGCATCCGGAACTTGAGCACTGCGCATTGCCATTTCTTTAATGGCTGACACCTGAGACTCGTGTACGTACTTGGATACAATATCTGTAATAAAGGTCATTATTTAAAATCTCTTATCGCTTATAGCTCTTGAGAACATCAATATAATTACTGTGTTCATAGCTAGCCGGATCAATTGCACAGAGCTGACTCACACTACCCTGCATCTGTTTAATTGATTCGTATTCACGTTCAATCAGCCAATCACTTAATTGTTTTAATAACAGGTCACAATATTCAGGACCATTACTTAGTAGCACACTGCATAAATACACGGCATCTGCACCGGCTAACAATGCCTTAATAATACTTTCAACAGTATGAAATCCACCACTAGCAGCGAGTGATAAATCAACCCGGCCTCTTAGCAATCCAATCCAGCGAATACGCAATAAGGCCTCAGTTGGCGTTGATAACTCAAGCTGCGGCTTTAGTTTAAGTGTATCTAGATCAATATCAGGCTGATAAAAACGGTTGAATAAGACGACACCATCAGCACCCCCTGCTTGTAACTGCTTCACCATATTTGATACAGAAGAAAACTGCGAAGACAGCTTCATGGTGATAGGTATAGTAATGCTTTGTTGTAATACTTTTAATAAATCCAGATAGCGTTGTTCAACTTCCTCACCGGATTGATTATGATTTGCCGCAATATAATAAACATTTAATTCCAGTGCATCTGCACCCGCATCCATTAGTTCTTTCCCATAATCAATCCAGCCAGTATTTGAAACCCCATTAAGACTGGCAATCACAGGGATATCCAACTCAGCTTTCAGGCGCTGCAAATGGTCCAGATAATTATCTAGCTCATTTTTGTAATCGTCTGGTACAGGATGATATGAATCTGCTTCAAAATGTCCTAGTCCTTGCGAGTGCACATATTTTTCAAGCTGCTTTTGTTCATGCTGAATGGTCTCTTCGAATAACGAAGGTAAAACAATTGCAGAAACACCCGCATCTTCAAGGTGTTTTGCATCCTCCAGATTACCTGTTAGTGGAGAAGAAGCAGCAACAAGAGGATTTTTGAGTTCCAAACCAATATATTTAGTGCTTATATCAACCATGTTATTTACCCTCCGTTGCATTCTTAGCCAGGTCTTCCATCTCAGCTTTATCTTTTTGAGACTTCATCGCTGATGCCAATTTACGATGGGGCGGCTGTGAGGAATCGATCTCATCCCATGATAGATTCGCTAGTTGCTCATAAAAGTGATACCGATGTAAAACATCCTGTTGAGATTGTTTCAATAAATCTTCTGCAACTTCTGGATGTGTTCTCCACAGCATATTAAAACGAATTTCTGTATCAATAAAATCTCGATATGGAATTGATGGCGGCTTACTATCAAGGTGCAAAGGATTGATACCTTTTTTTGCATTCTCTGGGTTATATCTAAATAATGGCCAGTGTCCGCTATCCACCGCGAGATGTTGTTGCTGATGATTATTTTTTAAATCTACTCCATGTGCGATACAGGGCGAATAAGCAATAATCAGTGATGGACCTTTATAGGCTTCTGCTTCATTAAACGCATGGATAGTTTGAATATCTTTCGCACCATATGCTACATGTGCCACATAAACATTTTCATAATCCATAGCTAACAAAGCCAAATCTTTTTTAGGTGTTGCTTTACCACCTGCGGAGAATTTAGCGACCGCACCACGTGGTGTCGCTTTAGATGTTTGTCCACCTGTGTTTGAATATACCTCGGTATCTAATACCAGTATGTTCACATCACGACCTGAAGCAAGTACATGGTCTAAGCCACCATAACCAATATCATATGCCCAGCCATCGCCACCTATAATCCATACACTCTTACGTGATAATGCATCTAAAACTGAAAGCAGTTCCTGTGAAGCAAAACTATTATTGGATGACAGTTTTTCTCGAACTTTATGCAAACGATCGCGCTGTTGTTCAATACCCTTTTCAGTTGACTGATCAGAATGTAAAATTTCATCAACCAGAAATTCGCCTAGTTCAGATTTTAATTGCGTAATCAGTTCAGTTGCATATTCTTTCTGTTTATCAATAGACAAACGCATACCAAGACCAAACTCAGCATTATCTTCAAACAAAGAGTTGGACCAGGCTGGGCCTCTACCATGCGCATTTTTTGCCCAGGGCGTGGTGGGTAAATTACCACCATAAATAGACGAACAACCGGTAGCATTTGCAACCAGCATACGATCACCAAACAACTGACTGGCCAGTTTAATATACGGCGTTTCACCACAGCCTTCACATGCACCTGAAAATTCAAACAAGGGCTGCAACAGCATGGCACCTTTTATGGTATTAGTTTTTAGTAAAGTACGATCATAATCAGGTATACCAACAAAGAATTCCCAGTTGTCTTTTTCCTGCTGACGTAATACATTGGTATAAGGCACCATGTTTAGCGCCTTATGACTCACATTGGTCTTATCATGTATTGGGCATACATCAACACATAATCCACAGCCTGTGCAGTCTTCAGGTGAAACCTGATAACTCATCAAATGATTTTCAGGAAAGTCTTTACCCTTAACTGGCATCGACTTAAATGTATCTGGTGCTACATCAACAATAGATGCTTCATACACTTTGCTACGAATAACACCATGTGGACACACTAAAGGACATTTACCACACTGCGTACATAGCGCTCCATCCAGAACGGGGATTTCCAGACCAATATTGCGTTTTTCATAGGCAGCGGTTCCTAATGGATAACTGCCATCTGAAGGAAACAAACTAACGGGTAATGCATCACCTCTTCCTGCAATAATTTCTTTAGTAATATTATGAACAAATTCAGGTACATATTCAGAAGTATCTTCGTGTGATTTTTCAAATTCAGAAGTTTGACTAACTTGCACTGGCAATTCAACCTTAACCAGGTTACCCAATGTTTTATCGATTGCATTAAAGTTTAAGTCGATTAAGCGTTGGCCTTTTCTACCATATGTCTTTTCAACTGCCTGTTTAATAGACTTTATTGCCTGCTCTTTAGGCAATACACCTGAGATAGAAAAGAAGCAGGTCTGCATAATCGTGTTAATGCGTTTATCCATACCGGTTTGTTCGGCCACCTTATATGCATCTATCACATAAAACTGAATATGCTTATCCAGAATCTGTTGTTGCATAGCTTGAGGAAGGGTTTGCCAGACGTTATTAGCTTCCACAGCTGTGTTCAATAAAAAAACTGCGTTATCCGCAGCTTTGTCCAACATAGGATAACGTTCCATAAACACAGGTTGATGACAGGCTACAAAGTTGGCATCTCCATTACCAATTAAATAGGTAGAATGAATTGGCTTATCATCAAAACGTAAATGCGAAACTGTTACTGCACCAGATTTTTTTGAATCATAAACAAAATACCCCTGCACATACTTATCTGTACACTCACCAATGATTTTAATACTGTTTTTATTCGCGCTAACAGTTCCGTCACTACCTAAGCCGTAAAATACAGCCTGAAATGCAGTTTCATGCGCATCTGTGCGAAAGGATTCATCCCAATCTAAACTGCTATTCGTAACATCATCATGAATACCGATCGTGAAATTATTTTTAGGTCTTTCTTTAATCAGCTGATCAAAAACACTCTTAACCATCCCTGGTGTAAATTCTTTAGATGACAAGCCAAAACGGCCTCCAATCACTTTAGGCATCTCTGAAAAATGTGAACCTTCTTCTGCTATATGCTGCGCAAATACTGATACCACATCTTTATATAATGGCTCACCACCTGATCCAGGTTCTTTTGTTCTATCGAGTACGGCAATCTTGTGAACGCTTTTAGGCAATACATTAAGTAAAGCATCACTATCGAGCGGCCTGAATAAACGAACTTTTAGTAGTCCTACTTTCTCACCCTGCTTGCATAGAAACTCAACGGTTTCATGTACTGTTTCTGCACCCGACCCCATTAAAACAATAACGCGTTCAGCGTCCTCCGCACCAACATAATCAAATAATTTATATTGACGACCTGTTAGCTGAGCAAACTCATTCATTACATTCTGTACAATTTCAGGCATTGCATCGTAATACTTATTAACAGATTCTCTCGCCTGAAAAAAAACATCTGGATTCTGTGATGTGCCACGTATGACAGGATGCTCAGGGTTTAAAGCACGCTTACGATGCTTTGCGATGTATTCAGGTTTGATTAATTGCTTTATAACTTCACTATCTATAGACGTAATTTTAGATACTTCATGTGATGTTCTAAATCCGTCAAAAAAATGAATAATGGGTATCTGCGATTGCAAAGTAACAGCCTGTGCAATAAGAGCCATATCCATCACTTCCTGTGGCGAGTTAGAACACAAAAAAGCAAAGCCCGTACTACGCGCAGTCATCACATCGCTATGATCACCAAAAATTGAAAGCGCCTGTGCAGCAATAGAACGAGCGGCAACATGAAAGACAGTCGGTGAAAGCTCACCTGCAATTTTGAACATATTAGGGATCATTAATAACAATCCCTGGGAAGCAGTAAAAGTTGTAGTTAAAGTACCCGCTTGTAACGCACCGTGAATAGCACCGGCTGCACCACCTTCGCTTTGCATTTCGATAATACTGGGAACCGTTCCCCAGCTATTCAGCTGTTGTCGGGACGCCCACTCATCTGCCCATTCCCCCATGGGTGACGCAGGAGTAATGGGATAAATGGCAATGACTTCATTGGTTTGATAGGCAATCGTAGCTGCAGCCTGATTACCATCAATGGTTACTGTTTCAAGCGTAGACATTTATACTCATCCTTTACGAAAAGTTATGACACATAAACAACAGCTACCAATCTAACTAATATTTATTACCACGGTAGTAATGGTCAAATATATATGACTCTGTACCTAATAAATTGATGTTTTTTATTCAAAAAACTCAGCATCATTCCGCACAGCCTGTGCAAGTGACTGTAATTTATCCGCCATTTTTTCCAAGCGCTCTAATAAAGCAGTATCAATTCCCGCTTCAATCAACAAAGCTAATTCTTCGTAGTGCTCTTTAGGTAATTTATGCCCTGCATCAGAAACGAGCTCTTTAAATCGCTCTGTAATTTTTTGTGCATGTTTTGTTTTTTTCATGATATCTTCCCTTTAATTAGACAGAATCATTAATATTAGGTGCATGGTGTAAAACACGCTCACCGGTTTCATATATTTTATCTGCATTACCAACAATTAAAGGATCTGGTGCTTCTATAAGTTCTGTATCTTTGTTTGAGTAATTTAACTCACTAAGTAAAAACCGCATCGCATTTATACGAGCACGCTTTTTACAATCTGATTTAATAACTGTCCAGGGAGCATCAGCAGTATCGGTATAAAAGAACATAGATTGCTTGGCATCTGTATATTCATCCCATTTATCCAGTGAGGCTAAATCTATTGGGCTCAGCTTCCACTGTTTTAAAGGATCTTTTCGGCGCGACTGAAAACGTCTAAACTGTTCATTTCGACTCACTGAAAACCATAACTTAAAAACCTTAATACCACTGCGTACTAGCATACGCTCAAGATCAGGGGCCTGACGCATAAACTCCAGATATTCCTTTGGCTTACAAAAGCCCATCACTCTTTCAACACCAGCACGGTTATACCACGATCTATCCATTAAGACGATTTCACCGGTTGTAGGCAAATGCTGTATATAGCGCTGAAAGTACCATTGGCCCTTTTCAAACTCACTGGGCTTTTCCAGTGCTACCACACGTGCACCACGAGGATTCATATGTTCCATAATGCGTTTTATCGTGCCACCCTTACCTGCAGCATCACGCCCTTCACATATAATAAGAACTCTCTGCCCTGTTTCCTTAACCCAGCTCTGCATTTTGAGTAATTCAATTTGCAAGTCCTGTTTTAAGGATTCATATTCCTTACCGCGCATTTTTTCACTGTAGGGATAATTAGCATTGGACAAAATCTTATGTTTATCAGTGGTTAATACAGATTCATTGGTGATTTCATCAATTAAATCATCGCTCATGGCACATCCATTAAATATTCTGGGTAAACGTTCATTTTAGGATATTGTACAGAGGAGTTATTGATGAAAATCAAATGTAATAGAAGACAAAAAGTTGAATACTTACGTTGAGATCAAAATGTACGAGCTAAAACACTGTTTCTAAATATGCCATAGAAATCCGTGTTCTAACCCTGCTTATAAGCTTACTTACAGTTAACTATAAACTATCTATATGATGGCTTGCTAATCACTGCTTGAATAGCACTTGTAGACCTTTCCATAAAGGCGCCTTCACAGTAGCAAAGGTAGAATTCCCATAAACGAATGAATGACTGATCGTAGCCGAGTTTGAGAACTTTACTCTCATGCTGGAAGAAACGTTCACGCCAATCATGAAGAGTCCTGGCATAGTGACGTCCAATGTCATCTATATCGTAAATAGACATATCAGTTGCACGAGTTAGCGCTTGACTGATAGCCGTGACAGAAGGCAGGCTTCCACCAGGGAATATATATTTCTGTATGAAATCGACTTCATTTTTAGCTTGCTCATAGCGCTGGTCTTGAATAGTAATAGCCTGCAAGCACATTAGTCCTTCGGGCTTTAATAAACTTGAACATTTTTCGAAATAAACATCTAGGTGCTCCAAGCCCACAGCTTCAATCATTTCAACAGAAACCAGCTTGTCATAATGCCCCTGCAAATCACGGTAATCTTCCAGCAACAGTGTTATTTTATCCTGTAAGCCTTTCTCTTTAATCAAATTATCTGCAAAGTCATGTTGCTCTCTAGAAATGGTTGTTGTTGTAACACGACAGCCATAATGAGTAGCTGCATAAACGGCTAAACCACCCCAACCTGTGCCTATTTCAAGTAAATGATCTGCTTCGCAGAGTTCTAATTTTTCACATAGCTTGTGCATTTTATTTATTGAGGCATCTACAAGACTAGATTTAGAGTCTGCATAAACAGCCGAGGAATACATCATGGTATCGTCAAGCATGAGTTCAAAGAGCTCATTACCAATATCATAATGGGCAGAAATATTTTTTCGACTTCCAGTTCGAGTGTTCTTATTGAACCAATGAAACAGTTTATTGATTATCGCACTGATGCTACTACTGCCTTTATCAACATCATCTAACACATCTCTATTAAGCAATATAATACGCACCAAAGTTGTAAGATCATTACAATCCCAGTCACCACGAACATAAGCTTCACCCACACCAACACTACCACCAAATGCTAGCGAGCTATAAAACGAAGGATCGCGAACTGTAACGATTGCCTTTAAATCATCTGTAGACTGATCGCCAATTTGGTACATTTGCTCATCATCAACAATCTGCAACAAACCAATACTCATATACTCTAGCTTGGATAAAACTATTCGTTTTGCCAGTTTATTTAATAAACGTGGCCGGGATTTAATTTGATTTTGAATAGATGTCACAATATTATTTTTCATTTTTAAACCTCTAAATTTTGGCCACAATTACAGTGTTTTTGCTGGATGATCGAAAATTGGTGTTCGTTTAAGCCAAAGCTTTATCGCCTCAAAATAAATGGCTGCAACAACTTTAAACGTCATAAATGGGAATCCAGCCAACATTTTAGCGAGATTCAAACTAGTTATATCTAAACGTTTTAAAGTAAGTACAGCGTCAAATACTTTTATATTATCTACACTATTTTTCATGTATACCGACAAGTGATCACGCGGATCAGATAATCGCCATAGATACTGTTGATCCATTGGGTTGAACGGTGACACATGAAATTGTTTATTTAATTCATAAGTATTTTTAGATGTAGGGTCTACTTTATTGGCCGGTAACACATAACAGAACTGTTCTCCCCATGGAGTATTGTTAACTTCTACAACAATAACCTCGAGCTTCTCGCCTGTTTCATCAAAACAATAATAAAAGCTAGCGGGATTAAAACCAAAACCAAAGTAACTAAGGTGAGTTAATAACCTTACTGGTCCGTTTAATTTTATACCCTTTTGCTGATATACCATATCAACTACAGATTTCTTTAATAACTGCTTAGCATCACCCAAGTGATGCTTACGATTAAAGTAAGCAAGATTAAAACGTTTATCTGACCAAAATAGAAAACTATCAAATAATGTCGGTAACTCATCAAGATCGAGATACATCATAAACATACGATAACTAAATCCATGTTCACGCGGCGTGTATCGCTTATGCTTAACCTGCCCTACGTAAATCTTGCTGTGCATAGCTCAGCTGCTCCTTAAAGTCACTGATTGCATCTAGAGCACTCACAACACCATCTTCGTGAAACCCATAACGCCAGTAGGCACCAGCATAAAAGCATCGATTCAAGCCATTTAATTTAGAATGCTGTTTTTGAGCTTCTAATGTATTTTGTGTAAACACCGGATGCATATATTTAAGGCGTTTAATAATTTTTGTTTCATCAATAGCACTTGAATTATTAAGTGTGACACAGAATGTTTCCGGACAATCTAGCCCCTGTAATATATTCATATTGTATGTTACGGCTACTGGAGTGGTTGGGCTTTGTAAGCGGTGATAGTTCCACGATGCCCAGGCCAGCTTCCTTTTAGGTAGCAACTTAGTATCAGTATGCAAAACCACATCATTATTTTGATAGGGAAACGAAGATAGTATTTCTGTTTCAAATGAATCAGCCTGATCGAGCATTTGCAATACCTGATCGCTATGGCATGCAAAGAAAACATAATCGAATTTTTCTGTAGGGTTACCATCAGTCGTAATTTCTATATGATTATCCATGCGTTTAACTTGCCTTACTGCAGAGTTCAATCGAATCTTACTACGATAACTAGCAGTCAATTTATCAAGATAAGCACTTGAGCCACCTTTAATAACATACCAGTCTGGCCTGTTTGTAACAGTAAGCAGACCATGGTTATGAAAGAAACGTATAAAGAAGTGAGCAGAAAAACTCAACATCTGTTCATAGCTGGACGACCAGATAGCAGACCCCATCGGTATAATGTAATTCTCTATAAACTGAGAAGAATAACCATTCTGCTGCAGATAATCACCAAGACTAATTTCATTATCAGGCAATTTAAGTAAAGTGGTTGATTCTTTATTAAATCGAAGAATATCACCAATCATTTTATAAAATGATGGTCGCAACAAATTCATGCGCTGTGCAAATAATGAGTTCAATGTATTACCATTGTATTCAAGGCCAGTTTTTTCACACTTAACACTGAAACTCATAATCGACTTTTGTCGCTCCACACCTAACTCCTCCAACAATGCGATAAAGTTTGGATATGTCAGATCATTGTGCACAATAAAGCCCGTATCGACCGCATATTGCTTTCCCTGCACTTCTACATCATGTGTATGGGTATGCCCACCAATATAATCATTGGCTTCGAAAACAGTGATGTCATGTTCCTTATTTAACTGATAAGCAAGCACGTTGCCTGAAATACCGCTGCCGATAATAGCTACTTTCATTACTTTGCTCCCTCTTTAATCGTAGCTCTATTATTAATAGATGTGCTTTGATGTGGAACTTTATGTATTTGTTCACGCGAGTATCCCATATCAACAGAACGTTGCACTAACGCCTGGAAATGCTCATCACTTATAACGGGTGACCTACTCATTACCCAAAGATAGTCACGTGCTGTACGAGCAATAATGGTGTGTTGGTAATCATCGCTAAGATAAGCAATAAGAAACTCAGCCTTAATAGGCCAGATAAATTGCATACCCCATACACTATTATTCTGCTCACTCACATAACCAGTCGGATTATAAGTTTTTAATTCGCCATCAAATGAATCCTGATTAAATGTAAAGGTAGTTGAAATGCTGCCATCTTCATTCAAGGCATATGATTCTATGGCGTTGTAAGCACCCTCTTCTATGAATGTAGGAATGTTTGCAACGACATACCAATCACCCATAAAACGATTTAAATCCACTTTCTCAGCAAGTGGTATTGGCTTTTCTTGCGTATGCGAACAGGCCTGTAAAAAGAATATAAATGGGATTGTCAATAGTAACTTCATTACTTTATCTCCTGCTTTAATTGATAACGAAGCACGCGATCACCTTCCAGCCTGGACTCAAGCGCTACCCACTGATTATTGGTGTTGTACCAAAGGCTGATATCTATATCTATTCCTTGTTCATCTTTTCCTTGCAACTGGTATCGTTGTGTATCTACTAGTTTGTTATTTATGAGAATCTTCTCCGATCCAATAAGTTTATGAGTAACATCAAGCAATTCACCTGATTGTGTATTCATTAATATATTGGACTTAATCAGATTTTCATCCCAATATGCAAAACTTCTCACACAATCAGATTTTGATAGTTTGTTGTTTGGTGTTTCAATATGCGTTATCCCATCGTTATTAGACAAATTAACAAACAAATCTTCACCATCATTGTTAGTGATAGAGTTTAATGTAACTAAACATCCATTATTCCAAATCTCAAGATTACTATGTTCATATTTAAACACTGGAATAAACATGAAAGTCACATCAAATTCAGCTTGAGTTTTAACAGTAGTTTTACTATCACTAATATTAACTTCAAAATTATGATAACCAATTTCTGAGTTATCTAGATAAGCAATAAAGTGCCAGTTCTTTATTGAATCTGTTACTTCATTTTTCAATAATGCATGTAAATTGAATGAAATCAATAACAAACAAACAGCTAATACATGAGAAATATTATTCTTGATATTCATAACTCACCTTGCTTCTTAGCTGCACCAGGAATAAAGGCATTGGTATTTTTCATATAGAGTTCGTATCCCGGTCTTGCTTTCAACGTTTGTTCTAATAGAGTCACACCCGAAAACTTAAGCAGTAGGAACGTCATGAGTAGTGGAGAAATGATAGATATATAACCACCGTTAGATAGTGCAAATACAAAGAATCCCCACCAGACTAAAAATTCACCAAAATAATTTGGGTGCCTGGAATATTTCCACAAGCCCTGGGTTAGAATTTTTCCTTTATTATCAGGGTTCTTTTTAAATTGATAGAGTTGATAATCTGATACTGTTTCAAAAAACATGCCCACAAGCCAAAGCGATACTGCTAGCCCATCCAAAATATTCAATGGCGCAGTAGAATTCATTGCATAAAATAGAGGTAGCGAAACTACCCAGGCAACCAATGCCTGAAAAGCAAATATCATATACAAACTTTTAAATGCAAAACCGGGTTGATTATTTTCTCTAATAGTTTGATATCGATGATCCTCTTCATGCCCCCAGTGCCGTAGAGTAATATAAACAGACAATCGTAAGCCCCAGATAGTCACTAAGATCAAAACTAACATAGCTCTATCTGAAATCACTGCCATATTATTAACAACTGCTAGACCAGCAATAATGAAAAATAGTGACCATAAACTATCAACAATACTGACATCTTTTTTAATCAAGCTGATAATCCAAAATGTTCCACCTACAATAAGCATTGGAATTATTACGCCAAATGATTGAGTAATAACATTCATACCTTGTCTCCAGAAACTTCAGCAATATGAAACATCTCTGCAAATTTAATATATAAAGGCATTAAAAGAGCCCAGCCTAAAGCTATAACACTATTAGCTAATAAATTATCAGGAATCACCACGGCATCCATTGCAGCACCTGCCTGATAAGTTAAAGGCCCGCATATAGCACCTAATAACATAGCTAGCCAATAACGACCAAACAACCAGCGAAAAGAAACATTCAATGTAGTCGCAAACATTAACCACATAGCTATAATCCATCCAGGTGCCAGAAAACTAGCTATCATGCCCGCATCAAACACCAAAATCCCTGTAGAGGTCATTACACTGTCCCAAGCACTACCAATGAGAGTAACAATGGCAATAAGAATTAATAAATTCTTACGATTTTCCGCCAAAAACAACTGAACAAAAACAAGTAACAGCGCAATAGTAATACCTACTTCGGGTAAGCCTTGGGCAGCCATCAATACACAACTGAACCAGCCAAGTTGAAATAGAATGAAATTAACTAAAATTTGCTTCTGGCTAACCATTACTTATGCCTTGTCAAATAAATAATGGCTTACATGCCATTGCTGGCCATCTTCATATGCAAAAAGTTCTGCACAGGCCATAAAAAACAACCGCCAACGAACCCACCATACACTTGCTTGATCATCACCATAAGTTTTATTAAAAATGGGCATTAAGATATTTTTGTTCTTATCCATTCGTTCTAGCCAGGCATTGGATGTTTTTTCATAATGCTTCCCATCCCAGGTCCAGCTTTTATTAATTTTCAAATGTTGTTGGAAATAAAGAGGAAGATCATCACTAGGCATCATGCCACCAGTAAAAAAATATTCGCTCATCCAGTCACTGCTGTCTTTTACTTCAAAACTATAAGGAACCTGACGATGCGAGAATACATGTTTAAAGAACTTACCATCATCCTTTAACCATGTTGATACTTGCTTATATAATTGTTCCCAGTTACGCATATGCTCAAACATTTCAACAGAGACAACACGATCAAATGTTTCCGTTGTATTAAAATCATTCATATCACATGTAATTACCTGTATATTATTTAGTCCAAGCTTGTCTGCTCTTTTAAGAATAAATTCTTTCTGCGAATGAGAATTCGATACAGCAGTGATTTTACTCAGTGGATAATGTTTCGCCATCCATAAGGTCAATGATCCCCAACCACAACCTAACTCTAAAATAGACTGACCATCTTTTAACTCAGCGTGATTACAGGTAATCTGTAATGCTTTATCTTCAGCCTGGGTTAAATCTTTTGTTGTTTCATCCCAGTAACAGCAGCTATATTTACTATGCTCACCCAAAACAAAGTCATAAAATTCAGCAGGTACTTCATAATGCTGCTCATTAGCTTTTTCAGGAGACAGTGCAATCGGTGACTGTTTCATTGCCTGAATAAATAAATGTTTTGAATTCATAGATAGTTCAGCATCAGCTGCATTAATTTCAACCAGCCGCTGCTTTAGTAAACGACTAATACCTTTCCGAACGATAGTGTCTGGAATATATCCCTGTTCTACCCAATTGATACTGCGTTGTGCATTCATACCCTAGTCTCCTATTTTATAATTATGGCTTTGCTGTCTAATTATTTAATTAATAGATCCGGTATCAGGATTATCTGCCATTTCATCAAAAATATTTTTCAGAGCTGAACTGCCACTTCCATCAGAGCCGTGAGTATCCATATCAAGATAATCATTTTTATTGGCTTCTGATTCAAAATATATTTTTA
>Ga0316204_10006412_pt1 | contig 18145 bp, 14 predicted proteins | sample 6monrhotite_MG_2_FD_205661 | JGI IMG/M metagenome (GOLD analysis project Ga0316204, IMG submission 205661) | Microbial mat bacterial communities from mineral coupon in-situ incubated in ocean water Damariscotta River, Maine, United States -... | ecosystem: Environmental > Aquatic > Marine >... | reverse complement strand
CTTGGCCTTGGACTTGGACTTGGGCTTCGCCTTGGACGCGGTGCTGGGCTCCGCGACCGGGGCCTCGGGCTCGACCTCGGAATCCAGGGCAGCCACAGGCTCGGGCTCGGGCTCGGGCTCGGGCTCGACGGGCTCCGCCTCGGCCTCCAGGACTGCCGAGGCCTCCGGCTCGGGCTCGGGCTCGGGAGTCGACTCCTTCGCGAGCATCTCCTGGAACTCGCGCTCGTAGCGATCCTGGTCGGACTCGGAGGCGTTCGGCTCCTCCGCTGCGGCGGCGGCTGCCGGGACGAGCTCGGCCACGGGCTCTTCTTCGGCCTCCTCGGCCGTCTCCAGCTCCGCGACCGGCTCTTCGACCGCTTCCTCGTCCTCGACGAGCTCTTCCTCAGCGTCGTCCTCGACGGCGCCCTCCGCCTCGGCCACGAGCTCCTCGGCCTCTTCCTCGTCGACTTCGACTTCCTTGCCGTCCTCGTCGACGTAGACGTACTCCCACTCGCCGTCGTCCTCGGCGACATCGTCGCCCTCGACGACCTCGATGTACTCGTACTCCTCGTCTTCCTCGGCCTCGTCCTCCGAGCCGGCCTCGGCGGAGGCGGCCAGCTCCGGCGCGTCCTCCTCCTCGGTCTCGACTTCGGCGTCCTCTTCAGCCTCCTCTTCGAGCTCGGCGGCGTCGGCGTCCGTCTCGTCCGCGGACTCCTCCTCGGACTCTTCCTCCCACTCCTCCTCGAGCTCAGCGGCGTCCGCGTCAGCCTCGTCCTCTTCCTCGTCGGACTCCTCTTCCCACTCCTCTTCGAGCTCGGCGGCGTCCTCGTCCTCGACTTCCTCGTCGGACTCCTCGTCTTCCCACTCCTCTTCGAGTTCGGCGGCGTCGTCTTCGACTTCGTCCTCCGCGTCCTCGTCGGACTCCTCCTCCCACTCCTCCTCGAGCTCGGCGGTGTCGTCCTCGGTCTCGTCTTCCACCTCCGCCTCGAGCTGAGCGGCATCCGCTTCGGCTTCGGCCTCGTCTTCGGCCTCGTCTTCGGCCTCTTCGCTGGCGTCCTCGATCGTCGTCGCGCGGGCCTCATCGGCGGCGTCGGCCTCCGCGGCCGCCATCTCCGCCTCGAGCTCGGCCTCGACCTCGGCCAGCTCCGCGTCGCGCTCGATGGTGCGGGCCTGAACGACCGGCGCGCGCTCCGGGGCCGGCGCGTCCTCGAGAGCGGCGACCTCCCAATCGTCGTCCGCCGCGTCGGCAAGCTCGACCTTGGCGGCAGCGGGAGCCGAATCCGCGGTGACGTCGAGCAGATCGGAGGCACCCCCCCGCTCCCAGCTCGGGCGCGGCCCGTCCACCGACTCGATCGCCGAGGCACCGCCGGGGATCGGCGCGTGGCTGGCGTCCGTCGTCGGAGCTTCGGCTACGCCGGAGGAGGCGCGGGGCGCCCCGGGGACGACGGCTTCGGCGGCGGGAGCTTCCACAGCTTCGGCTCGCACGCCGTCGGCAGCCAGATCGTCGTCAACGGCGTCCCCGTCCGAATGGGCGCGCTCGGGAGTCCAGCGGTAGACGCTCGACTCGTTCTCCGCTTCGGTAGCGGCGGCTCGGGGACGGCTCGGCTCATCGGTGACGATCGGGGACGCGCCGTCGGGGACCTGGCCGCGCAGGCGGACGTCCTCCGGATAGGGGCTCGTGGGCTCGGGCGGCAGCTCCCACTCGGGCGACATGGCGGCGAACGGATCGTTCGGCTGTGCCTCGGCGGCGGGGACGGCTGCGGCGGGCTCTTCGGCCGCTGCGGGCGCTTCGGGTTCGGACTGGGTTTCGGGTGTGGTCTCGGCGGGGCTCTCGAGCTCGGGCAGAAGTGCATCGGCCTCTTCCAGCGTCACGCCGGAGTCGAGATCCAATCCCCCCGAACTTCCGAGACCCAACTCGGCGCTGAGGCTTCGTAGCGGACGATTTCCCGGAGGAAACAGCCCGGAGTCCCGCAACCAGGTCAACCAGATCGGCGCTAGGAAGGCCGCCAGGCCGACGATCGCCGCCGGGATCGCGGTGACCCAGCCGGCGAGCGTACCGCCCGTCGCGGCACCCAGTCCGCCACCCGCCGTCTCGGAGAAGCAGCCGATCAGGATCGCGAGACCCGCCCCGGTTCCGAAGGTGCCCGAGAGATCGCGGCCGAGGCCATCGATGCGCCCCGTCAGGAAGGCTCGCACGCCGAGACCCGCCACGGCCAGCGCCATGAGCAGAGCCGGCACCGCGCCGATCGTGAGGACGACCGCGCGCGCGACGCCGCCGGTGCCGCCCGCCCCTTCGGCGGGCAACCCCTTGAACAGAGCCATCAGCGTCAGGAGCGCGATGAACGACCCCGAGACGAACAGGATCGGGCCGAGGACGTCGGCGCTCGAGGCGCTCTTACCTTTCTTCTCAGTCATCGTTGGTTCCGTGGCTGACGGGGTCGCCATGCATGGCGTCCCAGTCCTCGATCGTGATCAGGATCTCGCGTGACTTGCTGCCGATGTGCGGGCCGAGAATGCCCTCTTCGCTCATCATGTCGATCAGGCGCGAAGCGCGCGTGTAACCGACAGCGAGCGCCCGTTGGATGAGGCTGGCAGAGCCCCGCTTCGACTGCAGGACGACGCGCACGGCCTCGTCCCAGAGCGGATCGTCCGGACCGCTCCTCTGACCGGCCGAGCCGGCCGGAGACGTTCCGGTCGCGGCCTGCACGACCTCCTGACTGAAGTTCGGCGCCGACTCCTGGCAGACGAACTCGACGATCGTGTTCAGCTCATCGTCCTCGAGGAACGCGCCTTGGACGCGGTTTATCGACGACGAGCCCGGCGGCGTGTACAGCATGTCCCCGCCGCCGAGGAGCTTCTCCGCCCCCATCGCGTCGAGGATGACGCGGCTGTCGATCTTGCTCGCCACCCGGAACGCCATGCGCGTGGGCAAGTTGCCCTTGAGCACACCGGTGATGACGTCCGTCGAGGGTCGCTGGGTCGCGACGACGAGGTGGATACCGACGGCCCGCGACTTCTGCGCCAGGCGCGTGATCGCAGACTCGGCCTCCTTCTTGGAGACCATCATCAGGTCGGCCATCTCGTCGATGACACAAACGATGTAGGGCAGCTGTCGGGGCGTGCGGTTCTCGTTGAAGTTGTCGCCGAGCACCTCGCGCAGCTTCTCTTCACCGAGCTTGTTGTAGGCCTTGAGGTGCTTGACCTTGGCGTCCTTCAAGAGCTCGTAGCGCCCTTCCATCTTCTCGACGAGCCAGTTCAGGACCTGCGTGGCCTGGCGCGTGTCCGTGACGACGGGCAGCATCAGGTGCGGCACCTTCGAGAACATCATCAGCTCGACCATCTTCGGGTCCACCAGCACCAACTGGACGTCGTGCGGCGATCGCGTCAGGAGGAGGCTCGCGAGGATCGTGTTGATGCAGACCGACTTGCCGGAGCCCGTCGTACCCGCGATCAGGAGGTGCGGCATCTTCGAGAGGTCCTCGACGACGGGCGTGCCCTCCGCGTCCATGCCGATGAACATCGGCAGGCCCATGTAGTTCTTGTCGTAGGCCTTCTTGTGGATCAGCTCGCGCAGGCGCACCGTCCGGCGCTTGCCGTTGGGCACCTCGACGCCGATCGTCGAGCGCCCCGGGATCGGCGCGATCACGCGCACGCTGCGCGCCTTGAGGGCCGCGGCGATCTCCTGGGAGAGCGCGGTGACCTTGTTCATGCGCGTGCCCTGGCTGACCGTCAGCTCGAACAGGGTGACGGCCGGGCCGACCTGGGCCGAGATCACCTCGGCGTCGACGCGGAAGCTCTGCAGAGCGCTCTCGAGCTTCTTGGCGAGGGCCTCGAGCGACTTGTCGTTGATCCCGCTGCCCGGCTCGGGCTCCGCGAGGATCTCGAGGGGCGGGAACTTCCACTCGCCAGGAGGCGGCATCGGGGTCTCGAGGACCGGCGTCGCGTTGGTGACCGTCTTGACGGCCTTCTTCGAGGCCTCGACGGTCGCCTTGATCTCCTTGGCGGCCTTCTTGGCGGCAGCCTTGTCGACCTTCTTGGCGGCGGCGGGGGTGATGACGACCTCTTCTTCGGGCTCGTCCTCGTACTCCCACTCCTCGTCTTCCTCTTCCCACTCCTCGTACTCGGCTTCGGGATCCTCCTCCCACTCGCCGTCGTCCTCGGCCTCCTCTTCGTCCTCGTCCTCGTACTCCTCGAGCTCGGCGGCGGGGTCATCGACGTACTCCCACTCTTCCTCGTCGCCCTCCTCCTCGTCGACGTACTCCCACTCCTCTTCGTCGCCCGCGGCGGCGTCGACCTCGTCGTCTTCCCACTCACCGACGGTCGGCTGGACCTCCTTCTTCTTGGTGGTCTTGGCCGCCTTCTTCTTATCCTTCTTCTTCGCGGCGCTCTTGGCCTTCGGCTTCGCCTTGCTCTTGGCCTTCGACTTCGTCTTCGCGGGCTGTGCGTCGACGAGATCCGCGCCGCGCAGGAAGTCCCAGAGCCCGACGAGCACGCCGCCGAACCAGCGGCCGATCGTCGCGGGGATGCTCTCGTCGCGCTCCTCGCGACGCTCGTGCAGCCACTCCCCCGCCGCGGCGAGCGCCGGGTAGAAGGCCATCTCGGTCGCGAGCATGAACGACACGATCGAGAGCAGCGAGAGGAGGATCCAGAGTCCTATCTCGCCGAACTTCGGGGCGAGCGCGTCCTCGATCATGCGCTTCGCGAGCCACCCCCCGGGCCCGTAGGGCATCTCGGAGGTCGCGGAAGCGTTCTGTTCGGCGAGCTCCGCCGCCGTGTACAGGCTCTCGTCGATCGGCTCCGCGCCGAAGCCGAGCTGCAGCATGAAGCTGACGGAGAGCACGAAGCACAGCGCGCCGAAGAGGCGCAGCGCCGGCCAGGAGACCTGCTTGCGGGCCACGATCACGAAGCCCCAGGCGACGCCCAGAACCACGATCAGGTAGCTCGCCCAGCCGGCGATGATGAAGGCGCCGTGGGCCAGGTAGTACCCGGCCTCGCCCCCCCAGTTGTGCCCTGCAGCCCCCGGGTCGCCCGGGGGTGCGTAGAAACTCACCATGGCCACGAGGAGCCACAGCGAGAGCGCGATCAGGGTCAGGCCCTTGATCTCCTGGAGACGATCCGAAGTGCTGTCGTCCACGGGACTCCCGAACAGGAATCCAGCGCCGACCGCGCGCAGACGCTCGACGAGGCTCGTCGGCTGCTTCTTCTTCGACTTCGACTTCTTCTTCTGGCCGGCCCGTCGGGCCATGGTGTTTCCCCTCCGCTCGCTCGCTTGCGCGGCGATGTGTCCTGACGTCGTCAGGCCGGATGGGAAAGGCCCACCAGGGCCTCCGCGATCTCGTTCTTGGTGCGGTCCCGGAGTTCCAGGACACTGCCATCCACACCCAGCACGGTCACGCTCGCTCGTTCACCCGACAGAGCCGATGCATCGTTGAGCACCACGTAGTCGGTTCCCTTGCGCCTCATCTTGGCCTTCGCACGGCGGATCCCGTCTCCGGTCTCCAGGGCGAAGCCAACCACGAGTCGGTCGCCCTTCTGCCGCGCTACCGAGGCGAGAATATCGGGATTGCGGACCAACTCCAAGGAAGCGGATCGGCTGCCATCGTCCTTTTTTCGCCACTTCCCGGCGAGCTTGCGTCGAGGTCTCCAATCCGATACAGCAGCACTCATGAACAACGCGTCCGCCTCGTCGAAGGCGAGGCGCACCGCTTCGAGCATGTCACGCGCCGATACGACGTCGACGCGAGTCACGCCGTCCGGCGTCGCCAGCGAGACCGGGCCGGCGACGAGGGTGACTTTGCACCCCGCGCGCGCGGCCGCCGCGGCGATCGCGAAGCCCATCCGTCCGCTCGATTCGTTCGAGAGGTAGCGCACGGGGTCGACGTGTTCGCGGGTCGGTCCGGCGGTGACGACGACGCGGCGCTTGCGACGCCCCATCAGCCGAGGAGCTCCGAGATCCGAGCGACGAGCTCGGGGACCTCGGGGAGCCGTCCAGGGCCCTCTTCCTCGCACGCCAGGCGGCCGGTGGCGGGCTCCACGAGCTGCCAGCCGTCCTCGAGGCAGCGGGCGAGGTTGCGCTGCACGGCCGGGTGGGCGTACATCGTCGGGTTCATCGCCGGGGCGAGGAGCCGCGGCGTGCTCGGAGCCAGTACGAGCGCCACGGTGCTGAGCAGGTCGTCCGCGGCGCCGCTCGCGAGCCGCGCCAGCGTCGAGGCCGTCGCCGGCGCGACGACCAGGAGCTCGGCCCAGCGCGCCAGCGTGATGTGGTCCATGCCGCCCTCGCGGCCGGAGCCCCACTCGGACGTCGTCGCCGGCTGGCCGGTGAGCGCCTCGAAGAGCTGGGGCGCGACGAGCTTGGCCGCGTTCTCCGTCAGGACGGCCCGAACTTCGTGTCCCGCCTGCGAGAGCTTGCTCGCCAGGTCACAGGACTTGTGGATCGAGGCGGAGGCGCTGACGCCGAGGAGAATCTGACTCATGCGGTCGCCCCTTCGAGCCCGATCAGCTCGGAGACCTCGCGCACGGCGCGCTCGAGCTGGTCGTTCACGATGATGTGGTCGTAGTGGACGCGGTCACGCCACTCGTCCTCGGCCTTGTTCAGCCGGCGCTCGAGCACCTCGGGCGTCTCCGTGTTGCGATCCGTCAGGCGCCGGCGCAGCTCCTCGAAGTCGGGCGGCGCGATGAAGACGTGGAGACCCGGGATCCCCTGAGCCTTGAGCTGCAGCGCGCCCTGCACGTCGATCTCGAGCAGATAGATCCGCCCGGCGTCGAGCACCTCCTGGATCGGCCCTCGCAGCGTGCCGTACATGTTTCCGTGCACGTTCGCGTACTCGAGGAACTCGCCCTTCTCCACGCGCTGACGGAACTCGTCGGGCGTGAGGAAGTAGTAGTCCCGACCATCGACCTCCCCCGGCCGCATCTCACGCGTCGTCGCGCTGATCGAGAACTGCACACGTTCGTCCTCGAGGAGCCGACGACAGATCGTGCTCTTGCCCGCCCCGGAGGGGCCCGAGATGACCACCATCTTGCCTTCCATCGTCGCGGCCTCCTGTGGGCGCTTCGGTTACTCGATGTTCTGGACTTGCTCGCGCACGCGCTCGATGTGCGTCTTCAGATCCACGACCGCGTGGGAGACCGTCGCGTCGCCGCACTTCGATCCGATCGTGTTCGCCTCGCGATAGAGCTCCTGGACGAGGAAGTCGAGCTTGCGCCCGATCTCTCCGCCCGTCGCGAGCACCTTGTCGAGCTGCTCCAGGTGACTGGCGAGGCGCGAGATCTCCTCGGAGACGTCGGCGCGCTCGGAGATCACGGCCAGCTCGCGGGCGAGGTCCTTCGGGTCGATCTTCGTGTCGTCCCCGAGGAGGTCCTCCGCGCGCTTCTTCATGGCCTCGAAGTGCGCCTTCACCACGTCGGGCATGCGCGCGTCGATCGACCCCTGCAGGGAAGCGATCTCGGCGGCGTTCTTGCGGATGTCCGCCTCCATGCTCTCGCCCTCGGTCTCGCGCATCTCGACGAGGTTGGCGAGGGCGGCGCCGACGGCGCTCAGGAGCGTCTGCGTTTCGCGCTCGTGTGCGGACCTGTCCTGGCGGTCGGCGATCACGCCGGGGAGCGTCGCGAGGTCGGACAGCTCGAGGTCGTTCTCGATGTCGAGGCTCCTGCCCAGCTCCCCGAGCTTCTCGACGTAGCGCGCCGCGAGTTCGTGGTCGATGACCACCGTGCTCGGGGTGGCTGCGCGGGAGACGTTGACCGTCAGCGTCACCGAGCCGCGGGAGAGCGACTGCTTGACGAGCTTGTCGACAGCCGGCTCGAGGTCCGCGAACTCGGAGGGCAGGCGAAAGCGCGCCTGCAGGAAGCGGTGATTGACCGAGCGAATCTCGACTCGGACCACGAGCCCGTCCGCGTCGACCTCACCGAGGCCGAAGCCGGTCATCGAGCGCAGCAAGCTACTGCCCCACCGGCGTGTGTCGGCTGCCCGGCTTGATCGCGACGCCGCCGGCGGCACACAGCGGACACTCCGCGGGCTGCCAGGTCTGAACTTCGACGCGCACCAGCTCGTAGAGCGGCAGGCCGAGCTCCTCGAAGGGGTTGCCGCCCGAGCGGTTGACCAGCGAGCCGCAGGCGACGACTTCGGCGCCGTGGTCCTTCAGCACCGCAATGACCTCCTTCGCGCTGCCGCCGGTCGTCAGCACGTCCTCGACGAGCAGCACGCGCTCGCCCGGCTCGAAGGAGAACCCGCGGCGCAGGCACATCGTGCCGTCCTTGCGCTCGGTGAAGAGGGCGCGCTTCTTCAGCGCGCGGCCGACTTCCTGAGCCCAGACGACGGCGCCCATCGCGGGGCCGACGACGGTGTCGAACTCGACGTCGACCTTGGCGGCGAACTCGGTGGCGAGCTCCTCGGCGCGCCACGGCTCGGCGAGCACGAGCGCGCACTGGAAGTAACGGTCCGAGTGCAGGCCGCTGGAGAGCTCGAAGTGTCCCTCGAGCAGCGCGTCGGTCGCGCGCAGGTGGTCGAAGACGCTGGCTTCGTTCACGGTGCGCTCCTATTCGTGGTCGTGGCCTTCGTGGCCGTCGCCGCTGCCGGTGTCGCCGGCACCTCCCGCGTCACTGCCGCCGCTCGCGCCGGGATCGGCCGGAGCCGCGATACCAGGCGCGCCGCCCTCGACCAGCGAGGTGCGGCTGGTCTGGCGCACGGTGATGTGGATCGCCACGGCGCTCAGCATGAAGACGCCGGCGGTGACGCCGGTGAAGGTCTGGATGCCTTTCGTCTGCACACCGAAGGCCTGCTGGCCGGCAGCGCCCAGCGCATCGCCGAAGCCGCCGCCCTTGCCCTCTTGGAGCAAGATCACGGTGACCAGAACGATCGAGGACAGAATGAAGACGATGTAGAGCAGGGTCGTCAGAAGCATTGGAGTGAACCGTTGGGTTCAGGGCCGTCGGGCGCCCTTACTTGGCGAAGTCGATGATCGGGAGGAAGCCTTCGGGCTTCAAGGAAGCGCCGCCCACGAGGGCGCCGTCCACGTCGGGGACGGCCATCAGCGCTTTGACGTTGTCGGGCTTGACCGAGCCGCCGTACTGGATCCTGACGGAACCAGCGACGCCCTCGGAGTACAGGCCTGCGAGCAGTCCGCGCAGGTAACTGTGCACCTGGCCAGCTTGTTCGGGAGAGGCGACGACGCCCGTGCCGATGGCCCAGACGGGCTCGTAGGCGATCGTCACGCGCTGCATCTGCGTCGCCGACACGCCGGACAGGCCGCCGTGGAGCTGGGTGCGGACGACCTCTTCGGTGCGGCCGCCCTCGCGCTCGGCGAGCTGCTCGCCAACGCACAGGATCGCCTCGAGGCCCGCGTCGAGCGCGCGGTGCACCTTGCGGTTGATCAGCTCGTCGGCCTCGCCGTAGAGGTGGCGGCGCTCGGAGTGGCCGAGCACGACGGAGTCGCAGCCGACGTCCTTCAGCATCGCGACCGAGACTTCACCGGTGAACGCGCCGGACTCCTCGTCGCAGCAGTTCTGCGCGCCGACCTGGATCGGCGAGCCGGCCAGGGCGCGGGCGACCTCCTCGAGGTAGACGAACGGCGGGAAGACCGCGACCTGGACGTCGGTGCGGTCCCCTAGCGCCTCGCGCAGGGCGCCGACGAGGTCGAGCGCCGTGCGGCGGTCCAGGTTCATCTTCCAGTTGCCGGCGAGGTAGGGCGTTCTCACGGCGGGAGGTGGGTCGGGGGTGCGGTGAAGAGGGGCGTCGCGGCCCGGGAGACGGGCCGGAAGCGGCGACCTGGGGCCAGGATACGCCGCATTTGAGGCGCAGCAGTATAGGGTTGGGCCCAGATCCCGGCAATCGGCGATCGGCTCCCGTGGACGGTCCCGACCGGAACGTCGCGCACGGACGCCGCGGACTCGTCGAGGGCCGGTCTCCGCGGCCCCGACCTGGCCCGCCGGAGGCCCTCGCCCCAGCGGCCGTCCCCTTGGGGTCGACGCGGGCGGCCGGCCACCCCGGCGCGCACCACGACCCCTGCGATCGACCCGCCCCTCCGCCCGAGCCCCAACGCTGTCTCGAACCCCGCCATGCGCGACGTCCTCGACTCCTTGCTCACCCTCGTCCCCCTCGATCGCCTGCCGCGCACGGGCTGGCTCCAGCACGGGGTCGCGGTGCCCGAGTCCATCGCCGGGCACACCGTCGGAGTCGCCCAGGTCGCCCTGGCCCTCGCCCCCCGGGTGGAGCCCGCCCTCGACGTCGACCGGGTCGTGGCCCTCTGTCTCGTGCACGACGCCCCGGAGGCCTTGACGGGCGATCTGCCCCGATCCGGCTCCCGGCTGCTTCCCGCCGGGGCCAAGCGCCAGGCCGAGGCGGCCGCCGCGGAGCAGCTCCTCGGGCCCTTGCACGGCGTGGCCCTCGACCGATTGCGCGAGTACGAGGCCCAGGAGACCCGCGAGGCCCGCCTCGCGAAACTCTGCGACCGCCTGCAGCTCGGCGTGCGCCTCCTGGCCTACCTGCGGTCCGGCCAGCGGGGTCTGGACGAGTTCGTGGGTACCGTCCGGGAGGTCGACCCGAGCGAGTTTCCGCCGGCCTCTGAGCTGCACGCGGCGCTGGTGGCGGCGCTCGAATCCGCCTCCTGAGGCCCTGGCCCGTCCTTTCCGGCGGTCTCGGAGGTCGCGGGCGAGCGACAGGCCGCCCCGGACACCCCCGAAGCCCCCAGCGACGAACTCGGGGAGCGCGGGCGGAACCGGGCACCGCTGCTAGGCTGTTCCAGACGCTCGCCTACTCGCTCGGAGACCGAATCATGCTCACGAACGTGCTCCTCGCCCTCGGCTCCCTCGCCCTTGCGCTCGCTTCCGCGCGACAGGACGCGCCGCCGCGCTTCGCCGACGTCGCGGCGAAGCAGGCGCAGATCGGCGCCGACGGTCACGGCGCCGTGCAGCGCGCGACGGCGTGGCTCGCGGGCGCGCAAGGGCAAGGCGGCGGCTGGGCTGCCGACGGTGGCGCCGGCAGCGCTTCGCTGCCGGCGAGCGGCATGGCGCTGCTCGCGCTCCTCGCCGATGGGAACACGACGAAGCGCGGCGCGCAGGCGAAGGCCGTCGAGAGCGCGGCGAACTGGCTCGCCGCCAACGCGACGGACGACGGGGCATCACGACCGAAAGGCATCGCCCTCTACGCGCTCAGCGAGCTCGCGCGGCTCGAGCCGGGCTCGGTCTCCCTCGATGCGCTGAAGCGCCTCGCCGACGACCTCGCCAGCGAGGCCATGGCCGAAGGCGGCTGGCCCGCCTACGACGGCCCGCAGGTGGACGCGATGGCGACGGTCTGGGCCGTCGCCGGACTGACCGAAGCGAGGCGCGCCGGAGTCGAGGTCGACGAGGCGCTCCTGAAGCGCACGGGCCGCTGGATCGAAGGCCAGGTCAGCGAGACGGGCAGCGCGTCGCTCGAGACGACCTCCGGCGCGGAGGAGCATGGCGCCGCGGTGCTGCTCCTGCCGCGACTCCTCCTCGGACAGACCGTCGACGAGGGCCGCTATCTGATGCGACAGGCGAAGCGGCTCACGCGCAAGAAGGCCGCGCCGGACTGGGAGCAGGAGGACTTCGAGTTCTGGTACGCGAGCGTCTCCGGCCTGCAGCTCGCCTCGCAGCCCGCGCACTACGCGAAGCCCCGCTCCGCCGGCGCGAAGGAGGCTCTCGCGGAGTTCGACGAGGCCGCAGCCGCCTACTACTCCGAAGTTCGTCAGCTCCTGCTCGAGGAACAGCTCGACGGCGGTGCGGCGGACGGCTCGTGGTCGAGCTATGGGTGGGCACCCGAACAAGGTCCGGTCCGCTCGACAGCCATGGCCGTCCTGATGCTCACCGCTCCCTACCGTCTGCGCGAGGCCGCGCCCGAGGCCGCCCCCGTGGCCCAGCCCGTGCCCGAGGTGTTCGCAGGCCGCGCGAACGCGCGCAAGCGCCTCGCCCGCGCCGGCGGCAAGGGCACCGAGGAGTCGCTCGCGCTGGCCATCGCCTGGCTCATCGACAACCAGAACCCGAACGGCTCGTGGCAGAGCGCCGACTCCACGCACCCGGTCGGGACCTCCTCGCTCGCGCTCCTCGCGCTGCTGGGCGACGGGCAAACGCCGGTCGACGGCAAGTACAGCGCGAACGTCGTGAAGGGCCTCACCTGGCTGCGGGCTCAGCAGAACCAGAAGACGGGCCGCATCGGCGCGGGGCCCTTGGAGCCCTACATCTACGACCACGCGGTCGCGACGATCACGCTGGCGGAGGCTTATGCCTTCGCCCCGACGCCGGAGGCTCGCGCTTCGCTCGAGCGCGCGGTCGAGTTCTGCCTGAGCGCGCAGAACCCGTACGGCGCCTGGCGCTACCACGTCCCGCCGACCGGCGACAACGACACCTCGATCAGCACGTGGATGGCGATGGCCCTGGTCGCAGCTCAAGACGTCGGCTTCCAGATCGAGGCGCAGCGCTTCCTCAACCTGAACACCTGGTACGACGAGGTGACCGACGCCGTGAACGGTCGCAGCGGGTACCGGACCGCGGGAGGCCGCTCGGCGCGCGTGCAGGGAACGATGGAGTCGTTCCCCGTCGAGAAGTCCGAGGCGTTGACCGCGGCCGCGCTCATGGGGCGCATGTTCACCTTCGCGGAGAGCAAGACCGACGACTCGACCCGGCAGCTCTGGGAGCGTCAGTCCGACCTGCTGCTCAAGGTCCTTCCCGAGTGGGACGAGCGAGGCGGCAGCATCGACCTCTACTACTGGTATCACGGCACCTACGCGATGTTCCAGATCGGCGGAAAGGCCTGGGACGCGTGGAACGGCGCCATGAAACAGGCGCTGCTCTCCTCCCAGCGCAAGGACGGCGCGGCGGGCGGCTCGTGGGACCCCACGAGCGCGTGGGGCTTCGTCGGAGGGCGCGTCTACTCCACCGCGCTCTGCGCGCTGATGCTCGAGGTGTACTTCCGCCACCCCCAACGGCTCGGACTGCGCTGAGCTCGCGAATCGCCGTCGCGACGGTGCGCGATCAGCGCTCCCAGTAGGCGCGGCGACCGAGCGAGGAGAGCTGGAAGCTCTGACCTCCAGGCCCCTCGTAGCGCACGAGCGCGTGCAGCAGCGGCGCGCCACCATCTGCAGCGAACCAGTAGTCCCCCACCGCTTCGGCCTCCGGGCCCGTGACGCGCAGGTGGTGCGCCTTGAGCTCACCGAGAGGCAGCTCGCAGACCTCCTCGCCGACGTAGGTGACCTCGCACGCGAGCGGCTCGAACGGGACGCGGTGCGTGTCCTTCTGGCTGGGCACGAGCCACATCGCCGTGCCCGAAGCGGGCGGCGCCTCGAACGGGAAGTCGCGTAGCACGAGCGGCAGCGCGTCGACGAACTGCGCGTCGTCGCGCGCGATGCGGCCCTCCGCCATCCCCGCGTCCGGGAAGTAGACCGACTCCGCCCAGCGCAGCTGCGTCCCATCGCGCCAGACCTGCTTGAAGCTCGCCCCGCAGTCCTCCTGCGTCGCCGCGGTCAGCTTGTAAGGCGCGAGGTTGCGCGTCACGGTGAACGACGCGGTCGAGAAGTCGTAGTCGTAGTTCTCGGTCGGGACGCGCTCGGCAGCGTGCTGTTTGAAGACCTCGACCCCGCCCGCGCCGGAGGCCTTCGTGGTCGTGGAGAGATCCATGTGCTGCTTGTTCGTGTACACGGTCGCCTCGTAGTCCCGCGGGACGCCGTAGATCGTCCGCGTGGCCGCGTAGACGCAGACCTCGGCGAGACCGTCGTCCCAGACCGGATCCGTGCGCCACGAGTCGGCGCGTAGCTGCCACGGCACGCCGGGCGCGCCGATGGGCTGGGAGCCCGCGCAGGAGGTCAGCGCGAGCGGGAGGAGGGCGGCGACGGCGAGGAGCTTCATACACGCAGCCTAACTTCGCGAAGTCGCAGGTGGGCGGTCCGCGAGGGGCGCTGAGGGCTCGCCCGGAACCCTCTGCCAACCCCACCTCCCAGAGGGAGCCGCTCGCCGCGCGCGTTCGCCGCGCAGACCCGGACCTGCCAGCTTGCTATCCTCCGCCGCGTGAAGCACCCGTTCACCTGGTTGCCCTACGCCGGCCTTCTCCTGCTCGCGAGCGCCCTCGTCGTGCGCGGCTGCCGGACGGAGGGGCTCGATCTGCCCGACTTCCCGGTCCCGCCGGTCGTCCAGCTGCCGAGCGAGATCCTCACGGTCGGCACCGAGCGCATCGCCGGGCGCGTGCTGGGCGTCGACGGCGAGCCGCTGCCCGAGTCCCTGGTGTTGATCGACCTGGACGGTGAGCTGGCCTGGGACTACTGCGACACCCAGGGCCGCTTCGCGATCGAGCGCCTGCCGGCGAGCACCCTTCGGATGACCGTCTTGGCCCGCGAGTACGAAGCGAGCGAGTACTTCGTCGCCGCGCCCGAGGAGGACCTCCTGCTCGAGCTGCGCAAGCCGCTGCCCCCCACGCCCGTGCTGGCCGAGATCGCCGAGAGCCCCCTCGAAGGCGAGGTGACCGCTGCGATGTCCGGGCGCGGCTGGGCCGACTACGAGGTGCAGTTCGTGCCCGTCGATCCGCCCCAGACGTTGGGCACGCCCGTGCCCGTCGCCACGCGGCTGGGCGCCGACCGACGCTTCGCGTTCGAGTCGCTGATCCATGGCGAGTACGAGGTCCGCATTCTGCCGCCCTGGGCGGCAGGCGGGAGCTGGCCGAACCTCGCCGACCCGGCGACGAGTCGCTTCGTCCACGGGCCTGCCAAGAAGCGCGCGGAGATCCGCGTTCGGACGGGCGAGCTTGCCGGCCGCCTGCTCGACACCGGCGGCGAGTTCGTCGAGGGCGCCTTCGTGCGCGTCTCACCGGGCGGCAATCGCGGTCGTCCGTGGAAGCCCGAGCTCTCCGACACCGAGGGAGCCTTCGTCGTGCGCGACCTGCCCCCCGGGACCTACGAGCTGCGGATCGACGCGGGCGAGGCCCACTACGCCGAGCGTATCGAGGTCTTCGAGGGGACGAGCTCCGAGGTCGACGTCCCGCCGCTCGAGCTTCGCGGCGACAGCTGACCGCGGAGTCGGCAAGCGCGGGCGAACGGATTCAGGCGCGCCGTGGAGCGCTCGTGCGCGGACGATTCGCGAGCCCGCGGGCCGATCCCACCGTGGCAACCCGGGTAGGATCGGGGGCTCGATGGACCCGATCTACCTGGACCACGCGGCGACGACGCCGCTCGCCGACGAGGTGCGCGAGGCGATGCTGCCCTACCTCGGCGCCGCCTGGGGCAACCCGTCGTCCGTGCATCGCCGCGGCATCGCCGCTCGCGAAGCCGTGGACCGGGCCCGCGCCCAGGTCGCACGCGCCGTTGGCGCCGAGCCCCGGAACGTGATCTTCACCTCCGGCGGAACCGAGGCGAACAACCTCGCGCTGTTCGGGCTGATGCGCGGACCGCGGCCGCGCGGCGGCGGACTCTGGGTCGGACCGACCGAGCACGCTTCGGTGCGCGCCGCCGCCGATGCGCTCGAGCAGGAGGGCTTCGACGTGGAGCGTGGGGAGCTGCGCCCGAGCGGTGAGGTCGACCTCGACGCGCTCGATGCCGCCCTCACGCCCGACACGCGGCTCGTCGCGCAGATGCTCGTCAGCAACGAGTTCGGCTCGATCTACCCGACCTCGTGCATCGCAGCGCTCTTGAAGGCGCGCGACTCCGGCGCGCACCTGCACGTCGACGCGATCCAGGCCCTCGGCAAGCTGCCGCTCTCGCTCGAAGAGCTCGGCGCGGACAGCGTGGCGCTCTCCGCGCACAAGGTGAACGGCCCCCAGGGCGTCGGCGCGCTCGTCTGCGCCCGTGAGCTGCCACTCCACCCCCTGCTGCACGGCGGCGGGCAGGAAGGCGGCCGCCGCTCCGGCACCGAGAACGTCGCGGGCATCGTGGGCTTCGGAGTCGCGGCCGAGAGGGCGGACCGCGCGCAGGCGGCGACGCTCCGGCACCTCGGCGCGCTGCGCGCGCAGCTGCTCTCCGGATTGGAGGGCCTCCAGGCCGTCGACTGCCTCGCCCCCGGCGACCACGAACAACAGCAACCCGGCATCCTGTCGCTGCGTGTTGCGGGCGCGCCCGCCGAGGTCTGGCTGCACCATCTGGATGCAAGCGGCGTCGTCTGCAGCGTCGGTAGCGCCTGCCAGGCGAACAAGAAGGAGATCAGCCCGGTCCTCCTGGCTGCGGGCCTCTCCCCCGAGGAGGCGCGGCAGGTTCTGCGCCTCTCGCTCGGCGGCGACAACACCCTCGAAGAGATCGAGCGTGCCTGCGTTGCCATCCATGACGTCTCGCGCGAGCTGGCCCGCCTCTAATCGATCACACGACCCCATGAAGCCCACCACGCCGAGTTCGCTGACCGCAGCGCCCGAGATGATCGTCGTCCGCTACGGCGAGCTCGGGCTGAAGGGCAAGAACCGCCGTCAGTTCGAGGACGTGCTCGTACGCAACATCAAGGCGGCAGCGCACCGCTTCACGGGGGTCAAGGTCCACCGCAAGCGCGGGCGCCTGTTCGTGATGGCCGAGGATCGGCTGCTCGACCTCGCGCGTCGCCTCCAGGACGTCCCGGGGATCAAGTCCGTCTCGCCGGCCTGGGGAGCTCGCAACACGATCGAGTCGATCGGCGAAGTCGCCGAGCAGGTCGTCCATGACGCGCTCCAATCCCTACCCGCCGGCGAGGAGCGCACGTTTCGCGTGCGCACGACCCGCGCGCACAAGGGCTTCCCCCTCCGTTCGATCGATGTCGATCGCGCCATCGCCGACCGCGTCCTGCCCGACACGACCGGCCTCCGGGTCGCCATGCGTGACGCGGACCTCGAGCTCGGGATCGACATCCGGCGCTCGCGCACCTACCTCTTCCTGCAACGCATGCCGGGCCCCGGCGGTCTGCCGGTCGGGACGCTCGGGCGCGTGATGTGCCTCTTGTCCGGCGGCATCGACTCGCCCGTGGCCGCCTACATGGCCATGAAGCGCGGAGCGCGGGTGTACTACGTCACGTTCCACTCCTACCCGTACATCGGCGAGGCCTCGAAGAAGAAGGTCGTCGACCTCGTCCGGCACCTGGCACGCTTCCAGCCCTCGAGTCGCCTGTACGTCATCCCGTTCACCGAGATCCAGACGGCCATCCGCGACAACGCCCCCGAGGCCTACCGGACTGTCCTCTACCGCCGCTTCATGCAGCGCATCGCGACGCGCCTCGGCAAGCGCAACAAGTGCAAGGCCTTGCTGACAGGCGAGTGCCTGGCGCAGGTCGCCAGCCAGACCATCGAGAACATCACCTGCATCGAGGCCGCCGCCGACCTGCCGGTGCTCAGGCCGCTGATCACCTTCGACAAGGAGGAGACGATCCTGGTCGCCCGCCGGATCGGGACGATGGACATCTCGAGCCAGCCGGAGCCGGACTGCTGCACGGTCTTCATGCCGGACAAGCCGATCATCCACGGGCACGTCGCGGACTGCGAGACAGCCGAGGAGGCGCTCGACTGCGCCGGCCTCGTCCAGCGCGCCCTGGAGGGCTTCGAGCGCTACGACATCGAGAGCGACGTTTGACCGCCAGCGTGGTCGGACCTTTTCTTGGCCTCGGGGCCCGGGCACACTCCGGGCGCGCATGAATCGCAGCCTCGTCATCTTCGTCGCCCTGGCCATCCTGGTCGCCCACAGCATGGCGATCCGGACGGACGCGGCCGGCGCGCTGGTCCCGCCCTACGACCAGGCCTTCATCGCGTACCGCGTCGCGCGCAACCTGGTGTTCGAGGGGACCTGGACCTGGTCCCCTGGACAGAGCGGGTTCGACAGCTACCCCTCGACACTGTGGGTGATGATCTGCGCGGCCGCAGAGCGCCTGCCGCTGTCGATCAACTTCCTGATGCGCGGCGTCGGCATCACGGCCAGCGCGACCACGCTGATCCTCACCACGCGCTTCCACCCGGATCGCGCGGCGAGCCTGATCGTCCCGATGCTGCTGGCGATCAGTGGTGCGGTCGCCGCGGCGACGGTGAGCGGCACCGAGGCCGCGCTGCTGGCCGCCCTGGTGACCGGAGCCTTCCTCGCGTTCGAACGCCGCTGGGAGATCCCGTTCGCCATCGTCCTCGTCCTGTGCGGATGGACGCGCGGCGAAGGCTGGGTCTTGATCGCGACGTTCTTCGCTCTGCGCGTCTGGGCGCGCCGGCCGTCGGCTCCGAAGGACGAGCCCGTCGGCTCGT
>Ga0316204_10006411_pt1 | contig 18146 bp, 11 predicted proteins | sample 6monrhotite_MG_2_FD_205661 | JGI IMG/M metagenome (GOLD analysis project Ga0316204, IMG submission 205661) | Microbial mat bacterial communities from mineral coupon in-situ incubated in ocean water Damariscotta River, Maine, United States -... | ecosystem: Environmental > Aquatic > Marine >... | reverse complement strand
AAATGCTAATGAGATTAACAAGCAAGTGTCACTCTCTGTCAATAGGATTGAAAAGCAAACGGGCTTAAAACCCAAACTATTTACTTATCCGTATGGAAGGTCTTCTAAAAGAGCAGTTAAGGAAGTAGCATCCCTTGGGCTGGAGTTTGCTTTAGTAACAGAACCACTTAAACTAACAACACACAACTCAAATAAATTAGAAATAACTCGTGTTGAAAGCCCGGAGTCGAAGATATTGTTTAAGCATTATGTCAGCGGTTCTTATCCTGCATTAGCCCAAAAGCTATTCTCTAGATATTAATTTAACTTGTGCTCTACAATCTTTTGTTGTCTTTTAAGCAAATAATTCATCATATATTTTATTATGCCGACAAATTCTGGAAGTTTTCCTACAATACAAAATAGTGAATAAATTAATCTATCACGTTTAGTCTCAATATCATGTAATGATTTACTATAAATATGTAGTACTTTTAGTGGATAGATCAGTAAAAGTAATAACGAAAACGGTGAATACATTACTGATAAAATTAAGACAATTGGCAGTATAAAAACCCATGATACTATCGACAACACATTTTTAAATGCATACACAAATCTCTGTTCATGCTGTGGCGCTATGCTCTGTGCAATAGCAACACCATTTCTTAATGTTCTAGCCCACCATTGCTTAAACATCATTTGGCCAGAATCATGTAAAGCCATTAATTGTTTGATACGTAGAATCCGTTTGTCTTTTTGTTTTACTCGAGAGCACAATTCCGGCTCTTCTCCTGCAACTAAATACTCATTAAAACCACCTAGCTTGAAAAAAAGTTGTGCTCGAATAATAAATATTCCACCAACACTATCTGTTTCACCAATTTCACGAGACCACTCGATGCTGCATAATTTTGTAAATAATGTCCTATTAGGTTCCACTTCTTGAAGAATGCCACATACAATCGCAATATTTGGGTCAGATTGAATAGTATTCAAACCTTTCTCTAACCAGCACTCATTTAGTTGGCAATCACCATCTAAAAATTGGATAAACTCAACCTTAGGAAACTTTTCTTTAATATAAGTTGCACCTTCATTTCTTGCCCGTGCAGCTGAAAAAGGTTTTGATTTATCTAACTGAATAACTGGAACATCTAATGAACTGGCGACTTTTAAACTTTCATCTGTAGAACCAGAGTCTACATAAACTATAAGAGAGCATGATTTTTTAACTGAGGATAAGCTGGCATTTAAATGAGCGGCTTCATTTCTTCCAATTACTACTACAGCTAGGTTATTCATATAGCTTATCACCTATGCCATTTAGAAAGATTCTGTCCCCAGAATTTCTCCAGTTCACAAATATCATCTTTAATTTTCTCATAAACATACTGAGTATCTTGTTCATTCAGCTCATTAACCTTGTCCTTTTTTCTAGATACTAATACTTTTGAAATAAAGCTATTTGAAATATAGTCAACCATATCTTTTCTTAAGTGCTCTCTTTTATGTTTAGGTATTAAGAAGTTGATAATGCCGCTCAGAAATGGAAGGTTTCTTAACCTTAAAATAACTGACGTAATATCTCGCTTAGCTGCCGCAGTACCTTTTTTATTATGAACCTTATTGTTATGTTTGTCTAAAACTAAAGAGTTTGTATCTAGTCCCAAGAACTGGAAAACTTTTTCTAACACAGCTTCTGGTGATTTTTTCAACTCATCGAAGTCAAGTAATAGAATTTGCTCAGGTTTAAAATACTTTAAATATTGGTTAATTTGATACATATATTTGCTTGAGTTTATTACTTCATCAGATGTATCAATTGCATGACGAAATGAAGTGTAATTAATTTTATCGTTGATAATGTTATGGCAATAATGTGAGTAAGCTCGAGAGACTGGATCTCTTAATAAGTAGATAAACTTCATCTCACTGTTATAATTATGTATGCGCTTGGGGACATCTTTATACATTGGGTAACGTGAGTAACAGGTCGAAGCTTCACATTGTATACGATTATCATTTTCAAATAAGCCATCATACACTGAGTGATTATCATCATAATTCATACTAAAAAATTGGGCTTCTTTCTGCTCATACATTTGAAATAAATGAACCTTTGACAGTAGCTCACTAAAGCTAGTTGTTCCCGATTTCATTGCTCCAATTACAATAAACTCAACCATTTTAAACCTTACTTAAGAGTTGACAATAGCAAGCCAGAATTTTGGCTCTAAAAAATATAGAGTAACCATGAATACTATATTAATTAAAATTGATAGTGCTTCATGTTTATATGAAATTAAATTTACACGATAAATTCTAATTAATTGTACGGGTATCATAAAATATACATTTAATGCATAAGCTAGAATAGCGCCCAATAATCCGAAGTGATAAAAAGATAAAGGCAGAGTTACAACTAATATACTACTGCGTACTAGCATAGATTGAACCTGCACCTTAGTCTCACCTAAAGCAGTTAAGCAAACCCTTGTAACGCTAGTAATAGAAATAGCCATTAGTGAAATTACTAAGATCCTAATCATTGTTCCCGCTGATGAATACCTTTCATCATATAGAAAATCAATAAGAGGTTGGCCGATTTTATATAGTATTAAAGCAACAATAAAAACTGAAATCTGATTAAATATTTTAACATTATAGTAAGTTTCTTTAAGTGAGGATTCAGTTTCTATTTTATTACAGAAATATGGATACCATACTTTAGTTGCAAAAGTATCTAACACCGTTCTAAAAACACTAATAATCATAAAAGCGATTGAATAAATGCCTAACTCAGTGGGTGTGATAATTGAAGAAAAATATAACTTATCTCCTTGCTGAGCAAAAAATGTTAGTGAAGAGGCAATAAAAACCCATTTGCCAAAATGATAAATTTCTGAGATATGCTGCTTATCTATCAGTAAATTATGTCTAATAGAAAATAATCGATAAGTAAGGAATAGATAAATAGTAGTCGTTAAAATGCTACCAACCACTAATGCCCATATGGTAGAGTAAATATAAGCTAAAGTAATCATCAGGGTCATACCTAGAAGCTGTGAAAACAACTCTATTAACTCTAATTTCTTATGCTCTAGATTTTTAGTTTGTATTGCAATAGCTAAGGTACCGTAACTCTCTATAAGAGGGATAAATGATATTGATAATAAAATTAATGGTAATTCCTGAAAAGCATATACTGAGTTCTCACCTACTAAACCAATTGACTGCTCATAATAGATAAACACTGCAAATATGTTAATACAAAAGAAGAGAAACCAACCTCTTATAACCTTTAAAGTCCAAACAGTATCGTGAAATCGGGAAGGTGAAGAAATCTTTGACCGAACAACGGCTGGTACCAGACCAAAATCTGATAGCATCACAGCACCATTCAATACGACCCAAACTATAGCCATTACCCCAAATAATTCCGGCGCTAGCAGGCGTGTTAGAATTAAATTGCCGCCAAGACGTATTATTTGAGCAGCACCAAAACCGAATATTACCCAAAAAGAGGCCCGAATTGTTTTGCTGGTCAAACTACTCATGAATACTACTCAATTATCTGATTAATAGTTCTTTTTAAGTCTTAAAAAATAGCTTTCAAATGTATAAAAACTAATCATAGCAACTATTGTGCTAATTAAACTAAAAAGAATAAAGAATGCTAGCTTTGATTCTTGAAATGGTAATAAATTAACAATTGAAGAGGTTACCCCTTGAAATTGGCCATGAAATATATAAATACCATAGCTAACAACTCCAATTTGACTAAACAGTGAGTTACTGATGATTTTAGCAGAAATACTTTTTTCGTTGACGATGATTGCCCCGATAAAAAAAACAAATAACAAATGGATTAAAAATTGTTCAGCATAGTTAATTGCACCCTTTGCTTCACTCAACACTCCTACTAACACTAGTAAAATAATAAAAGGGGTATAGCTTTTCTCCAAAATAATCTTTGCTAATTTGAAAGTTCTCTTGCGATGAAGTATAAAAGCAAGAATTGCACCAAGAAAAATTGTTCTAAATGGAATAAAATGACTCACCCAATAAGAAAGCTGCTCAAATAAATGACTATAAGAGATAGCTAAACTACAGACTATTAATAGCAAGGTAATAATACCTACTCTCTTAAAACCTAATAAAATTAATGCGCCTGGCCATATAATATAGAACTGCTCTTCTACTGCTAGGCTCCAGCCACGTTCAAACACATCAAAAGACTCAGAAGGTGCCCAGTTTGTTATATACAACGCATAATAGGGTAGTTCAGTTAGATATTGCGTGTACATCTTTTCATCAGTAATGCCATACCAGATGAATAAAGCAAGTAGGAAGGCATAGTAAACAGGAAATATCCGAAGTGTTCTTCGAATATAGAACTGTTTAAGTGATATAGTTCCAGAACGGTCCATCTCTCGAAGTAATAATGTCGTAATTAAAAATCCACTTAGAGCAAAAAACAAATCAACACCGAGGTAACCTCTGGTAAAGATGGGGTTATCCGATGGATTTAACCCTAAGGAATGGTGCCAAATTACCGCAAGAATCGCTAGAGCTCGGACACCATCAAGGCATTTGAAATAGCGTCTGTTTATGAATGCCTCGTAAGACAGATCATTATCAGTAGTATTAAGTAAATTCATATTTCAAATTAGTCAACTTCTCGTTCAAAGAACGTAACAACTACGGAGCAAAATCAATTGAGTGATTATCATATTGTTGGTGTACCTTCAGAATGCGTTTTGCTAGTTGTTTACCATTATCTCCTACTAGCATCTCTAAATGTCCATAGGGTATCTCATCAATTGATATTGTTCCGCTAGTGACCTTCTTCCAGCCTCGGGATAAATCTTTATTTCGCCAAAGTAGCTCTTGGTAATTTAATGGAGGAGACATAAATAAATTAATATTTGTTTCAACATTTCCACCGTAATAATCAACAATCATATCCGACCAGTATTGGTATAAAACTTTATATCTTTGTCGCTCAGGATCAGTAATTAATTCATCTTTTTGTTCTATTTTATTACTAATCTTATTTCTAAACTTGTTCATCAGTACTTTAATAGTATGCATCATACCTTTATTTACATACCAAGCAACCTTTGTCTTAAACCGTTCAACTATGGATGAGTTATCACTAAATTGAGGTGCCCTCATATCTAGTATAGATAAATATAGAACCTCATCCCCCATGTCCTCTAGTTGTCGAGCAATCTCAAAAGCAGTATAACCGCCACCACTATAGCCTAATAAACGATAAGGTCCTTTAGGTTGGTGTTGTTTTATGTAGCGAATATGGTCCTCTGCCATTGAACCAACACTCGAATTGAACCGATGCCCTAAAATTCCCCTAGTTTGTAGGCCAATAACCTTATATTGATCTCCTAAGTTACTGGACAACTCATATAAACTATTTAAATTCCCACCAACACCTCCGGCTAAAAATAGTATAGGTAAAGAAATATCCTTCTTATCAGACATTATAACCGTTGTGTCCCATGGCTCATCTTTATTAAATTCACCAGAGTCTGTAATTTCTAGCTCTGATGATATTTTCTCGGTTAATAAAGTAATCGTTGGATATTTATATAGTGTTGAAATAGGCAGTCTTAAGTTAAATTCCTTTTTAATGATCGTAAAAAGCTCAACTGATAATAATGAGTCGCCACCAATCTCAAAAAATTCATCATCATTACCAATTTCATCAAGACCTAATGTTTGTTTCCAAGCACCCAATAGTATGTCACGTACTTTTGTTACATCATTAACTTCATTATTTAAACTGGAATCTTTAACTGTTTCAGTGTTTAGATTGCTAACAGTATTTTTATAATCGAGCCAGTATTCAGTTGGCTCAAAATGATATGTTGGTAATGGAATAAATTGCCCCTTTGATAAAACACCTGCATCTGACAAAGAAATAGCATAACCGCAACAATATAATTTTGATATAACACTATTAAAGACATTTAAAGATGTATGCTTGTGTTTATTGTTTGGTAATGTATTTATTAAGGTAATATCATCATTGGATAGTATCTCTCGAATGAAAGAGGTAAGTGCCGTACCAGGACCAATTTCAACCACAACGGAAGGTGACTCTATACCAATACCATTCTTAACAGCAGCATGAAAATTTACTTCATTTCTTAAATGATCAACCCAGTAGTCTACTGTTGTCATCTGCTCTGAGGTTGCACCAGGAACAGCCGATATCAGTTGTATATTTGGCTGATTCAATATTATGCTTTCAAAAGCCATTCTAAAGTCATCAAGCACCTCATCCATGTAAGGCGAGTGGAACGGATGCCTATTCGCTAGTATTGTGCTAGAAATCGATGCGTCATCTAGTTTCTGCTTTAACCTATTAACATTACCTTCTAACCCTGAAACAACAACATTATTTACAGAGTTTTCTACTGAAATTACAAGATTTTCAGAAAGAAACTCTTCAACCGAATCCCTGCTTGAAAAAACTACAAGCATTGCACCAGTTGGTGCTAAGTTCATTAAACGTCCACGCTCAGAGACTATTGTAAGTGCATCCGACAAACTAAAAACACCTGCAATGCAAGCCGCCACATATTCACCTAAACTATGCCCCATCATGATAGATGGCTTAACTCCATAACTCATAATGGTCATTGCCAGAGAATACTCAACAATAAATAAACTTATTTGAACATTGTCTGTATAAATTAAAGCATCTGGAGTATTAGCATCATCAAAAATTAAAGCCTTAAAATCCTTTCCAGTAATTTCATCTGCAATTGCTACACATTCATCAAAATATCGTTTATATACAGAATTATTATCATAGGTTAATTTTGACATCCCTTTGTATTGAGAGCCCTGCCCAGAAAAAGCAAATATTATGTTGGCATATTGTTTCTTATGAAATATCTCTTTTTCTTCATAAAAATCCCATTGCTGCTCAGAATTCTTCATAGCTAGTGTAAAAGTCAAATAGTCAAACTGTTTTCGATGCTTTAATAAAGTATATGAAGCATCGGGAATAAGCTCCGGATGTTCCTTTAAATACTGGAGAGTATTCTGTTGGTTCGCTTGTGTAGAATATTCACTTTTCCCACTGTGTAGTAACATTATTTTCTTATCAGTAACGCTAGTTGCTATATAATTCTTTTCAGGTGGACTTGAAACAATAATATGTGCATTGGTTCCACCGACTCCAAACGAACTAACACCAGCATATACATCACCAGATAACTTAATTACCTTTTCATTAAAATAAAATGGGGTTTTATCATCCTCGATATGTGGTAATTCTCCATCAAAACTAACATTGGGGGGAATCACCTTTTTATTAGCCACTAAAATAGTCTTGATGAGTGATGCGATTCCAGCAGCGGTATCAAGGTGACCAATATTTGCCTTTAATGTTCCTAAGGCACAATATGGGTTATCAGTTACCTCAAATGCATCGGTTAAGCCAGCTAACTCTATGGGGTCGCCAAGTACTGTTGCAGTACCATGAGTTTCAACAAACCGAATATCTCTAGAATCAATCCCTGCAAGATCTTGGGCTAGTGCGACCACCTCTGTTTGTCCTTCTGAACTTGGTGCAGTATACCCAACCTTATTGTTGCCATCATTATTTACAGCAGCACTCTTAATGACGGCGATAATATTATCACCATCGTCAACGGCCTCACTCATTCTCTTTAATACAACAACCCCCACTCCTTCACCAAAAATAGTTCCTGCGCCGCTGTTTGTAAAAGGCTTACAGTAACCATCTTTTGAGAAAATCATTCCTTCAGCGTGAGAATAACCAATTTTATGAGGAACATTCGCGCTAACACCGCCACATAAGGCCATATCACACTGATATGTTTGCAACCCTAAAACTGCTAACTGAACCGATACGAGAGAAGTGGAGCATGCTGTTTGTACATTAATACTCGGGCCTCTTAAATTAAGTTTGTAAGATACTCTAGTAGTTAAGTAATCTTTCTCACTGGCAAGCATTTTTTGAAAATCTGAGACACCAAAACCAGCTGTATTGATATCATACGTCGTCAACTGGTATCGGTTCATACCGCATCCCGCATAGACACCAACAAGCTCATCACACTCATCAGGAATATATCCGCTGGACTCCAATGCTTTCCAGGAATGCTCTAAAAAAATACGCTGCTGAGGATCCATTAATTTAGCTTCATTGGGTGTATACCCAAAGAACTGAGCATCAAATGATTTCAGATTTGAAATGCTCGCCGTTTTCTTTACATAGCTGGGGTCATTAAAGACCTCTTTTGCTATGCCTTCCTGAATTAACGTCTCATCATTGACATCAGAAATTGAACATTTTGCTGAGATTAAGTTTTCCCAAAAAGAGTCAATAGAATCCGCACCAGGAAAAGAGCCTGACATACCAATGACTGCAATATCGTTATTTTCTTCCATTTATATACCAGTATTTTTATGATTATTTAACAACCACTTAAATAGTTGTTCCGTATAGACAGTATTAGAAATAATGTGGTCTTCATTCAAAGTAACAAGTTCAACATCTGCTCCAGCCACTTTTAAACTAGAGAGCATACTAATAGAATTTGAAATAGGTGCAATTGTGTCATGTTTGCCATGAAATATTTTTATCGGAGTCTGTCCTATAATCTTTGCTTTTAAAGGATCACTCCGACCATTTAAAATAATTGCAGCAGCAAATGTATTAGGAAAACGATATAAAAACTCCCAACTTCCGGAAGCGCCCATTGACTCACCAGTGATGTATATTCGGGTTGGATCAACTCGCTTCTGTTCTATTAAATTATTTATGATTTCAATTATTAAATCTTGTCTCCAAGATTGTGTATGCCCATCCATATCATAGTTTACAAATGGAGGACTCTTTGGGGGATTATTATTCCACTCTAACCCTGCGGGACATTGTGGCGCTAAAATAAACGCGGACTCTAACGATTGAAACTCATTTGAAACAAACTGTTCTACAGTTGGTGATAGCTGTCGAAAATTATCATCTCCACGACCATAAGCGCTTTGTAGTACGAGAACTAAGGGCTTCATGTCATTGCCCTTCGGCTCATACAAACGGTAAGGCAATTGATATTTACCTGTTATTTGTTCACCAGAAGACATCTTCAAAGCAAGCTTTATATGCAATAAACCGATACCCGTAGTTCTTATTCCATATCCAATCACAAGTAAAATAGAGACGAGTAGAGAGAGCCACTTAATATTTAGAGTAACTTTAACCATATATTTACTAAATCTTCCTAGTTCTCGGTTTAGGTCTTCGAAATGAGGTAGATTGCCTAATTTTAGAACTTCTTGAACGAACTCTTTCTGCCGATGCAGTACTGTTAGATTTTTCCAAATATTGACCCAAAGAGCGGATACTAGGAAATCTAAATAAATCTACACTCGTCAGACTGTCACCAAACTCAGACTTTAGTATTACAAAAACCGACAATAGGGACAGAGAGTCACCTCCAACTTCAAAAAATTGAGCATCTACAGGTATTTGACAGTCACCTAATACTTCCAACCATGCCTGTTGTATTTTTTTCTCTACTATAGATAACTCCTGAGTCGAGTTTTGTGTTTCCAATGATATTGGCAATTCTAATCTAGGTAGCTTATTTCGAGATATTTTGCCGCTTGTTGTTAAAGGAAATGATTTTATTTCTTGATAAGCTATAGGAACCATATACATTGGTAAAAAGTCTGCAATGAACGATTTTAACTTATCATGATTAATATCCGAACTTGTATCATTCTTAATGTAAAATGATGCTAGATATAGACTATCAGACTTACTCTTTTCCAATACAACAACTGCAGTAACGATGCCAGGAAAGCGTTGAATAACCGATTCAATCTCACCTAATTCAATTCGTAGGCCATTAAGTTTAATTTGTGAATCTTTACGTCCTAAGAACTCTAAAGTTCCATCGTAGCGCCATCGTGCCAAGTCACCTGTCTTATAAATCATACCTTCATCAAATGGATTGCTTAGAAATTGCTTGTTAGTTATATCTTCCCTACCAATATAGCCCAAGGCTACTTGATTACCACCAATTATAAGTTCGCCAGTAAAGCCTATAGGTAATTGATTCATATTCCCGTCAACAACATATAACTTTGTATTGGCAATTGGTTTACCAATAGGCATTATGATTCGTTGTCTGTCAAAATCACAATTAAATGCAGATACAGCAACTGCAGCTTCTGTAGGTCCATATAAGTTAACGAGTCTAATCTCATCAAACTTTTCCAAAAAATCTGAAACCGAATCCGTTAATAGTTCTTCACCACAGCATGCTACGATTCTAAGTGGACACTCTGTGTCTAAAATCTGAGTCAAAGTAGATAATACTGATGGAACAATCTGTAAAATAGACACGTTATACTTTTCTATCTGTTCTGCAATTTGCACCATATTTTTATGGCTGTCCGGTTCAGCAATAGCCAATGTGACCCCTGTGACTGGAGCCCAAAATATCTCAAGTAACGAAACATCAAAACTATAGGGTGTTTTCTGCAAAACCACATCACTTTCTGTAGGCGTAAAGTCATCAGTCATCCATAGCATCATATTTGTGATACCACGATGGTTATTCATAACTCCTTTAGGCTTACCCGTAGAGCCTGATGTAAAAAATACATAAGCTAAATCATCGGCTGTAATTTCAGTTGTCGGATTATGCTCAGAACATTGATTTATTATTGATGAATTTTTATCCGTTAGTATGGTTTGTAAGAATTTAAAATTATAATTTGATAAAGACTGCGTATTGGTGAGAAGAAACTTACTTTCTGATTGATTTAAAATATATTTAATACGCTCTTCTGGAAGATCAACATCAATTGGAACATAGGCAACGCCAATTTTAATTAGTGCAAAAATCATAATCATCATATCTATAGAGCGCTTAGACATGATTGACGCTATATCACTCTTCTGCAAACCACATGCAGTTAAGTAATGAGCCAACTGGTTTGCTTGCCTATTGAACTCATCAAATGTAAGTCTTTGTTCCTTATGCACTAAAGCTAATTTGTTAGGATTTAAGGCAACTTGAGTTTCAAATAATGTTTTAATATTTGAGGTTTGACAGTAATCGACATTTGTATTGTTGAACCGTTGAATAGACTCATAATCAAATTGTGATAAAAGTGACAGCTCATTTATATGAGTAGTGCTATCTTTTATTATCTCTATTAAGAGAGATTTATAGATACCAATAAACTGCTCAGCAAAGCTTCGATTTAGATGCCTACCTTGAAACTCAATTCCACCACATAAGGAATTTTCTGTTTCCCATAAACGTAAAAATAACTCCATTTGGGTTTTTTGGGGTTCTATTAAAGTAGGAAGTGATTCTAAATGAATAGCAGAAAGATCCATTGGATGTTCATAAGCAAAACCATGATGATAAATAGCACGATTAGAATTCTTTGAAGTAAGATCTGATATGATATTTAATGTTGGATACTCTTGGTTACGATGAGACAGGAGTAGTGCTTGTCTTATACTTTTAATTACTGAAATAAAATTGGCATTAGTTTCTATATCTACATGTAAGGGTACTGTATTTACAAAGCAACCCGGTGTATTTTGATATTTTTTATTTTTTCTATTGGATAATGGTACCGCTATACAAAAATCATCATGCTGAAGATAGTAATGCAATAATAAATAGTATGCACTTAATAATAGTATATAAGGTTTAAGCGAATTTTGTTTGCAAAACTCCTGTATATTAAACCAAAAATCACCAGAAAATTCTAAGCTCTGGCTGCCTGGTTTGTTATCATTGGTCAGAGAAGAGTACAAAGGTTGCTCTAAAGTAGTTGGAGTTAGCTTCGATAAATTATTGTTCCAATAATATTTAAGCTTTTCTCCCTTAGAAGATGAAAGTAACTCAAGTTGATCTTTAGCAAATTCATTATAGTTATTCTGGATGCTATATTCGAAATCTTGATTATGATTGTAAAACTGCACTACAAGATCTGAGAATAAATCTTTTGTTTTCAGATCAATGACGATATGTGGAATTGATATTGCAATAAAGACTTTAGAATCTGACTGGATATGCGCTATATACAACTTAATGTAACTATCATTCTCCAAATCAAATACAGTATTACAGTGATTTTTTATCCACTCAACTGCATCGTTAGTATGGTCAAAGTACTTCTCTAATTTCTCACAACTTTTGTTAGTTTGAACTTTGTAAATTTCACTTTCACTAAGCTTATAGGCGCAACCGAGTATTCCAGTTTTTTTACCAGCCTGATCTATTGATTTAAAAAGTCGATCTAACTCAATATTTGAGGTTTGAAATATTGAGTTAACATTATATGCGACTGCATTTTCTTGCTGATTAAGTAGCCAAAACTGCTTCTCAATTAAGTTAACCTTTACTGCTGGATCACTTGCTATCATAAACCTGTTTCACATTTAAAATATCATCGGGCGTAATGGCTAATGATTCCATAATTGGTTTAATCTGATCTTTAGGCCGATCGTTCACTTTTTCTATCGCTTCATCCCGTGTCATAAGATTTTCACGAATTAAATGACTTAACTCCATCTCATAGGGGTTATAACCAAAGACTTCTTCATGAACATAATTATTGAATGTGTTTAGCATACAATTAGAAGAGCATCCATCAACATCGCCTGGACTTTCCCAGCCAAGATGGGCTATATTTTCTTTAATTTCAGTTTCCGAAACGTTTTCCACGCAGAGGATATTTACATTATGAGGGTACTCTTTTACTTGCTCAATTGTTTGAGTATCAATACATAAATAATCATCAACTACAGAACCAACTTCTTCTCGCAACTTATCAAGAGATTCCTTTCTAGACTCCTCAAGAAACTTATAATGGTTTTTATAAATAATTCCATTAACTGGAATTTGGCCTAGCGTGAAACCAGCCAATATAAATGGAATTTTTTTCTCAAGAGCTATCTTCAAGGCTGTCATATTTACAATCGAAATACATGAGTTACAAATAGAAGATATCCTAGTTAATGTGTTCTTTCTATAGATATCTCTAACTGCACTCGCCTTTGCAATAGCTCTATAGTTGTCAGTACTGGGTTTAAAAACCCAATGATCGACACCTAAATTTGATATTACCTTATTAATGTTTTTCCAAGCAGCTTTTGCAATATAGCCATTATCTAATGTAAAGGCTAAAACATTCATTTTATATTTCTCAACTGCTAGTTGAAGAGCATAGGTACTGTCTTTGCCACCGCTGTAACAAACCACTGCATCATATTGTGCAGTATGCTCTGTATTCTCAAACAGTGTTTTTATATTTCTTCCTGCTTCCTCTATTTTTGATAAGTCTGTATCCGCAGTTTTATCTGCCTTATGGCAGTAATTACAAACACCATCTTCGTCAAATGAAATTTTAGGAAATTCCTCAGTTAAAATACATTTAGAGCATCTCTGTTTATTATGCATTGCTTTTCTTCCTATTAACAAACTCTATCATTTTTATAATAGAGCCAAAATTTTCACGAATTAGCTCTTCATCTTCAATTTTAATAGTGAAGGTATTCTCTAAAAAAGAAGCGATTTCAATTAATCCAAATGAGTCAATGATACCCTCATCAATTAAAGATTCATCAAGTGGAACTTCTTCCCGCTCTACCATGTAAGTATCAATTATAAACTCTAACAACTGTTCAATTGCATCAGTCTTGTCCATTTCCTACTCCTATTTATTACTCTGATATATCCACTTTACAATTATTCTCGTCTAAGGAATTATAACGAGGGTTTTCAATCCAATAACTTGCTAGCTGGCTGGTTAAAATAAAAATAAATATCATATTATCTCTATAACCCGTTGTCTCCGGCACTCCCCTACGAAATTTCCTCAGAAATTTTTGTATCATAGTATAATCAAATAAACCATACTCATTTACCTTTTGCTCACTAAGCATATCGGATGCCATAGGTGTCATCGCACCATTATCACCAATAAACGCAGCTAAATCCGGTGCCATGTAAGGACGCTTAGGGCGGTCAGTAATCTGTTTTGGGATATTATCCTTAAATATGTCTTTTAAAATGTGCTTTTGATCAAAGTTTTTAAGTTTATACTCGTCAGGCATAGCAAATGCTTTTTCTACTACACGATGATCCAAGAATGGAAACCTACCTTCAATACTATGGCTCATTGCCATACGATCTCCTTGGGAAGAAAGCAAATACCCAGGTAATAATGTTTTTAACTCTAGAAATGACTGCTTTTGCATGAGCGTCCAATTTGCGTAATCATCTGGTAGAATCGACCGTAATGTTTCTAACTGCTCTTCTTCATTATACGTAATTCCTAAATCTTTATTAAAATAGTTTGCAATTACTTTATTGTTTGTCATTCGAATGTTTAAACCAGCAAAATCATTTTCATAGCTATTTAAAAACCCCTCATAATACATCTTCATTAAACCAAAACGACGCTTATCTGCATAATGATCCAAGTGTGGATATAACGATTGTATCGATTGAACAATAGACTCAGAATTTGGGTTATTCTTCCAATGATTTAGAATTTTTAGTTCTTTAAAAACATCATAACCACAGAGAATCTCATCAGCACCTTCACCCGTTAGAACAACCTTAATGTCATGCTGCTGTACGTCCTTAGATAATAGGTGTAAAGGCACTGGAGCTGTTCTAAAAACTGGCCGTTCACCATAGTAAATGGCATTACTAATATTGTTATCTATATCTTCATTTGAAATAACTACTGAGCTATGTATTGACCCGATCTCAGCACTTGCCATTATTTGATATTTACTTTCATCAAGACGTTCATCTTCAAATGCAACAGAAAATGTCTTAAAAGCATGGTTTGTTTGTTCATTAACCATATAAGAAATAACTGTTGAATCAATTCCACCACTTAAATAGGCCCCCACAGGCACGTCACTTCTTAGTCTCAATTTAACTGAATCAGCAAGCAAAGCTTTGAATGAATCTCTACTTTCATCATAACTTTCTTGTTTTTGTGAAGCTAAGGTTTCTCCAATTTGATAATACCGGCTAACTTTATGCTCACCAGAACTATTAAATATCTCGTATGTTCCAGCAGAAATAGATCGGATTGATTCATATACTGTTTTATCTGCCAATGTATTCCAGAATAGCGCATGCTCAAATAGATGGTTGGGGTTTACAGTTCTTTTAAAGCCTGGAATGGTATCAAACGCTTTCATCTCAGAACTAAAATAAACATTATTTTCAAAAGTGACACAATATAATGGGCGAATTCCTAATCTATCTCGAACAACTACCAAGCTATTTATGGATGCATCCCAAATGAGTGCAGCAAATTGACCATTTAATTTAACGAATCCATCTACACCAAAGTATTGGTATATTTTGAGTATGACTTCAGTATCAGAATGGGTGTTAAAATGGCATCCCTGAGCAACTAGCTCCTCTCTTAACTCAAGATAATTAAAAATTTCCCCATTATAAGAAATAACATAATCATCTGATTTCATCGGTTGATGGCCATCTTGAACATCAATAATGGATAATCGAGTATGACCTAATCCTACTTTTGAGGTATTATAAATCCCCCATTCATCAGGCCCTCGATGCTCAAGTGCTGAGATCGCACTCTTAATAAGTTCTCGCCTAGTATCAGAATCTGAAGAATGACCTAATACACCAAATACACCACACATTTATTATGTTTCCTCTGATAATGATTATCACCTCTATCCAGTTAACTTCGATTCTAACATAACCGAATTAAATCACATGAAAAAGTACACCAAATGTCGTTTTTTTATATTTTTTCATTTATTGGCTTTTCTACTAGGTGATACCATAGTATTCCAATCAAGTAACAGCTAGGTATTGAAAGGATAATAAGTAATACTTTCAGTAAAGTACCGCTTTCAATAACTACAATCTCAGTAAGAATTTTATATACTAAATACACCATAGGGATTTTAAACAAATAAGTAGCATAACTGTATTTTCCAAACAGCAAGCCAATATCGCTCAAAACATTAGGTATTCGTTTATGTACGAATAAATTAACACAGGCTACAGCAAAAATTGCTATTGTTGGAAATGCCAAAGGTATTGTATATATACTTTCAGACCAGAATCCTCGAGTAATTAGAATGACAGTTCCTAGCAGTAATAATGAACTGAGAAAAATATGAGTAGCGTACCTTCTTAAGACCGTATGAATGACTGGTGTTCGGTAGGCATTTGCCAATAAAGCTCCTAAAACAAATGAATCCATTCGTGTCATAGTAGAAAAGTAATTAAACCAATACCCTTCTTGGTGAAAGATACCTCTAAATAGAAAGGCCAATAACCAAGCAATCAATAGTACCAACATCAAACTCTTTCTATCATTTGTACTCATAAAGACAAAAGCAAATATAACGTATAATTGGACTAAAATAGCTAAAGAGAATAATGCCTCAAGAGCAACACCACTTAATTGACCAGAGGCAAAGTAAAAGTTGACCGTCAAAGTTAATAAATACACTAACGAATCGCTATTAAACAGCATCTCCTTACCAATGCTGTTAAGAGCCCATAAGCCAAAGGTAAAGTAGAAGCTAAGGAAAAGTATGTAGCTAGGGCCTATTCGTTTAATTCTTTCCTGAAAGTAGCTAAATGCTGTTTCTGATTTATTTAAAATAAATGTTCTTGCACAAAAATATCCAGCAAGTGCTAGAAAAAAGTCAGTGCCAATCCAACCCATATGAGTTACTCGGAGAAATTTCTCTAGAATAGTTGGATAATCTGAACTATTACCAATCAGAGTGGTATGATAAAAAATAAGAAGAATAATGGCTATTACTCTTAACAGCTCTATTCCTGAGTTAATCGATTTATCTTGTTTCAAAATTTTAACCTTCTACTAAATAGGTACAACCAACATGATGCTTATTAAGTTTCACTCTAACAAGCCATCTAAAAAACTCGCCAAACGTTTGATAGTGGGATATTTAAACATATGCATACTTTTGAAGTTAACTGGAAAATGTGTCTTAAGTTGCTCATAAATAACCATCAGCGTTAAAGAGTCAGCACCCATTTCAAAAAAAGGTTTATCAACAGTGACTGTTTCTAAAGTAAGTACATTCTGAAATATTTGAACTATGGTTTGTTCGGTTGATTTTAAGCTCTTCTCAACTTTATGAGCACCACGACGCTGAACAAAAACAGTTCGTACCTTCTCAAGCAATATTTTTTTATCTATTTTGCCATTAATTGTAGTCGGTATACTGTCAATACGAATTAAAGCTGAAGGCGACATATAAGTAGGCAAACAACTAGACATATAATCAATTAGTTCCTGTTCGCTTAAAGGAATTCGGGATATATAAAATGCTACTAAACGTGTTGTTCCATCAATATCTACATTTAATACAGTAGCAGACTGAACTAAGTCATGGTTGGCCAGATAATACTCAATTTCCTGTAGCTCTACTCTTATACCATTTATTTTTACTTGATCATCAATTCGCCCTAGATACTCAATATTCCCATCTATTTTCATTCGCCCTGTATCACCAGTGAGATACAGTACATTGTTTGCCAATGGACTATCTACGAATACCTCTGAGGTTAACCTATGATTATTCACATAACCCTCGGCTACTTGGATACCTGCAATAGCAATTTCACCTGATGCTCCAACTGGAACTAAGTTTAAATGCTTATCTACAATAAACAGTTTTGTATTATCAACCGCCCTACCGATAGGTATTATTGAACAAGGATCATTTGCTATACAATGATAAATACTAACATCTATTGCCGCTTCCGTCGGACCATAAAGATTAACTAACTTAACATCAGGGTAATTCTGATAAAAACAATCAACTAAATTTTTGGATAATGCTTCACCACTACAAATAACTGTACGCAGATTATGCTCAGCGTTGGTTTTTAAGGCTAAAAATGCCCTTAACATGGTCGGAACAAAATGTACTACAGTTGCTTGGCTATCTATTAACTGACGTTGAAGTTCGTATGGATTCTTATGAGCATCTTGCTCTGCAATATAAAGAACGGACCCAACCTGCAAAGGCCAAAATAACTCCCACACTGACACATCAAAGCTGTGTGGTGTTTTGTTAAGAA
>Ga0316204_10006409_pt1 | contig 18152 bp, 16 predicted proteins | sample 6monrhotite_MG_2_FD_205661 | JGI IMG/M metagenome (GOLD analysis project Ga0316204, IMG submission 205661) | Microbial mat bacterial communities from mineral coupon in-situ incubated in ocean water Damariscotta River, Maine, United States -... | ecosystem: Environmental > Aquatic > Marine >... | reverse complement strand
ATCAGACGTGGCGGATCAGACCGGAATCCCAATTTCAACGATCCGTTTCTACGAAAAGCGTGCAATCATTCCCAAACCAAAAAGAAATGGGCGGGATCGGACGTTTTCCCAACAAGATGTCCGGGCCATACAATTTGTTCGCGATGCCCAATCACTTGGGCTGACGTTAGGTGAAATTTCCACTCTCCTGCGGGACTCGTGGAGCACGGGTGATATGGCAAAAGTCGCGTCTGTACATCGCCAGACTGTTCGTGAGCGGATTGCAGCGTTGAAACGGATCGACAAGGTCTTATCAGCTCTGGAATCATGTCGCTGTAGTAGTTTCGCGGAATGCGACCTGAATGCCGTGCAGTGCAGGCGCAGTGATTGAATTTGTTGGTCTTCTGGCCGTTCGTTCAATGGTGATTTGTTATGCTATGGAAGATCCGTGGCCTTCGTTCACGCTGGCTTTCGCAATATCGTGCGCCGCTGCAGCCCTCCTTGCATTTCAGATCGCGTCTTTCCGTTCATGTTGACCGATGGTGTTTGCCAACGCTCGGGCATATGTCGTTTTACCGGCCCCTGTTGAGCCGCAAATCAGGCGAATTTGCTGTGTGTAGTCGTCTTGTATCGAGGAAACCTCTCTTTGTGGTGTATCAGTTCAGATCGCTTTTGCCGGTGCAAAGATCCGAACGACCGAAAAGGCGAGGTAACCCGCTGGACCAAAAAGAAAGGTGAGCGGAAGGCAGGGCGCAACCAGCCAGAAGCTCAGACCATCGCGCCGTGCAGTCCTGCACATCCAAGCACCGATCAACAGATCAAACGCCAGATAATGCACCCAACCGGCCATCATTGCACGGGGGTCCGCAAAGAGGTCGATCACTTCCGCGAGACTGCCAAATCCGCCAGCATCGCCTGAAGGGAAAAAGAGAATGAGAATAACGTATCCCAACGAAAGCAAGATCGGGACAACATAACCCGCAATTCTGTCAGACCACTTTGGAATGAGCGGCGCGGCAAGCAATACCAGCCAGCCCGACATCGCAAGTATGCCAGCGCATGAGAAAATAACTTCAAGGTCCATGACGTCGTCCGTTGTTGAGCACAAAATTTGGCGCTCCATAGTGCAAAGAGCTTGCGTACGCAAGCAATATGTATACAAAAGCCACATGATTGATTTATGCCTCACAAACACTCTTCGCCTCCTGCAATCCGCTGATCAGATCAAAGCACGCCTGTCGGGGGATTTCGCATCGGTCCATGGGCTCTCGGTCAACGAGGTTTTTCTGCTCATGCACTTGGAACAGGCGCCTCTGCATCGATTGTCCCGTGTCGAACTTGCAAAGCGGATGCACGTCAGCGCATCGACCGTAACGCGTATGGCGGCGCCCTTGGAAAAAATTGGAGTGGTTTCGCGTCAGGCGGACGAAAGGGATGCAAGGCTGGCGTTTGTAGTGCTGACCGCGACCGGGCTGGAGAAAGTTCAGGAGGCGCGCGTGACATTCGCAAAACAGGCAAGCTATGTTTTTCGCGACCGCTGGACCAATGCAGAGCTGGAGCAGCTTTCCAGCCTGCTCCATCGCTTGATCGCAGATGCGCCGGGTGATCTGACTTAGGCGGCGAACACACTTGGCAACAGCAAGGCGAGGCAACGAAGAATTGCTTTGCACCTGCCTGATGTTCGCAAACATACACCGGTGCAGCCTTAGGGACATAGCGCCACATCCGCACAGCCATACGCAAGTTAACAATGGCGTTCCGTACAAGGTATTTATCGGCTAGCGATGGGCATGGAGTTTTTGCACCAAATCCCTTGGCAGCGCCTGAAGCCTTGGCTTCGCGCGCTTCTTGTCAGCTTAGTATTGCTGCTTTTGATCAGCGGTTTCACTGCGGGGTTGATGGCAGCCGCATGCAAGAAGGATCGGCATGTGGCAGAGAAAACAGTGAGGTATTGCAGTATCTCACTTGCAGCGGGCGCATGGGCTGATCTTCTTCCTCTCGAACGGGCAAGACGTTCAATGATACGTCTGGAGCGTGCCATCGCATTGGCGCAGGCGGAACGCACAGAGGAAGCGCGCGTTGATTTCAAAATATCTATCGACGTTATGCTAAGGAGCCGGGTTTCTTGGCTTGAAGAAGATCACAAACGGCGGATTGCTCGTCTTGGGAACAAGCAGATTGAGGCGCTGTGGCTGTCCGTCCTGGATGACACCGATTAGCAAGGTTGCGATGCGCTAATTTGGGGCCGAGATCGTCCCGCCGGCGTTGAAACCCGTGCAACGCCGCATGATCCTGATAGAAACTGCCGGATGTCGGATATGAGCCCATACTGTCGAATGCTGCATTACGCCCGAATGAGAGCGAAGCGCGCAAAGCGGACTCTGGTTCATCGCATAGAGCAAAGTGAATTCAATCGTATTTCATAGCGTAGAGCTGTTCCCGGCAAGGTATTGTCCCACCGGGATCAGAAAAATGTCAGGCTGCAAACCAAGGGCGGTCGGGGAGCGTTTCGGTCATCGGTCCCGGCACTGTCATGCCCAAACGGCCAACGACTTTCTGCTTTTCGATCTTGGCGGGGCGGTCATGGATCGGCAACAGGAACGTATAGTTGTTCAACAGCTTCTTGATCGCCCCCTTTTCTTCGCGCTTGGTCTGTGAATGGTTGCCGGTCACGCGTGGCTCCATCTCGTTGTTGGTGTTCACATGGTTCACGATCTGGTCGTTGAAATCATAGATGACGTCGCCGCAGATACAGGCCAGACCTTCGGCGGTCTCAACAATGACATTCATCGACCCTTCGGTATGGGCACCGGCGGCTTCGCACCAGACGCCGGGAATGATCTCTTCGGCGGTTGTGATCTCGAGATCAAGGAACCGCATGGCCTCGGGCTCATAGATGCGTTCAACCAGATGCAGGATATCCGGCTTGGGATATTGCGGATACATGATGCCGGAGACAGAAAACTCCATTTCCTTGCGATTGATGACCACAGTTGTATTCATCGGGAACAGATCGTCCTTGCCAGCGTGATCAATATGCAAATGGGTGTGCAAAACATAGCGCACATCGCCCATCTTGACGCCGTGCTTGGCGAGCTGGTTTTCGATCATGTTTTCGTGGAACTGAAGCCCCCGCATCCCGAGGCTTTCCATGATCGCATTGTCGCGATAGCCGGTATCGACAACGATGGGGTAATCGCCCCCCAAAATCAGAAAACCATAAACCGGCACGCGTCGCACGCGCCCGCATTCATGACCCAAAACAAGGAAACTTGTTTCAAGTTCTATATCTCCGTAGTCGAGGATGTGAATTGTGAGTGCCATTGATAATCTCCCTTGGCTGAACTGAGGTCCGGTCGTACCGGGTTTTCGATTGAATGATGTCTCATTGCTGAGCCTGATTGATTTGGTTCGGGCGCGGATCGGCTGGGTTCAAAAGCGCATGAACAGCCTGAAACCCGGCCTGCATGATCCGATCGCCAACAAGCGCCATCATCTGTTCCAGCTGATCCTCAGGCGTATCAAAATGCGCCCGCCATTCCCAAAATGTGCCGTTGCCATCCGTGATAGGCAACAGCCGAACATGGGCGATGTAGTTGAACAGCGGGATGGGCGTATCGAGCATGCAATAGGTGAAACTGTGGTTGGCGTCTGACAAGGCCAAAAGCTGCTCTCGCAACTCCGCGCCATCCTCCAGACGAAACCGACGCACGCATCCGACCATATCCCCTAGGTATCCGCGCTCAATCTGGCTGGACGCAACGCCGGGGTGCCATGTTTCATGCCCGTTAAAATCACGGATAATGTTCCAGACGTCGCTGGGCGGGACAGGCAACACGGTACTTTGGACAATTGATGCCATGCCACTAGCCCCCGAAATGCCGCTTTAGCGCGTCAAAGCCTGATTGAAAGACATCCCGAGTCAGAAGGTTTGTCACCGCCGCCAGATCATGAGGCGCGCAGTTAAAATCAGCCGACCATTGGGCAAAACAAACATCCCCGTCTGTGACGGGCATAAGCGACAGCGTGGCCTGGTAATTGGTGACAGACATGGGGCTCTCAATGATTCCATAGGTGCAGGACTTGTCGTAATCGCTGAGCCCCGACAGGCGTTCACGAATGATCTCTCCGCTTTGCAGTTTGAAGTTCCGCACACACCCCACCTGATCGGCGGGGCGACCATCCTCGATCCTGCTTTCGCGCATTCCGGGGTGCCAGTTGGGCAGCCCGTTGAAATCGCGAATGCGATCCCAGACCTGATCGGCCGCTGCAGGGATCACTGATGAAACATAGACCCGCGCCATCACTTGTCGCCTTTCTTAGACGCTTCGTTGCGGCGTTGTTCGTATTCCATTCGATTCAGATCTGATGCCTCTCGCAACAGACCACCGGATTGGGCGATGTTGGACCCGTCAATGCCGATATCTTTCAGCAGGCTATCCACCATTGGTGCTTGAACGCGATAACGCAGGGCCGAGTTGATCACCTCATCCGTGGGAGAGGAACCACCTGACCCGCCACCGGCCGCGCCTGTCTCGTCTCCACTCCAGCCCAGCCCTTGAGAACCGCTGCCACCAAGCTGCATGATCTTAATGTCATTGATGTTTTCAAGTGGCTTGACCGAGGCCGCGATGATGCCTTCGACATGTTCGAGCATCTTGCGCTTGAACAACGAACTGCGGGCCTCATCGGTCAGAACATTTTCAGCCTCATTGATCAGCTTCTGAGCTTCGGCCTCAACCGCGGCGCGGATCTGTTCGGCTCCGGCGGCAATGCGTTTCTCTTCAGCAGCTTTTTCAGCCAACACAACATCCACCGTTTTGCGGCGTGTGGCCTCTTCGGTTTCGGTGGCGGTTTTGACCTTTTCTGTGGCCTCTACTGCGCGGGCGCGGGCGGCTTCTGCCTCAACCGCAGCCGCGCTTTCATCAAGCGATTTCTGATAGAGCGAGATGGCCTTTTCCATGGTCGCTTCTTCGACGGCGCGCTCGCGTTCGATCTCGCGCTTGCGGCGATCGGTTTGATGGCCAATACGGGCGTCATCCAAACCACGTTCCGAGGCAATGCGTGCACGCTCGACCTCTTCTTGGCTGGCAATTTCAGCTTCGTTCAGGGCCTGCACACGCCCGATCTCTAGCTGCTCAAGCATACGTCGACGTTCAAGCCGTGTAGTGTCGAGCTCTTGCTCGGCGCGGATACGCTCGGCATCAACGGTTTTTGTTTTGGCAACTTTCGCCGCTTCAATCGCCTGATCTGCGGCGATCTGTGCAGCATCAATTGCCTGATTGCGTGCAATTTCCATGTCGCGGATTTTTTGATCGCGGGCGATCTTGTCGGCGCTGGTGTCTGCCTCGTCTTCGATCCGCTTGCGATCAAGCGTCCGGCGCGAGGTGATCTCGGCGGTCTCAACCGCCTCCTGCTTGGCGATCTCAAGTTCGCGCAGATCTTTATCAGATGCGATCTGATCTGCTTGAACTGTTTTCTCCTGCGCAATGCGTTTGGCTTCTGTTGTCTCAGTTGCCGCAATCTCCGCTGCTTTCAACGCCGCTGCTCGGCTTACATCGCGCTCTTCTGTCTGCGCCTGCGCGTCCATTCGTCCCAATGTAAGCTGTAGGTCCTGCGCGATACGGGCTTTTTCCGTCGCTTCGCGTGCTGCGATTTCGGATGCATCGACCGATTCATTGCGCGCAATCTCTAACTCGCGCACCCGCTGCTCCAGTGAGATACGCTCAGCTTCGGTCTTCCCCTTCGCAACAATTCTGGCGGCATCAACCGCACGCGCACGCTCGACCTCTGCAGTCTCTGTGGTTTGTTGTCTTGAAATCTCAGCCTCTTCCAGACTGCGTTGTCGTTCGATTTCCAGAACACGGGTTTGTGCATCCGATTCAATCCGCTCGGAATTCACGGCCTTCTCCTGCGCAATCCGCAGCCTTTCAGCCTTTTCGCGTGCTGCGATTTCCGCTTGATCAACCGACAGGTTGCGAGCAATTTCCTGCTGGCGAATGGTCTTTTCAGATTCGATCCGCGCCTGTGCAATCTCACGATCCTGAACAATGCGAGACGTTTCGATTGCTTCGCGATTGACCAGATTGGCCTGTTCGCCTTCTTTTTCACGCTCTGCACGTTCCCTTGTCAGCTCTGCGCGCTGGCGGGCGCGGCGTGTTTCAATGTCTTGTTCTTGTTCCAGACGTGCCTCTTCGCTGGCGCGTTCGATTTCAAGTGTCTGTTTTTCGGCTTCAAGGTTGCGCTTGCGTATTTCCACAGCCGAACTTTGTTCGATGTCGTTGCGGATTTTGCGGCGGGATTCGATGGCCTCAATCACACTGGTCAGACCTTCGGCATCAAACCGGTTCGAGGGGTTGAAAAACGCGATGTCGGTCTGGTCGATATCCGTGACCGCAACGCTTTCCAATTCCAAACCGTTCAAGCTTAAACCTTCCTGAGCAGCGGCCAGAACCCGATCCACATAGCTGCTGCGGCTTTCATGCAGTTCTTCCATCGTCATTTCTGACGCGACCGTGCGCAGCGCCGAGACAAACTTGCCGGACAAAAGCTTGTGAATACGCTCCGGCTCCAACGTTCTGCGTCCGAGCGTTGATGCGGCAAGCGAAACAGACTCCTTGGACTGCTGGACACGCACATAAAATTCGGCGTCAACATCAACCCGCAGGCGATCTTTGGTGATCAGCGCATCTTCGTTGGCGCGAGTAATCGACAGGTCTAGCGTGTTCATGCTGATCGGAGTGATGTCGTGGATGATCGGCCAGACGAATGCGCCGCCATCAATGACAACTTTTTCGCCCAGAAATCCGGTGCGCACAAATGCGACTTCCTTGGTGGATCGCCGGTAGAGCCAATTCATCACCCAATACAGGATGAACACGACAATGACGGCTATGATCAGCCAAAGAACCAATTGTCCAATTATTTGCCCAGTCATTGTTTTTCTCCCGTTGGTCCAAGACCCAATGCTTTGAATTTTCTAGTTTGTTCTGTCAGCGCGATTTCGGTTGGCAGACGTTCCATCGAGGACGCGCCGTAAAACCCGTGACAATATTGTGTGTTTGCAAGGACAAAATCGGCGTCCTCGACCGAGGCAACCGGACCGCCATGCACCAGCACGATAACGTCCGGGTTTATGCTACACGCCGCTTGGGCAAGCCTGTCGGTGATGGCAGGCACATCTTTCAGTGACACGCCGGTTTCGGCCCCGATCGCCCCACCAGTGGTAAGCCCCAGATGAACAACGATGATGTCAGCGCCGGCGTCGGCCATGGCGCGCGCGTCATCCTCATCAAAGACATATGGCGTGGTCAGAAGATCCCTGTCGCGGGCCTGCACGATCATCTCGACCTCTTGGCTGTAGGACATGCCGGTTTCTTCTAGATTGGCGCGGAAAGTGCCGTCAATCAGGCCCACGGTGGGGAAGTTCTGCACGCCGGAAAACCCAGCCGTTTTGACCTCATCCAGAAAGCGGCCCATGTCGCGAAACGGATCGGTTGCACAGACACCGGCAAGCACCGGGGTGTGTTTGACCACCGGCAAAATCTCGCGCGCCATGTCCATCACGATGCTGTTGGCATCACCGTAAGGCATAAGCCCAGCCAGGCTGCCGCGACCGGCCATGCGGTAGCGGCCTGAATTGTAGATCACGATCAGATCAATACCGCCGGCTTCCTCGCATTTTGCGCTAAGGCCTGTACCTGCACCACCGCCGATGATGGGTTCCCCCCGATCAATTGCGGCACGGTACTTTGCGATCAACTCTTTTCGATTGAACATGTCAGACCCTCCTCTGCATCGCCAGACCGCCTGACAGCGACCGAAAAGTCGCCGAAATCTGCGCGGCAAACTCAGGGGCGTTGATGTGATGTGGCACCCGGATCAGCTGGCGTTGCCCGGTTTGTCGGACTGTGCCTTCCAGCGCCCCAAACAGGGCGGCATTGGCGGCGGGTGCGTGAAAGGGTTGGCCCTCGGCATCTAGTGCAGACAGACCGCCTTCGTTCAGGAAAAACCGGACCGGGCCATTCATCGCATTCAGTTTCGCACCGATGATTTCGCCTATGCGGGCGCAGTCATCCTCGCTTGTGCGCATCAATGTGACCTGTGGGTTGTGGTGATAGAAAGTGCGGTCCGCGTATGTATCAGGAACGGTTCCGGGACCATGGAAATTCACCATGTCCAAGGCTCCACAGGCACCGACGTACGGGCAATTCAATTGCGCCATCGCATCCAGCCGGGTTGCGTCAGCGGCAAACACGCCGCCGACCACCAAATCTGCAAATTCGGTCGTGGTCAGATCAATCACCGCGTCCAGCACATTCTGGGCCAGCAGAGTTTCCATCGACGCACCGCCGTTGCCGGTTGCGTGGAAAACGACAGTTTCAAAATCTGGTTTCAGCAGGTCAGACACCTGCGAGACACAAGGTGTTGTGACACCGAACATGGTTATGCCAACCGTGGGCATTTCCTTTGCCTGCGGTCTAGCCAAGCGGCGGGCCTTGGCCATCCCGGTAAGCGCCTCGGCGGCATTTGTCAGCATCTGTTGGGTGATGAAGTTCACGCCCTGCACATCCGCAACTGCGTTCATCAGCATGATGTCAGAGCCACCAACATAGTGTTGTGTCTGGCCTGATGCGACGGTTGAGAGGATCAGTTTTGGAACCCCTAACGGGAGCGCGCGAAAAGCGGGGGCAACCATGGCGGTGCCGCCGGACCCGGCGGCAGACAGAACCGCCGCCACATCATCGCGCTGCCTGATCCATTGTTCAAACGCGATGGTCATTGCAGTCACGGCAGAACCGCGATCTTGCGTAAATACCGCCGCTGCCCCGCGCGGATGGAAGGCGGCGACGGTGCTGGGAGGGACATCTGCGCCCGACGGCTGCCCGCTGGTCGACAAATCAACCAAAGCCGTCCTCAGCCCCTGCGCCTTGACGGTATCGCGCATCAGCCGCAGTTCATCCCCTTTGGTATCAAACGTGCCGCAGATATAGACAAGACCGTTTCGCGCATCGCGTTCAACCGGGGCAGGCCCGAGGGCCGCGGGCTGTGTGTCCGGTGTGATCGTTCTGGCGGATTGCTCAATCTGACGCACAGGCACGGCTTGGGACCAGCGATTGGGAATGCTGGGGTTGGATTGATAGACCCGGGCAAGAGGCTCAACGGTGTCGGCACCCTCGCTGGCACGCTCTGTAGCGCCGGCATCATCATGTGCATGACGCCCGACACCCAGCAACGCCTGCTGCAAATCCTTGTCAGCGGCAAGCGTGTCTGACGCCATCACCCGATTGATCCGGCCATTGACCATGATCGCAACTTGATCGGACACCGAACAAGCCACGCCGATATTCTGCTCGATCACCAGCACGTCTATGTCGCCCTCTTGACCCAGACGGGTCAGCATGTTTGCGACATGTGTGACGATCACAGGCGCCAACCCTTCGGTTGGTTCATCCATCACCAGCAGTTTTGGGTTCAAGAGCAATGCGCGGCCGATGGCCAACATCTGCTGTTCACCACCCGACAGCTGCGCGCCGCCGTTGTTTTTGCGTTCGGCAAGGCGCGGAAAGACCGAATATATCCGCTCTACAGTCCAAGGCCCACCCTTGCGTGCCACCAGTTGCAGATGCTCGTCTACAGTCAGCGATTTCCACAAACGTCGCCCCTGCGGGACATAGCCAATGCCCAGCCGTGCAATCTCGGATGGCCCCATTCCGGCAAGCGATTGGCCGTCAAAGGTGATGCTGCCAGCGGCCACGGGTTCCAGCCCCATGATCGCTTTGCACAGGGTTGTTTTGCCCATGCCGTTGCGCCCGACAACGGACAACACGCCCGATCCTAGGGTCAGGTCAACACCCTGCAAGGCGTGCGATTGGCCGTAATACACATTCAGATCCTGAACCTTCAGGATCGGGGAATTGCCCTGATCACTCATGATCATCCCCCAGATACAGCGCCTGAACTTCGGGGTCGTTTTCGATCTCTTCCGGGCTGCCTTCTTTGAAAATGCGCCCGTTGTGCATCATCGTCACCGACTGGGCGACGCGCAGGGCGACGTCCATGTCATGTTCGATGATGATAAAGCCCATATGCGATGGCAGGCCGGTAAGGATGCTCACCAGATCGGACCGTTCTGTTGGTGATAGGCCAGCGGCGGGCTCATCAAACAATATGAACCGCGGCGCGCCGGAAAATGCCATCGCGATTTCAAGCTGGCGTTGCTGGCCATAGGAAAGTTCCGCCACGATCGTGTCGCGGACATCCTCAAGGTGCACCACCCTGACCAGTTCTTCGGCACTTGCCATCAAGGCGTCATTCACCTTGGGGCGGCGGAAAGAGAACCGGCCACGCGACACACCCCGGCAGGCCAGATAAATGTTGTCAAAGACCGACAAGCCCCCAAACAACAATGAGATTTGGTAGGTCCGCCGCAGCCCACGCCGGATACGTTCCTGTGGTGGAAAGTTGGTAACGTCTTCGCCAAACAGCTTGATCGTGCCCGTCGTTGGTTGGAAATCCCCGGTTATGCAGTTGAAGAGGGTGGTTTTACCTGCGCCATTTGACCCAAGAATAGCCCGGCGTTCGCCTGGCTGGACAGCGATGTTGATGTCAGTCAGAGCAGCGAGTGCCCCGAATTTCTTGGTCATCCCAGTCAGTTCCAACGCGTTCTCGCTGACGGTTTGAGCTGGGATGTCGGAGGAGGTCAGGGCGTTCATAAGTTGCGCTCCTTCTGCTCAAAAAGGGGGTCGCGCTTCTGCCAATCACGAAGCTTGGCCCAAAGCCCCAAAATCCCGTCCGGCGAGAAATAGACGATGGCGAGAAAACCCAATCCGATCAAAAGTTGGAAGCGTTCGCCGCCCAGACCGACGATCAGTAAGAAATCACGGGCGAAGGTTTTAAGAAGGACGAAGACAAACGCGCCGACAAATGCACCGATAGGATGACGCAAGCCACCCATCACGGCGATGACCAGAATATCGATAGCCGCGCCAATCCCCACCGTTCCGGGTGAGATTTGCGTCGATTGCCATGTCAGTAAGATGCCCCCGACACCGGCCAGAAGACCGGAAAACGCGTATGCCGCGACCCGGTGCGCTGTTACATTGTACCCCAATGCTGCCATCCGGCGCGGGTTGTCCCTGACACCTTGCAAGGCAAGGCCGAAAGGTGCGCGGGAGAGGTAAAGCACCGCCAGAAACGATACCGTAGCCCAGAATAGCGTAAGGTAGTAAAAAGCGACCGGATCGCGCCAGTTCACCCCAAACAGGGAAGGGGGAACGACGGAATTGAAACCCGAAAACCCGTTGAAAATGTCGTAATTCTGGCGCGTGAAGTAGAAGAACGCCGCAGCAATCGCCAGGGTTATCATGATCGTGTAGATGCCTTCGGTTCTGACGGCCAGCCAGCCGACGGCCGTGGCAAACAGGCAGGCAATTGCCAGCGCCATCGGTATCGCAAGAAACCATGGCCATCCCTGGCTGACTTGACTGACTGCGCTGTCGCCAAAAATGGCCAGCATGTACCCGGCCATGCCGGCAACCGACATCTGCACCAGTGACACCATGCCGCCATAACCGGCCAGAAACATCAGGCTGAGCGCGATCATACCAAGGATGAAGGTCCAGCCGAAAATCTGAAACAGGACGAAATCTCCGGCAAAGAGCGGCATCAGGAGCAAAAGAATTGCGAGGGCCCAGTATTGGCCCGGAACGCGTTCGATCCAGGCAAGTTGTTTGCGGGTGATTGGGGTTGAGTTTTCCATTGTCTCAGCCCTCGCCCATCAGGCCCTGAGGCCGGAACGCTAGGACGACGACCATGATCAGGAAAGTCAGCACAACCGCATAGGTAGGGAAATAGACTGACCCGAATTGCTCGGCGACGCCAATGATCAGAGCGCCGAGTGCGGCACCGGGGATCGACCCCATGCCGCCCACGATCACAACCACAAGCGACGCGAGAAGAAAGCGGATATCCTCGCCCGGGGCTACCGATTGAAAAGTCCCGCCAACGACCCCTGCAATTCCCGCCAGTCCGGCCCCAAAGGCAAAGACGCCAAGAAAAACGATCTGGATACGCGCGCCGGTTGCAGACAGCATTTCGCGATCATCAACACCGGCGCGCACCAGCATCCCGATCCGGGTGCGGTTCAGCACCAGCCACATGGCCACACCCAACACCACCGCCGCCACGAATATCACCGTGCGAACAAGTGGGTATTTCAGGTAAATCAATTCTCCGGTGGAGCGTTTGGTGCCGGTGGCAAAGAACGTCTCCATCGGACCAGACAACCAGCTCGGCGCGGCGATGTTATAGAAATCCCCCCCGAAGACCCAAAGCATCAGATCCGCCAGAACAATTGAGATACCAATAGTTACGAGGGTTTGGCGCAGATCCTGACCTTCGAGCTTGCGAAAGACATAAAGCTGCATCAACACGCCGAGGCATCCGACGACCACAAAGGCAACGGGAAAGGCCAGCAGCCAATATCCCGTCCATTCGGCCGCAAAGAACCCCACATAGCCGCCAAGCAGGTAAAGTGATCCATGCGCCAGATTGACGTTTCGCATCAGGCCAAAGATCAGGGTAAAGCCACTGGCGACCAGAAAATAGAGCCCACCCAAGGTGATACCGTTCAAGAGCGCGCTCAGGAATACTTTCTTACGGCCAATCAATTCGACAAGGAACGGCGGCCATAGGGCGAAAATCAGCCAGATGAAAACCAAAGCCACAAAGGCGATGATGGCGGTCCAGATTGGGTGATTGCGCGCAAAAACCCGCATCACGAACGCTCGTCGCACATAGCTTGACGGTCATTTTTTGCGATCTTGCCCATGGTTTCCTCCCAGTCGTCCCGGAATGGTCCGGGTCATGGGGAAAATCATATGTGGGTCATCGGGTCTTAGCCGTACCTGAAAGTCTTACGGATTATCCGGTCATAGCAAAAGATGAACCATGTTTGCTTGCAACGCGTCGATAATCAGACGGGGGGATGCCCACATTGGTCGAAAAGAATCGTGTAAAGCTGGCCTGAGACGAAAACCCAAGTTCAATCGCAATGTCAGTCACTGTTTTTTGGGTGTTCAAAAGGTCCTCGATCGCGTGCTCAGACCGAAGCGTATTAAAGAATATATTTGGCGTTACGCCCATCTGTTTTTTGAACAGCTTGAAAAAATGCGGACGCGACAGCCCGACATCACGCGCCAGCGATTCCATGTCGACATCCTCGGACATATTACTTTGCATCAGTCGCATGCTGCGCCGGATCCGATAATCACTGAACCGGCCTGAGACGCTTCGTAATACGCTGTCTGGAACACGTTCGTTCCAAGAGCTTTCATAGCAGTTCCGGGTCAGATCAAACAGCAATGCGTCAAAATCAGCCGGGTCGTCTTCATCCAGCAGAAATTTGGTGAGGTTCCCAACCAGACCAAGTGCCATCTCTGTCAGGACTATTTTGGGGTTGCCAAACTGCATGGCAAATTCCGCTGTGCTGCAGTTTTCCAAAAACCAGATTGGCTTGATATAAAGAACCAGACACAGGCACTCACCACTGCCATCAACTGCAAAACTATGGGGCTCCCACGGGCTGACGGCCGCGGCGTGATGTTGATCAATAAGATAGGATTTCCCGGCCACTAACGCGGCCGCGGTATCGCCATCCACGTGGAACAACAGGTGCCCTTCGCGGTGCGCATGCGGGATCATTTCCCTGTCCATACGCAGCAGCGCCGCGCGACCGAATGCGCCGTGGCAGACCGAAATAGCATTGCTCATCGTATCGCTCCCTGGTGTCTGTTTCCCTTAAGAAATCCGGGTAGACACCCAAGCGTGACTCACGAGTCTGCTCTTTGGCAAGTGCTTGGCACCAAAAAACAGACTGTAAGTCACGTAGGGATTGGGCGGTTCACATCAAGATCGCGCACCTAGGGAGCGGTATATGCCGTCTTGACAGTGGTGTAGAATTCCTTGGCATAGCTGCCTTGTTCACGCGGGCCCAAGCTGGAGTTTTTGCGTCCACCAAAGGGGACGTGATAGTCAACACCCGCAGTCGGCAGGTTGACCATGACCATGCCTACCTCGGACTTCCTCTTGAAATCGCTGGCATATTTCAGGCTGGTTGTGCAAATCCCGGCAGACAGGCCAAATTCACTATCATTGGCAACAGACAGCGCCTCGTCATAGTCGCGTACCCGGATGACCGAGGCGACGGGGCCAAAAACCTCTTCACGATTGATGCGCATGTCCGGCGTCGTATCGGTGATCAAAGCAGGGCTTAGATAATATCCTTGCGTATCGCGCTTCAGAAGATCGCCACCCGTGCGCAGGTTGCCGCCTTCGCGTCTTGCGGTCTCTATGTAAGCGCAATCTTGTTCCAGTTGCGTTGCATCAACCACAGGGCCGATGTCAGTTCCGGGCTTCAGGGCGTGATCAATGATCAGACTTTTCAACCTCTCGGCCACAGCCTCGACAAAACGCGCGTGAATACCTTCGGTCACGATCAGTCGGGACGACGCTGTGCACCGCTGACCGGTTGAGAAAAACGACCCGTTCACTGCCACATCTACCGCGACATCCAGATCGGCATCGTCCAGCACCACCAAGGGGTTCTTCCCGCCCATCTCAAGTTGCAACCGGCGCATATGCGGTAGGCTGTCTTTGGCGATGCGTGCCCCAGTGCCAACCGATCCGGTAAAGGTAATCGCACTCACCCGAGGATCATCAACCATGCATTGCCCAACAACGGCCCCTTCACCCATCACCAGATTGAGAACACCCGCAGGCAGCCCCGCCCGGTGCAGGATATCCACGATCACCCACGAACAGGCGGGCACCAGTTCCGCCGGTTTGAAAACAACCGTGTTGCCATAGCAAAGCGCTGGCGCAATTTTCCACGCGGGGATTGCAATCGGGAAATTCCACGGCGTGATGATCCCGACCACACCCGCAGGTTCGCGGGTAATGTCCACCTCAACGCCGGGCCGGACCGAGGCCACTTTGTCGCCCGTAAGCCGCAACGCCTCGGCGGCGAAGAACAGGAAGATCTGAGCCGCCCGCACTGTTTCACCGACCCCTTCGGACAGGATCTTTCCCTCTTCGCGGCTCAGTAGTTCACCGATCTCATCTTTGCGGCGCATGATTTCGTCACCTGCCGTTTTCAGAATGTCGTGCCGCACCTGTGGCGTCGTCAGCGACCATGATGCAAAGGCGGCATCCGCTGCCGAAATCGCATCCTGCGTTTCTGCCAATCCTGCCTGGGCGAAGCTGTCGATGATATCTGACGTGTCGCTGGGGTTAATGTTGTCCGATGCATGGCTGGTCATCAGCCATTCACCATTGATCAAAAGAGGGCGCATTGATTTTCCTGCTCATTCATTGGATGGGTGCCAAAAGTGGCATTAGGGTTTCTTCACTGATCACGCCTATCCCCCAGGACATCTGTGCTGATCGGATTGTCCTTTTGAGCTCGGATCGGCCCAATCCAAGCTTTGATAGGCTTTGAGCCAGGGGAAGCTCTGCCAAGAACTGTTGCATTCCCTCGGGAAGGCTCATGTGTCGCGGGATGCTGAAGACCGATTTTAGCTGATCGTATCTGTCGTGTTTCCTGACATCGCCCTGAAACTCCAGTACCGCAGGTAACAAAAGACGTGAAATTGCGCCCTGATCGAGCTGACCACCAGCTTCATGTGCGAATGCTCTCGTGAGTGACTGCACCATTCCCCCGCCTTTTTGCCGGGCTAAAAGGCCATTCAGCGCCGCGGCCATCAACTCTCGGCGGCCATCAAGACTATCTGAATCCACAGTCGAATGCAGGTTTTGGGCTGTTCGGATCAAACCATCCAACGCGATACCATCGGCCGGGGGATTGAACCCATCTGAGACATAGGCCTCGATGCACCGGATCATGGCCGTTATGGCAGCGCTTGCAGTGCGTTCCGGTGTTTCCCCCATCGTGACGGTTGGATCGCAAATGATCACATCCGGCTGAGAACCCGCCGCCATATAGGGATGTGTAGGATCGGCTGGAAATTGGGCTGCTGCACCGTATGCGGGCAGGTTTTCAATGCCCGGTATTGCGAAAAAAAGAGGGGCGCGTTGGTCTGAGTTCATCTTCTTTGCCGCACCATTCCGATCAGAGCGATGCGCAACACGAAATTCAGCCAATCCCGCAACCGCAATCGCAGTGGTACTACCAAACGCGATTAACACATCCGCTTTATGTGCAGCGCCCGCTTTGTTCAGTGCTTTGATGTCGCTTTTAACCACGCGCCCCGATGTAATCAGGTGCAATGCGATTTTGCTGCGATAAGGAAACCCCGAGACAAGGCGATCCAGAAAGTCAGTTCCACCCGCGTACCGGTCGCGAAACACAACCAATGGCCGAGTGCACTGGTTCCGTTCCATTTCTGAATGCAACGCATCCTCAAGAATGCCATCTGCAAAATGTACGCGTGAAAAGTAGTTAATCAATGTCATGTCAACTGCCGCGTATCAGATCAACAAATTCGCCCGGCAGATGAGCCCGCCGGGCGATGGTCGTTTAGTTTATTCGTATGATGTCTGACATGCTGGCGTATCCCGGCTTGGTAAGCCGATCTTCGCAAAGGCCTCGGGATCGATACCAAGTTGTTGGTTCACATTCTCGACCATCGATACCATCTTGGTTGACAGTGTGCCGTCTTCGTTTTCGACCACTTCCGAAACAAAGTTCGCGGCAATCGCCTGACGATTTTCATCCAGGCGGACTGTGCCGGTCGGGGTGTCCAGCTCCAAAGTGCTCAGGCAAGACCTGAACGCCGTCTGGCCTTCGCCAAGGTCACCGTCCACCTCATTGACGCAAGCCAATGCTGCGGATGTGGCCGTGTAGTAAGCCGTTGCCAGCAGCGACGGGCTAGGAAAGCGGTCTTCCGGTGCGAATGTGTTCTGGTAGGAGGCCACGTATTCTTTCCAACGCGCATTGTCCCAGCTATCCGCCTGCGGGCCAGCCGCTGCAGTCCCGATCAACGCGTTCTTTGCGTCCCCTTTTGAGTTCAGGACGGTGCCGTCAACCATGATCGAGCCGCCAATCAGGGCCGCATCGCCGCCAGCCTGCTGATATTGCCCAAGGAAGTTAACAGCGTCACCGCCGCCCAATCCGAGATAGATCGCATCCACATCATCGGGCAGTGCGGCAATGATTGACCCGAAATCCTTGGTGCCCAAAGGCACCCAGAAACGCTCGGTCACTTCACCGCCCGCTGCGCAAAACTCGGTCGCCAGACCAAAAACCTGTGTGTAGATAAACGAATAATCCTCGCCCACGGTGGCAATCGTGCGATAGCCCTTTTCGTTGTAAATATAGTTGCCCAGACCCGCAGACCACTGCGCGCCATCGGTGCTGAAACGAAAGAAGTTCTCGGCTGGTGTCACATAGGTCGTTTCCTGCGCCGCCGACGATCCGTTCAAAAATGTGATATCCGGTTGTGTCTTGGCATAGTCGCGGATCGCAATTCCCTCCGACCCTGAAAGCGGGCCGATCACGATGTCGACGCCGTCCTGCTCAACCACCTTGCGAGCCGCACGTACGGCGCTGTCGGGGCTGGTATCGGTTGATGCGATGATGATTTCAATCTCTCGCCCACCTGCCATGAAATTCGCCTCTGTAAGAGCTGTTTTCAAACCCCTGACGCCGTCTTCACCAAGAACCGTGTACGTCCCTTCGAGTGTGGCCAACACGCCGACTTTCAGCGGCTCGGCGATTGCGCCAGACGCCATAAGTGCCAAAGCAGACGCTGCCATTGTGACATTGTATTTCATTTGTTCCTCCCAAAAAAATCTGACCTGACCAGGTTGCTGACCAAGCCACATCACTATTCGGGAAGGGTGGAAAACAGCCAATTCCGCACAGTTTTACGCTGTACCTGACCGTCTGTTTCTAATGGTGCCCCGCAATCGGGTGCTTCTCAAACCGATGCTCAGCGTTTGATTGATGAAACTGCGATGGATACTCTTCTAAATTGGAACGACTGGCCAACGGCTGGAACACGCGTCAACAAGACATTGGTGTGCGTGCAGCGAAAGTTAACTTTGTCCCGCTCTCTGTGAGTTCGCGCACCGCGCAGCGAATGACTGGAATTGCAGATCCTACCGGGCAGACGACATCTTACTCCAGAAAGAAGTTTTTCGGTCATGGCGGC